>Ga0105248_10000953_pt1 | contig 32260 bp, 29 predicted proteins | sample KBSS34metaG_FD_81524 | JGI IMG/M metagenome (GOLD analysis project Ga0105248, IMG submission 81524) | Switchgrass rhizosphere microbial communities from Kellogg Biological Station, Michigan, USA - KBS S3-4 metaG | ecosystem: Host-associated > Plants > Roots > Rhizosphere > Soil | place...
GACCGCGCGCGCATCATCGATGTCCGTGCCGGCGATGACGCGCGCGACGGCCGCGCGCAGGGCTGCGCGCGATCGTGGCGCCGGTTGCTCCTCGAGCGCAGAAGCGAGCGGCGCACACAGCAGCACGATGCCGAGGTTGGTATTGCAACCGGTCGCAAGATGCCCTGCCTTCACCGCATCTTCGACGCGGTCTCCCACGGAAGCGCCGGGCGCGAGGAGCGGCCCGACCGAGGCGGAAGCCGCCTTGATGAACAATGCCGCATCCATCCCGTGCCCTGACGAGGCAACGCTGACGTTGCCCGGCTTCGGCACGAGCACGTCGAGTTCGCACGCGCGCAGATAGGCGGCGCGAACGCGCTCGAGACCCGGCGCGCCGGCACTCATCTACGCGTCGGATGCGCTGCACTCGATGCGCGCGCAACCATCGTGACGACCTGCCGTGCGCGCGCGTCCAGCGCAGCGCGAACCTCGGCGCCGGATAGACCCTCCGCGGAGATCGAGCACAGCGGAGCGCCCTTCGGTATCGACGTCCCCGGCATGGGAACGTCATGTGCGAAGGTGAGCGCAATTATTCGTTCACACGTGTCCCGCTCGAACGTCCGCACCTCCTCGTCGGCGAACACGATCGAATGTCCGCGCAAGCATCCGTTTGCTTCGACGGACGCCGTTTCGAGCTCCAGCGATCCGGAGAGGCACGCTTCGACATGGGCGCGAATCGCGCCCCGTGGAAGCGTTTCGTCGTAAAGACCGATCGTCGCCGTCGGCCGCGCATTGACCTCCAGCACGACGATGCGCTCGTCGTCGAGCAGAAAGTCGATGCCGTTCAAGCCGACCAGGCCCCATTCCCGCGCGATGGCGCCGACGCACGCGCGAATGTCGTCCAAGACCTTGGCCCCGGTGGCGACGGGGCCGATCGCACCGTGGTAGACGTAGGGACGCGCGCCGCGCTCCTGGACGATCAACTCGTTGATCCCGACGACATGCGCGAGCTTTCCGTTCGCGATGAATAGCGCGGACATCGGAATTCCGGCGTGCACGCGCTGGTAATAGACGTGTTCATCGACCTCCTGATGCGCTCGATTCCGACCGCTTGCACGCCGGATATGCCAGCCGCCGCTTCCGCGCGCGTCCTTTCGCAGCCACCCGTCTCGATCGTTCGGCGCCTCGGAAGCAACGACGGGATGACCAATGCCAAGGGCCGCCAGTCGTCGGAAAAAGTCGCGAGGCAGGCGGATCGCATCGATGACATGCGGAGGATTGCCTATGAGGGGTGCGATCGCGGCGCCGCGTGCGAGCGCGCCGGGTGCGGCTTCGAAACCCGCACCCGCCACCCAACCGATGAAATTCCTCGACCGTGCACACGCGGCAAGTGCGTCCGCAAGCCGGTCCGCATCGAGCCGCAGCGACGACGCCGCGCCGATGCATGTCCACGCGTCGGCAGCGCGCCGGGTGTCGGCATCGCCGAACACGTCGAGCGCGGTGGTTGCATAGCCGCCCCGCCGCGCGGACTCGGCCATCATGCGCGCGGAAAGCGCGGCGATCGCAATCGAGTCAGCCACCGGGAAGCTAGAGCACCGTCTCGTCCGGCCCGAGTTGCGTCATCCGGTCGCCGGCGTGTCTCGAAACGAGCGCACCGTGGTTGCGGGCGCGCACGCAGCGCACGCGCACCTCGCGATCGATTCTTCCGGCGTGACGAAGCGCGTCGATCATCTGATCGGCCATCACCTGCGTCGCCGCGAAAGCGAAGCCAGTCGGGCCCCACGAGCTTTGGCCGACCGCAGCCGGGAAGCGCTCGCGCAACCATTCGAGAACGCGCGTCACCCCGCTGCTCACGTACATGTTTCCTCCCTGCGCTGGCGAGAAGTAGCGACCGTTCGCGTCCTGGATGTGCAGGATACCCGCCGAGAACCGTTCGAAATCACGCTCGACGACCGCGGGCAGAACGCCCAACAGCAAGCGATGGCAAAGCGCGGCGGCGGACGCCTCGGGAAAGGTCGGCAACGCCGCAATCGCGGCGCTCTCGTGCCCGCCGTGCAGCCCGTGCAGACGGTCGTCCATGACGATCACGATGCGCCAGGCCCCCGGAAACTCGAAGCGCGACAGGATCGGCGGAAGCGGAACGCTGGCGTTGTCCGTCGTATCCGATGCGACCGCTTGCCCGGTTGTCACCAGCCGGCCGCCGTCGACGAGCAAGCCTCCCCGTGCAAACGCGGCAACGCCGATTCCCGAGCGCACGCCGCGGGTCAGAATCTGCGCGATGCGCTCGGTGGAAAGCGACAGTCGATGAAGCGCGGAGAATCCGCGACCGACGGCGAGCGCGAGTTGCGTTCCGGATCCGAAGCCCGCGTGAGGCGGCAGTGCGCGGCGCAGCACCACGTGCAGCGGACGATCGAGTCCCGTCGCGGCGCGCAGTGCCGCCACATGCCGCTCGACGCGAGCGAGTTCGGAAGCCGACGCCGGTTCGTCGGCGACGAACGAATCTGCCGACGCGAATGCAACCTCGACGACCGTGGAGAACGTGTCGATCGTGACGCCGACGCTGCCGAAGCGGCGTCCGAGCGTCGCGCTCGGGTCGAGAAATCCGAGGTGCAGCCGGCCGGGCGCATCCACCCGCACGGTTTCGACCCATGCGTCCCCGCCGGCGCGCATGTCGTTCAGGCGAGGCGGATCCATCACGAGCCGCGCGTCGCTTCCGGGTGCGCCAACCGTGTCAGTCGTCGTACTTGATGTAGCGAAAGCGCTGATCGGCGTTCGGCGTGCCTTCGAGCGGTCCGCCCTCGCGACCGGGTTGCCAGGCGATCACGTCCTCGATCTTCCGCGCGAGCGCGAAGTCGCGGTCGGTAACGCCCTTCGCGGAGTGCGTGACGAGCTTGACGATGACGAATGCGTAGGAAACGGTGAGGTCGGGGTGGTGCCACGCAGCCTCCGCGAGATGGCCGACCGCGTTCACGACCATCAGCGTGCCCTTCCATCCCTCGGTGCGAAATTTCCGGCGAATCCATCCGTCCTCGAAATACCAATGCGGAAGATCACGCGCCAGGCGGGCCCGGACCTCCTCTTCCGAATAGGCCTGCAGTGTGGTCATGACGCAACGCCCGCGGCCTGCGCGTCCATGGACGCCGAACCTGACGTCTGCCGATCGATGGACGTTGCGCGCAGCGTGCGCGCGAAGCGAAGTCGATTCTTCGTCGAAGCGCGATCGCCCGCATGAACCTCGATCTGTGCGGCCAGCGCCCGCGCTCGGTCACGGGAAATGCGGCCGCGGCGCTCATGCCCTTCGCACAGCGCGCCGCGAAACCCCACGAAGTCCGGAGCGCACCGCAACACCGATGGAAGATCACGTTCTCGCAGCGAACCAGCAAGCCCGGCGAACAGGCCGAGCGCGTGGGAGCGCGACACGAACGCGCACAACGTCGCCTCGCTCATCGCGTCCAGCAACGTCCCGTTGCGCTTGTCGGCCGTATCGAGCATGACACCGGCAAAGCCGGCGCTTGCCATCTCGTCGAGCAAGGTGAGATCCGGCGCCTGATCCGCGAACAGCACGCCAACCAGCGCCGCTTCCAGCGTTCGCGCGGCAGCCGCTTGAATGCACGAGCGACAAGCGATGTCCGCGAAAAGGCCGATCTTGACGAAGTCGACGCCGCTCGCCGCCATCGCCTCGCACGCGTCCGCGATCAAGTGCGGCCGCATCGGCAGATCGCCGAGCGCCGCGCTCAGGACGTACCGACCGGCAGACCACCGCACGATCTCCTGCACGCGGTCCGAAGCGAGCGCCCCGAGTGCGCCAGCCTCGGGATTCTTGAGGTCGACGACGTCAGCGATATCCGCGACGACGCGGGCTTCGTCGACCGACGACACGCTCGCGAGAAAGGCGGTCATCGCGCTGCCCGGCGTGAACGAAATGCGGTCATCACGCCACGCGGCTTGAACGAAAGTCGGTCATCACGCCACGCGGCTTGAACGAAAGGCGGTCATCACGCCAACCGGTTGAACGAAAAAGCGGTCATCGGCGGCCGGCAAGAATGCAGCCGCACGTGCCGGCCAGCGCCAGGCGGACGCGACACGTGCGATCGAAACGGCGCGATTGGCGTCCTGCGTGTTAGACGTGCGCGGCGAACGGATGCGCGGTCGTCTTCGCCTTGTCGATCACTTCCCTCGCCTTCGGCGTGCCGGCAACGGCGCGGGCGATCGATTCCTTCGTCGCCTTGTAGTTGTAGTCCTGGATCTTGGTGTCGTCGGCGGCGTCCCAGTGGATGAACACGCCGACGCAGATGAAGAGGTTGTCCGCTTCGTCGGCCGGAATGGTGCCGTCCGCGACGCTGTCCGTCACCGCCTGCGCCACCGCGCGCTGTGCCGGTCCGAACATCTGCACGGCTTGCTTCGCGCCCTTGATCGTCACCTTGTTGAACAAGATGGTGTTCGGCTTCGCCGGAAGATTCGGCGCGACGACGGCGAGCAGCGACGTGAATCCGTCCTTGTTGTTCGTGAGCGCGTTGCAGAAAGCGCTTTCGACGGCGCTGCCGCGCGGTCCCATGATCAGGTCGATGTGCGCAACCTCGTTGCCCTCGCCGACCAACGATTCGCCAACGCATACGCCAGTGATTCTTGCCATGATGTATTTCCTTCCCAGTCACAAGGTTGAACTACCGGACGGTCGCCACGACGACAGACCGAACTGCTGGTCACGCGACGTCATGAGCCCTTCCTCCTGTCGCGGCGCTCGCGCGTCGCGGAACACCCGATTATTCTTCGCTCAGCCGACCGCTTCAAGGCGCGGGGATAGCCGCCGCGCCAGAAAGTCGTGCACGAGCATCTCCGCAATATTAGCGCTCGTCACTCCCTGCAGACCCTTCCACGCCGGAATGCTGTTCACTTCGATCACGAACAATCGCCCTTTGGCGTCGCACATGATATCGACGCCAGCATAGTCCATTCCGACCGCGAGCGCCGCATCGACTGCCAGATCGCGCAGCGTGGCATCCGGCTGCACCGCCTCGCACCGCGCCCCCTGGGCGACGTTGTTGATCCAGCTCTTGCCGTGGCGAATCATCGCGGCCACCGCGGTGCGGCCGACGACGAACACGCGCCAGTCGCGCCACTGCCCCTCGCCTGCCGCACTCGGGACGAATTGCTGCAGATACCAGACGCCGTTGACTGCGGCGGCGTCGGGAATGTCCATGCCCGCCTGCAGCCGACGCAGGCCGTTTCCCTGCGAACCGAACAGCGGCTTGACGACGACTTCCCGGCCGGCCGCGCATTCGCGCATCAGGATCGCCCGCGCGGCGGCCGCCGACTCCGTCACCCACGTCGGCGGCGTGGGCACGCCGGCGCGATGCAAGAGAAAGCTCGTCATCGCCTTGTCAACGCTCTTCTCGATGGCGCGCGCCTCGTTGTAGACCGGGATGCCGAGCTCGCGAAGCGCGTGCAGGAAATCGAGGCGCAGCACCACCTGCTCGAGCGTCCCGCCCGGGACGCTGCGGACGAACACGCCTTCGGGCAGGCGCCGTTCGAACCCCGGCATGAGGATCCCGTCGACACCGCCCGACAGGTCGACAGCGCAGCGCGCAAGCGAAACGTAGCGAGCTTCAATGCCCCGCCGGCGGAACGCGCGACGCAATTGCGGTCCGTGCCAGCCCGCCGTTTCGGTCATGATCGCGATGCGCGGCGGCGCGCGTCGGCGTGGCGTGACCCGTGCGGCGTCGTTCATGCGCCGGGCTTCTCGAACGACATTGCAAGCAGTTCGGGAGCCAGGCGACCGCCGCGATACGAACGTCCGCTCGCGACATTGCTGACGACGACCGCTGCCGGGGCGAACAGAAGCGGATCGATCCGGTAGAAGTCGAATCCGCATTCGCGGAAGATCTCCGCGAACGGCTTGCCGTAGTCGCGTGAAGCGCTGCTCGGAAGCCGTTCCGCGAGATCGGCGGCGGCGTCATCGGTGCTGTCGACGTAGAGCTGCACCTGGCCGCCGAACAGGATCGCATCGTTCGTGCGTCCCATCCCCGTCACGAAATCGGCGCTCGGCGGCGGTATCGGCGCACTGCCCGCCCCGTCGACAATGTTCGCCAGCGGGAAGCCGAGCGAATGCACCTTGTGCAGCGCCACCTCCAGCACGCGGGCGACGATCTGCACGACACCCGCGAGGCTTCGCGTGGGCGTCAGGATCACCGTCAACCGATCGGGCGAGACACCGCAGTCCCGCACGACCTTGTCGACGACTTCAGGCGGAGGCGGGCGATCCACCTCGAGCACGACGCACGTGGCGTCTGCACGATCGCGATAGCCGAGTTCATCGAACAGCGGCTCCTTGCCGGCGAGCGAGCGCGCGGGACCCGAGCCCAGCGCGCGAAACGCTTCCTTGCCCTCGCCATGCGCGAGGCTCCAGCCCGCGTATTGGCTGCCGAGGCACGCGAGCACGGGATCGGTCGTGTGGACGTGAAGGTGCAGCGGCCAGACCGGGCCGTCGGAATCCACGCGCACGCGGCCGAAGCCGCCGAGACATATTTCGGCGATGCGCCGTCCTGCTTCCAGTCCGCCGCGATGACGAACGCCTGCGTCGACGATGATGGAGCCGCCCGACGCGCGGTCGACGCCGAGACGAAGGATTCGCGCGTCCGCAACGAGGGCAGCGACGAGCGGTGCGACGGTCGCGTTGACGCTGGGCCAGGCCGCTCCGGGTGCGGCGCTCGCGGCGTCAGGCATCGCGAGACCCGTGATTTCGCGCGACGCCTTCCACGTGCTCAGGACGCATGCTTGCGTGCGCTGACCAGCGCATCGCGGAAATCCAGGTAGAGCGCCTTGTCGGACGCTCGCATGTCCTCGAGCATGCTGCGCTCGGTCTGGTACTTGACGTTGCCGACCGCCAGCGCACCGACGCCGAGCGCCTTGCCCGATCCGCTCCCGATCGGCACGCCGTCGTCCATCGCGCCGACGCCCTCGACGCCGGCCGGTGGAACTGCATTTACGTCCGCGACGACGAGCAGGCGCCTGGCCGCTTCGAGATCCGACTTCCCGAGCAGTTGCACGCCCGGCGCGCCACACGCGAGGATCACCGTTGGTTCGGCAACGAGCGACGCCTTGGGGGCGTCCGCGACGGATTGCGCGGGCGTCGTCGAAACGCCGTAGCGTGCTCGAAGATCGTCGGCCACGGCGCGCGCATGCTCGAGCTTCCGGCTCGCGATCGTCACGGCGGCGCCGGACTGCGCCGCCAGGACCGCCGCGACCGCACCGACGGGGCCGGTTCCGCCGAGCACCAGCACGTTCTGACCCTCGAGCGATGCTCCGTGGCCCTTGCGCAGTTGGCGCTCCACGCAGGCGACCAGCGCCGCTGCGGTCGTGAATGCACCGCTCGGATCGGTGAAGACGGAGACCTCGAACGGCGGCACCATCGCCTTGCGCGCCGCTTGCAGCATGTCGGCCGCGACGCCGATATCGCGGCCGCCGATGTAGATGCCGGTACGCCGCGCGCCCTTCGGCCCGCGCGAGAAGATCGCGTCCTGGGTGAGGGACGCCACATCGTCGAGCCCGACGTTCGTGTACGGGACGGTGACGTCGTAGCCGGCATCGCACGCCATGTTCACGTCGAACGGGCTCACATGACGTGCAGCCGTCAGCATGTGCAGGATGAAAGGCTTCTCCATGGCTTCGCGGCTCCGCAATCGCGCCACGCGCGTCGACGGGCGCTGCCACATGATAGCGCCGCGCGGCACACTCGCGTCATCGCGGCTAGGGTCCGCGTCATTGGCTCACGAGGACTTCGCCAAGCCCCGCATAGGCGCGGTCACCGACGAAGCGGCGAACGCGCTCGGCGATCGTGAAGCGCGCCGACGGGGGACCCGCGTCGATCAGGTGTTTGCGCAACACGGGCAGGAAAGGCAATGCGTGCGTGCCGCAGTCGCTGAACGTCCCGAGCAGCGGCGGCATCGTCGCGAGCAACAGCGTGCCGCGCTGCATCCCGGCACCCACACCGGCGCCAACGTGGCCGTGCACAACGATCGTTCCGGCGAGCATCCGCGCGCCGCAGTAGTCGCCGGCATCGCCGCCGATCAGCAGCAGGCCCCTGCGCATTCGATCCCCCAGCCGATCCCCAGCGTCTCCCTCGACGATCATCGTTCCGCCGTCCATGCCGCGCCGGGCACCCGGCAACGCTGCCGCCGCGAAGTCGCCGACGGAACCGCGGATGTGCAGCAGGCCGTCGTGCATCGCGCATCCGGCGAGCGCACCCGCATCGCCTGAAACCACCAGCGTTCCGCCGCGCATTTCCGCGCCGGCATACATGCCGACCTCGCCTTCGACGGTTATCCGGCCGCGGGTCATGCCTGCGCCGACCCGCACGAGGCGCGGCGAGCTCCTGCGAATGACGATGTTCGCCGTGCCATCGCCTTCTACATCGAACAGCTCCCCGACGCGAACGGTCTTCGTGCCCGCGCAGAGGCTCAGCGATTCGATCTTCGCCCGGCGCATGCCGGCGAGCGCGTCCGGCGTGAGCGGCGACATGTCGACGGGCGCGGGCGCGGGTGACTTGAGCGTCATTGTCAGAACGCCGTCCGCCGCCATCGATTCCTGCACCCGCTGCGCCGGACCTGCGCCGGTTTGTGAAGCGGTAGCGCTCATCCGAGAATGTCGTGCAATGGAAACTGGAACTTGCCGAGCTTGCCGCCTTAATTGCCCGCGGTGATCCGCTGCACGCCCCCGGCCGCGCCAATCGCGCATGCGGCGCCGATCCCGGCCCGCATCGCCGCGCGTACATCCGCATCCGTCAAGCCGTCGATGACGATCTCGAGCACGGCAGCGGTACGGGTCGTCAACGCGCTTCGCGTAACGCCGACGAGCGTCGGACAGAACCCGTCGTTGGTCGACGCCGGCAGCGCCTTGTACTTGGAGCCGATCTTGGAGCCGGACCGGACGATCCCGCCCGGGAAAGGCATGACGACGCCTGGTACCGACCGCATTGCGGAAATCGCGGCCTCGCACGCGCGAAGCGCCTGCGCCTGGCCATCGGCGAGCACCAGGAAGTTGCCGCCGCCCACCGCCCTCGTCATGCCCGTCGTCTCCTCGCAGAGGAACTCGCCGTCCATCACCGGAATCCGCCAGTAGCGGCGTCCTCCGATCAGCTTCGAGACCTGAAAACCGTCCCCGAAGTAGCGGAGCTTGCGGCCGAGGTCGACGCGCTCTTCCGCATCGAGACCCGAGAACGCGGCGGACGTCGGCGCGGTCAGAACGCATTGCCCGACGCGGTTCACGACCTGCTTCGCGAGCTCGTCCTTCGACACGGCGAAGATCAGCACGGCGAGCCCCGGCCGGCCGTCGGGCGTTGCGTCCGGTGCGAGCTCGCGCTCGATGCCGGCCTCGCAGCCGCAAGCGATGACAGACGTCGCGAAGCCGACCATTGCATTGGCGGCGTGATAGGCCCATGCATGACTGGCGGCAGTGACGACGATTCGCGTCGCACGCATGCCGAATGCCTCGGCGAACGTGTCGTCGATGACGACGCCGTTGACGTTCACGGTGCTTTGGGGGCGGCGGGAACCGCGGCACGAGCACCGCAGCCGTGCCTGATCAGGCGGCTGCTGCCGCAATCGATCAGCTCTTCCTCGCCGATCGCGACGTTGCCAAGGCGCATGCCCCGATAACGCTCGAAGTAGGGCCGCAGCGTGGTCTCGATCCCGCGATCGTAGTCGGGCTTGACGACATGCGTCGCGCCGCGCGTGACGTTGACGATGCTCCCGGCGCGCGCGACCAGAACGCCGTCCTTGAACACGAGCGCGGGCCGCTCGAACATCGCCTCGCGGTCGGGCAGGTCGTCGTACACGGTGACGTCCGCGGCCGCGCCGATCCCCAGGTGACCGCGATCGGCGAGCCCGAGGATCCGCGCCGGACCCGCGCGGGTCATGATCGCGATCTCGTACAGCGAATACTCGCGGTCGATGGTCGACAAGTTGCTTGCCGCCCGTGCGCCTTCGTGGACGCGCAGGAGCTGCTCGTTGCGGAAGGTCCTGTCCATCAGCAGGCGCACGAGATGCGGATAGCTCGTGAACGGCGCGCCGTTCGGGTGATCGGTCGTGAGGAACACACGCCACGGGTCGTCGACGAGCAGGAAGATCTCGAGGCCGATCGCCCATTGCAGCGCGTTGACGAAGTTGACGTCGCGGTAACGGAACGGCACGACGCCGCACCCGGCATCGCACTCGATGTCCATCGACAGCCACTTCTTCGGATGCGCGAACGTCCTGTTGCGCCACTGCGCCATCGTGTCGCCGGACGCCGTGACCGTCTGCCCGAACATGATCTGTCCGACGTCCGCGGAAATGTTCGGCTGCGCATTGATCGCCTCCGCAATGCGCGCAGCGCCGGAGGAGAATTTGCGCTCCCCTTCCGTGCCGTAGCTGTGAAACTGGATGTGCGTCAGGTGGAGCGGCAAGCCCTCCGCTCCGCCGATCGTCGCGAGCGTCGTTTCGACGTTGCCCGGAACGCCGAGGTTGCAGCCGTGCACATGGAGCGGATGAGGAACGCCGAGCTCATGCAGCGCCCGCGACAGGACCGTCAGGATCTGCCGCGGCGTGACGGCATAGTGCGGTGACGGCTCGTCGAGGTCGAGCTTGCGTGCATTGAACTTGAACGCGCTGATGCCCCCGGGATTCACCACCTTGATGCCGATGCACTGCGTCGCATCGAGTGTCCAGGCGACGTAATCGTTGATCGCAGCCTGCGGCGCCCCCGAGGCGAGCATGCGCAGCAGGAAGTCGTCGCTGCCGAGCATCGCGTAACCGCCTTTGTCGACGATCGGGATGTCGCCCATCTCCATGTGCGCATGGCGCGCGTTCGCGGGCACGATCGCCGGCTCGAAGCAGGCCGTGTAACCCATCTCCGCATAGCGGTAACCGGTGGCGAACGTCGTCGGCGTCACATGGCCGCCGCACGACCGCGTGAGATCGGTGCGCACGCAGGAATGCGCGCGATGATCTTCGGGCAGAAGCGCACGCGCGAGGTTCACCTTGCCGCCACCGATGTGCGTGTGCAGATCGATCGCACCGCTCATGACGATCCGGCCGGTGATGTCGAATTCCTCGATCGGCCGCTCGCCGTCGGCCGGCGGGGGAACGATGCGTCCGTCGCGCCAATAGACGTCTCGCACTGCGCCATCGACCCGATGGGTCGGGTCGTAGACGGTTCCGCCACGGAGCTTCGTGAGCATCGGTCAGGCGGCTCGCGCCGACATCACACGGCGGCCGCGATCTGCGCGACCACGCCGGCGACCGACGGCAGCGACGAATCGACGAGCCCGCGCAGGCGAACGGCAACGACGTTGTCGCCACGATAGAAGTGGCCGGGGTGATGAAGGCCGGGCGTCGCGACGTCGATCTGGACTGCGGCCGGCGGTGACAGGTGCATGCCCGGCCGCGCGAGCACGATTGTCGGAACGGACGTGGCCGGCGGAATGCGATCGGCATCGAAGCTTGCGATCCACATGAGCGCATCGACATCGCCGCGCTCGATCGCCTCGTCCGCGCCGTAGCGATGCGGATCGTACGAGACGCGACCGCCCGCGAACGCTATGCGCACCGGATAGCCGGTTTGCCAGAGGCACACCTGGTTCGCGGTCGTATCGGCGTCGTTGCCCGCGATGGGCAGCCCCGCGAAGCGCGTGTGCTCGTTCAGCACGCGTATGCATGAGCAGATCGCAGCCACCGCGAGATCGGCGTGAGGAAAATCGAGATCGCCGGCGACCCACGCGAGCACGCCGTAGTGCGCGCGGCGCATGCGCTCCGCCAGAAGTTGCAGCGTCTCGAAGGTCACGCCGTCGATGGCCGCATGGTCCGCAACGCAGCCGAGCAGGATGCCGTGCACGACGCCGAAGATCTCCGCGAGCGATTCGTTCGCGCAGCGGAGGATGTCCGGCGGGCGCCCGCCGGCCCCGGTAACGGCATCGACCGCAGCGCTCGCTCCGATGAAGACGACGTCACGCTCGGCGTTCTGCACGAACATCGCGTCGCCGAACGCAACCTGCTCGAAGAACCGAGGGAAGCGCGACACGATGTCGGTGCCCGCGACCACGATGAGGTCGGCGCGGTTACGCACCTCGGCGAACGTCGTCGTGATCCAGCCGCTTTCCTGCAGCGGGAGGATGTTGCGCATCAGCGCGCGACCGGCAAGATGGTCGACGACGCCGCCCGTGCGATCGGCAAGCTCGAGCACGGCGCGGATGCCCGCAACGTCGGTTGCGAGTCCGCCGAAGGCCGGTTGCATGGCTTCGCGCAGGATGGCGGCAGCCTCGTCGACCGCACGCTCGAGCGGCACCGCCTCGCCGGCAACCCATGCCTGACCCGGTCGCCCCGGTGATCCTTCGTGGAAGAGGCGTCGGCTGCGCTCGCAGCCGTTCGTCGTCACGCGCACGCCCGCCGCATCTGACGCGATCGCAAGGTCGTCGCAGGCGAGGCCGCAAAAGGGGCACAGCACGTCGGATTGGCGATGCTGGGTCATTTTGCGTTCACGCGCTGCGAACGAACCGTCTGCCTCCCGCGTGCACCCGCTTACGCGAGCGGGCACGGCGGCAGAGCGTCGGCCTTTCATTTCCCGAACGATGCACGCTCGACACGCAGGAACGCCCGTTCCGCGTTCGCGCCATGCAGTGTCGCATATCCGTGCCACGCGGCGAACTCGGGCAGGTCCGATTGTCGCGTGACTTCTGCGAGCCCCACGCCTGCCGCGAAGAGCTGCTGCACGCGCGCGTCGAGCTCCCGGAAATAACGGTCGAGCGCAAGCAGCGCCGAGCAATCGCCGAGCGCTCCGTAGGCCGGCACGAGGTGCGCACAATGCGTCGCGCCGAGAAGCGCGAGCACGGGGCTCCACGAATTTCCATCGCTGTCGCGGAGGTCCGGCATGGTGTCGACGGTGACGAGGCTTCCACCGACCAACGTGCTCGAGGCCGGATCGAAGACCGCCAACGCCCCCGGTGCACTCCCCTCCCTCGGCACGATCAGCCGCAGCCTCCTGCCGATCACGTCGATCGATTCACTCGCGTCGATCAGCACGTCGGGCTTGACGAGTCGCGTTCCTGCCATCGCGCGCACGCCGAGCGTCGCGTTCAGCCGCTGCAGGCACTGATCGCAGCGCGCCGCCATCAACGCGGCCGCATCCCGGTGCATCAGCACGGGGATGCCGTGCGCCTGGAACGCGGCGGCGCCGAACACGACCTCCTGGCCGGCGTGCGTGAGGATCAACAGCCGAATCGGGCGCGCCGTCATTCGGCCGAGCGCTTCGATGATCGCTTCCCCGCGCCGAAACGAAACCCCGCTCTCGATCACCGCGACTCCGCGCGGTCCAATGATCGCCGAGACGTTGGCTGTCCCTCCGAGGTCTTGCGCATTCGTTTCACCGGCAAGCCCGCGAAAGACATAGACGCCGGGCGCCACGTTGACAGGCGCAGGCATCGCCACCTGGGGGCTTCCGGCCGCGGGCGCTGCGACCGCCGGCAACGCGACCTGCCCGCTGCCCGCCGTGCTCCACGCGACCGCAAGCGCCGCGGAGCAGGCGACGATCATGGGGCGAATGGCGGATTCCACCCGCGGGCGTTGCCTGGGCCGTGCCGCAAAAGCCTCGGACGATCCTTCCATCCCGTGCGCCCCCTCCCTGGCTTGCGCCAGTGCGACGACTTGTCGCGCCACCGTGCCGGCGCGGCGCTTTCATACGCGGCCGCTGTCCGGGTTTTGTAGCCGTCAAATTGACTTTACGCAAGCGCAGGAAGACACTGGCCCCCCGCGGTGTGTTCGAGCGCAGCGGGGGCCGGTGAAGGCGGCACCAACCGGGCACCAGGCGCATTGGAGATGCCGCGTGATCCCTACAGGAGGCTATATGAGAAGGCTTTACAGGGCGGTGGTCCAGACCGCATTTGCGACCGCCTGCGCGGCGGCCGCTTCCGGCGCCGCCTTTGCCAACGCAGACGTCGAGAAACTGATTGCCAATCCGAACAACTGGGCGATGCAGGCTGGCGACATGTACAACCAGCGGTACAGCAAGCTCGCGCAGATCAACAAGCAGAACGTCGGCAAGATGCAGGTCGCATGGATGTTCTCCACCGGCGTGCTGCGCGGCCACGAGGGCTCGCCGTTGGTCGTCAACGGCACGATGTACATCCATACGCCGTTTCCGAACAAGGTATTTGCGCTCGATCTCGATACGCAGAAGATCAAGTGGCGCTACGAGCCGAAGCAGGACTCCGCGGTGATCCCGCAGATGTGCTGCGACACCGTATACCGCGGCCTCGCCTATGCCGAAAACAAGATCTTCCTGCAGCAGGCGGACAGCACGCTTCTCGCGCTCGACGCCAACACCGGCAAGGTCCTGTGGTCGGTGAAGAACGGCGACCCGAAACTCGGCGCCGTCAACACCAACGCACCGCACGTCTTCAAGGACAAGGTCATCACGGGCATTTCCGGCGGCGAATGGGGCGTCCGCGGCTTCCTGGCGGCCTACGACATCAATACCGGGAAGCAGGTGTGGAAGGCGTACAGCACCGGGCCGGATAACGAGATGCTGATGGATCCGGACAAGACGATGACCTGGACGGACGGCGAGCTCAAGCCGGTCGGCAAGGACTCTTCGCTCAAGACCTGGCAGGGCGATCAGTGGAAGATCGGCGGCGGCACCACGTGGGGCTGGTACAGCTACGACAAGAACCTGAACCTGCTGTTCTACGGAACGGGCAACCCGTCGACGTGGAATCCGGCGCAACGCCCGGGTGACAACAAGTGGTCGATGACGGTCTTCGCGCGCGACGTCGACACCGGCATGGCGAAGTGGGCGTTCCAGATGACGCCCTACGACGAGTGGGACTTCGACGGCATCAACGAGATGATCCTCGCGGACATCAACGTGAAGGGCAAGCCGACGAAGGCGCTCGTCCACTTCGACCGCAACGGTTTCGGCTACACGCTCGATCGGACGAACGGCGCGCTGCTCGTCGCCGAGAAGTACGACCCCGCCGTCAACTGGGCCACGAACGTCGACATGAAGACCGGCCGGCCGCAGGTCGTCGCGAAGTATTCGACGGCGAAGAACGGTCCTGACGTCGACACGAAGGGCGTCTGCCCTGCCGCGCTCGGCTCGAAGGACCAGCAGCCCGCTGCGTTCAATCCGAAGAACGGCCGCTTCTACGTGCCGACCAATCACGTCTGCATGAACTACGAGCCGTTCAAGGTCGACTACGTCGCCGGACAACCGTACGTCGGTGCCACGTTGTCGATGTTCCCGGCTCCCGGCGGAACGAACATGGGCAACCTGATCGTATGGGATGCCGGCCAGGGCAAGATCGTGCAATCTAAGGCCGAGAAGTTTTCGGTGTGGAGCGGCGTCCTCGTCACCGAAGGCGGGATCGCCTGCTACGGCACGCTCGAAGGCTACCTGAAATGCACCGACGCGAACGACATCAACAAGGAGTTGTTCAAGTTCAAGACGCCGTCCGGCATCATCGGCAACGTCTTCACGTACGAGCACAAGGGCAAGCAATACCTGGGCGTGTACTCGGGCATCGGCGGCTGGGCCGGTATCGGCATGGCGGCGGGCCTAGAGAAGGACCAGGAAGGTCTGGGTGCCGTCGGCGGCTACAAGGAGCTTCGTGACTACACGGATCTCGGCGGTTCGCTGACCGTATTTGCGCTGCCGTAGTCAACTGTACTTCCTCCGCTCGCCGGCGCGACATTCCCGCGCCGGCGACTTTTTGTCGGCTCGCCGAGCCTCAAGGTGAAACTCTGCCGTGGCGCGGCGTTCTCAGCGTTGAATTCCGCGCCAGCACAACCCAATGGTGAACGACGGATGCGCATAATCCATTTTGCGCGGCGAGGGGCGCCGATCCTCGTCGCAACGCTTTTCGTGCCTGGTACCCTCCTCGCTCAGGGCGCGGCGCCCGCTGCGTCGGGGACGGGCGAACCGTTGTACAAGGTCGTCGACGGCTACAAGGTGGACCCGGAGACGATGAAAGGCTTTCGCGCGTGGCGCGCCGCCGCATGCGATCGCTGCCATGGGGCCAATCAGGAAGGCCTCGTCGGGCCGTCACTCGTCCAGAGCCTCAAAACGCTGACGAAGGACGAATTCAAGACGACGGTCACCGAGGGACGTCTCGACAAGGGCATGATGAGCTTCAAGACGAGCCCCATCGTGATGGAGAACCTCGACCATCTCTACGCCTACCTGAAAGGTCGCTCGAATGGCGACATCACGCGAGCGAAGGTGGAAGAAATCAAGCCATGACGACGGCCGCCTCGCCCTTTCGGGCACACGACGGATGCGGTGCGCGGCGGCGTGCCGGGCGCGTCGCGATGTTCGCCCTGCTGGCGGTGGCCGCCTCGGTTGCACGTGCCGACGAACCGCGGTCGGCGTTTCGACCGTGTATCGATCCGAGCAATCTCCCGTTTGCGAACTCGAGCGGCGAAGGCTTCGAAAACCGCATTGCGGCCCTGTTCGCCGAGAAGCTCGGCCTGCCGGTTCAGAATTACGCGTTTCCCCAGCGAATGAACTTCATTCGCAACACGCTGCGCTACCGATTGCCCGGCGAGGAGTTCCGCTGCGACGTGGTGATGAGCGTCCCTGCCGGTTTCGATCAGGCCTGGGTGACCGCTCCCTACTACCGCTCCACGTATGCGCTCGTCTTTCCGAAGGGCAAGGGACTCGACGGCGTGAAGAGCGGCGCGGACCTGTTCGCGCTGCCCGCCGAAGTGCGAGGCCGTCTGCGAATTGGCGTCGGCGACAAATCGCCCGCCTCGCTGTGGCTCGTCAAGCACGGCATGGAGGCACAGGCGAGACCGTACGCAATGATGTCTCCCGATCCCGATGCATCGCCGGGCGACATCATCGTCAAGGAGCTCGCGCAGGGCAAGGTCGACGCGGTTGTCGTGTGGGGGCCGGTCGCCGGCTATTACGCGAAGCGCGTGCCCAACGTCGATTTCGTCGTCATTCCGCTTTCGTCCGAGCCCGGCGTCCAGTTCGATTACGCGATTGCGATGGGCGTTCGCTATGGCGAGGGCGAATGGAAGCAGACGATCGAAAAGCTCATTGCGGAGAACCGCGGAGCGATCGATACGATCCTGCGTCAATACGGCGTGCCGCTCGTGAACGAGCGTGGCGAACCGCTCGAGCAGGGAGCGGCCCGGTGACATCCGCCGCGTCCGCGCAGTCCTCCGCGGGCCGCGGTCGCGAAACGCGTGTCGCCCCGACGGCCGCTGCACTCCTGCTGGTCGCCCTGGCATTCCACCCCGTGCGCGTTGCAGCGCAGCCGCTTCTTCCGTCGACGTTCCTGCCGATCTCGGCGACGGTCGTTCGCGTCGAGGCGAACCGCCAGCAGGGAGGCAACTCGATCGGCAGCGGCGTGGTGGTCGCGCCTTCGGTCGTCGTCACGAACTGCCATGTGACACGGGATGCGACAGCCATCCGCATCTCGTCCGCCGGTCAGTTGTTCGAAGCGACCGGGCAGCGCGCCGACGGCGCGCACGACATCTGTTTTCTGCACGTGCCCGGATGGCAGGGAAAGGTTGCCAAGGTCGCGGAGGGGAACGAGCCGCGCGTCGGCGATCCCGTCGCTGCGATCGGTTTCACCGGAGGAACCGGCAGGTCGCTCCATCTCGGCCGAGTGCGAGCGTTGCACGTGTTCGAAGGAGCACGAATCGTCCAGTCGGATGCCGCGTTCACCTCGGGTGCAAGCGGCGGCGGTCTTTTCGATCGCGACGGACAGCTGGTGGGTCTCCTTACCTTTCGCTCGCGCGAATCGTCGAGCAGTTTCTACGCGCTGCCGGTGCGATGGATCCTCGATCGGCTGCCCGCCGACGACCAATGGTCCGAAATCCATCCGCTTCCCGACGCCGCGCCTTTCTGGCAGCGTGACATCGCCACCCAGCCGTACTTCATGCGTGCCGCCTTGCTTGGCGCGCAGCAGCGGTGGCCCGAACTGATCGAGCTCACGGCGACGTGGGCCAAGGCGGACCCGCAGGACGCCGAGCCCTTCCGTTTGCGAGGCAGTGCATTGCGGGCGCTCGACCTCGGCGAGTCGGCGGTGCATGCCTTCAACGAAGCGCTGCGCCTCGAACCGGACAATCCCCTCACCTGGTACGAGCTCGCCGTTGCCTACGCGTCCATCGGAGAAACCGCCGCGTCCGAGCACGCGGCATCCGTAACCGTCGGTCTGGACGGTGATCTCGCCGCGGCGCTCCGCAACGAGATCGCGGACGTGCACGCCGCGCGATGAACCGCCGGGACGCGCTGCGGCGGATCGGCGCAGCACCGCTTGCGATTGCGACGGTGCCGTGGGCCGCCGTTGTCGCAACCGGCTCGCACGACGCGAGCGCTGCGATGCCCGACCAATTCTCCGAGGCCGAGAAACGCCTGTTCGTCGAAGATCAGCTGCGGGACCTCCCTCCGCGCGCGGCGACCCTCGAATACATGTTTTCGAAGCGAGGATCGCTGGAACCGAACGTCGACGACACCGCGACGCTGCGCGTCGGGGCGCCGGGAACGGGGGGCGCCCGGCCCGCGCACGTCGACTTCCTGACTGACGTGCGCCGTCTCGAATTGCCGGACGTCGATGCCGCCACCGCGAATCCGGTCATCCTGTTCTTCCTCGAGCGCGATGTGCGCGAAATGCACAGGCTGACCGGCGGCTCGACGAATTACTACCGCAAGCGCATCCGTATGGCGCTCGCGGAAGCGGCCGAGGTGCAGTCGATCACGACGACGCTCGGACCGCGTTCCATCGCCGGCACCGCGATCGTCATCGAGCCCTATCGCGACGATCCCGCTCGCTCGCGCTACGAGCGTTTCGCGGACAAGAACTACCGCTTCACGTTGTCGAACGATGTTCCGGGCATGCTCGTCGAGATGCGCAGTGAGCTCCTCGCTCCCGCGACGGGCGCCGGTTCCAGGCGCGACACGATGATCGCCGAAACGCTGCGATTCACGCGGATGCGTTGAGCCCCGACATTACGGCAAGGAGAATTTCGATGCAGAGACGGATCGTGCTGATGCTCCTCCTCGGCTCGACAATCGGCCTCGCGCACGCGAACGACTTCCCGACCCGGGCGCGCGTCGAGTTCGTGCTGAAATGCATGAAGGAGAGCGACGCGTTGCCCGAGGAGTCCATGTACAAGTGCTCGTGCGCCATCGATGCGATCGCCGAAAAGGTCGACTACGACAAATGGGTCGACATGTCGACGGTCGCGAACGGCATGACGATCGCCGGCGAGCGCGGCGGTGTGATGCGCGACATGAAGGACGGACGATCGATCGTCGCAAGCTATCGGACGCTGCAGGACGACGCGAAGAAGGCCTGCTTCATTCGCCCGCACTGATGCGCAAAGCGTGGCGTTCGACCGCTCATCGAAAAGGGCCGCGCTGGTCGGCTGGCTTTCGCGGATCGCCTGGGTTTCGCTGATCGCCTTTTTCCCCCGCGCGGCGGTTTCCGCGAGCTTGCCGCCGCTTGCGCTCGACAATCCCGCTCCCGGGATCTACGTCCACTACGGCAGTCAGGAGTCGATGTCCCGCGAGAATTCCGGCGACATCGCGAACCTCGGATTCATCGTCGGAGACCGGTGCGTGGCGGTCGTCGACACGGGAGGAACCTACGCGGTGGGTCGCGCATTGCGAGATGCGATTCGCGGTGTCACGGCGTTGCCGGTGTGTTACGTGATCAACACACACGTCCACCCCGATCACGTGTTCGGCAATGCCGCCTTCGTCGACGACCACCCGCAGTTCGTCGGACATGCGCGGCTCGCTGCGTCATTGGCGCGTCGCGGATCCAATTACCTGAACGCGCTACGGCGGGATCTCGGCGACCGTGCCGAAGGCAGCGCGATCATCCCGCCGACGCAAGCGATCGAGGCCAGCGAGACGATCGACGTCGGCGGGCGACGGCTTCGACTTCGCGCGTGGCGAACGGCGCACACCGACTGCGACCTGACGGTCTACGATGAGACGACGCGGACCTTCTGGGTGGGCGACCTCGCGTTCGTGGGTCATCTTCCCGTCGTCGACGGCAACCTGCGCGGTTTTCTCGCCGTCATCGAGGAGCTGCGAGCGATCCCGGCCGACCGCGCGATCCCCGGGCATGGACGGGCCGCGTCGTGGCCGGATGCGCTCGCCTCGGAAAGCCGGTACCTGAACGCGCTGCTCGTCGACGTACGCGCGGCGATCAAGGCCGGGCGCACGTTGACCGAGACGGTCGAAACAGTGCAGCCGGCGCCGGGCGCGTGGCTGCTGCGGGATGAATTTCACCGGCGCAACGTCAGCGCCGCATACGCTGAACTGGAATGGGACCCGTGAGGCGCTCTCTCGCTGCGAACCGATCTTGCATGTAGCGGCATGACGCCGGTGACGCGATATGGCGCGGCGGGCCTTCGCGCGCCCGTTCCCGGGGCTATAATCGAGCTACCGTGGCCGCCTTGGAAGGGTGCGGCAATGCGTTCCTTCGGCACTGACGATCTGATCCGGCGATTGCTTGCCGCTGCGTTCGCGCTCGGCGTGTCACTCGCAGCGTCCGCGCAGGCGCCGGATCCCGATGCCAGTGCCGTTTGGCAGAAGGTCCGTGCGAGCCTGTTCGGCACGACGGCCGTCGAGAGCGCCGATAACGTGATAACGCTCGAGACGCCGAAGCGGGCAGAGGATGCCGCGATCGTGCCGATCGCCATTCGCGCCGCCTTTCCGCAGTCACCCGAGCGTGCGATCCAGACGATCTGGCTGCTCGTGGATAACAACCCGTCGCCGATCGCCGCGGTGTTCCAGTTCGGGCAGGAAAGCGGCCGCGCCGACATCGAGACGCGGATTCGCGTCGAGGAATACACGTACGTGCGTGCCGTCGCGCGCACCAGCGACGGCAGGCTGCATATGGTTGCGAATTACGTGAAGGCGTCGGGAGGCTGTTCGGCGCCTGCCGGCAAGGACGCCGTCGCGGCGCGCGCGAACCTCGGCAAGATGAGGTTGCGCGTCGACGAAGCGGTCGCACCTGGTCAACCATCGCGCGCGCAGCTGATGGTGAGCCATCCGAACGATTCCGGCCTCGCATTCGATCAGATCACGCGGACCTACGCGCAGCCGCATTTCGTGCGCCGAGTCGAAGTGCGGTATGCGGGCAAGCCGGTGCTGATCGCCGACGTGGATTTCTCGATCAGCGAGAATCCGAACTTCCGCTTCTACTTCACCCCTGCCAACGGCGGCGAGCTCGACGCGAAGGTCGTCGACAACCAGGACCTCCAGTTCGCCACGTCGCTCAAGCTCGCCTCGAACGGCGCCGCCGCTTCAAGCGCACAGTAGCCGTCCAGCGCGCGTCAGCCATCTGGTGCGCACCAGTCCGCCTGGTGCGCAGCAGCCCATCTGGTGCGCCGCAGCCCGTCTGGCGCGCCGCAGCCGTCAGGCGCGCGGAGTCGACAGCGCTTCCGAGCGCGCCCGAGGCCGCGCCCGGCGAGGGGCAAGACCCATTCTTGCCATGACGCGATCGCCCGCGAGCGCATGCTTGACGGTGCCCGCGACATGCAGCCCGGTCGACACGAGCAGCGTCCAGCTTGCGACGAGATGGACGGTGCTCATCAAATCCTTGATGGCCGGATCGCTCCAGCCCCACGCCGGCAACCCGATGCCGAACCATTTGATCGGATACCCGCTGAACACGGAGCCCAGGTATCCGGACAACGGGAGCGCGAGCATGAGCGCGTAGAGCAGCACGTGATTCGCCTTCGCGACGAGCGATTGCCAACGCGGAATTGAAGGCAACTCCGGGGGACGGTGCGCCAGTCGCCAGCCGAGCCGTATCAGCACGAGTGCGAGCAGCACGAGACCGACCGACTTGTGCTGGTTGAACGCATCGGCGCGAATGCCGACCGGTTGCTTCGGGATCTGCTGCATCCACCACCCGTGTGCGCATTCCGCGAGCAGCAGCGCAGCGATTACCCAGTGCAGGACGACGGCCGTTCTCGTGTAGCGCGGCAGGGGCGACATCGTCAAAGCCGGACGTCCACGCTCGCGCCCACGAACCAATTGCGGCCGGGTGCGGGCTCGAAGAAGCGTCCATTCGTGTCGCCGACGATGACGGAGCCCGAATAGTTGCGGTCGAACAAATTGTTCAGGCGCACGAATTCGCGCAACGTGCTGCGCCCGACCGTTTGCGCGAAGGCGACGCGGGCGTTCATGACCGCATACGACGGCGCCGCATCGGTGTTGCGGTCGTTGACGTAGAGTTTGTCCACGTACTGCGCCTCGAGCGCCACGTCGAGGCCCCACCAGCCGCCCGGTCCCCAGGCGACCTCGGCATAGGCCTGCTTCGACGGCACGCCGGGGAGCCGGCTTCCGGCCGGCACCACTGCGGGCGGAGAGCCGGTGGTGAACGGGTCGTCGAACGTGGCGCGGAGCCACGTAAGCGCAGCGTGCGTGCGTATGCCGTAACGATAGCGGCCGTCCCACAGCACCTCGGCACCCCGCCGGGTGGTAGCGCTGGCGTTCTTGAATGTCGTGCGGCCGCCCGTCGCCGCATCGACGACGATCTCGTTCGACGTGTCCACGTTGAAGATCGCGGCGTTGAGCTGGTGCCGGTCCCCGATGCGGTACTTGAAGCCCAGCTCCGTTGCGCGGCTCCTCGCCGGTTGCAACGCGAAATTGAGACCGGTCGCGCCGCTGCGATAAGCGAGCTCGGCGAACGTTGGCGTCTCGAAACCTTCGCCGTAACTGGCGTAGAAATTGAGGCTGTCGCTGGCGTGGAACAGGAACGCGAGGACGGGGCTCGTGTCGCTGAAGTGCTGGCCGCCGCTGTCGTCCGGATTCTGCGGCGTGACGTAGTGGTCGTCGGATGTGTAGCGGACGCTGCTCGTGCGGATGCCCACGGTCGCGAGCCACCGGGCGGCGAACGCCCATTCCGCCTGTGCGTAGAAGTCGTAGCTCCAGACGGTATCGTCCTCGTCGCGGCGCAAGTCCCCAAGATTGCCATTGACGTTCACGAATCCCTTGCGGCGCTCGTGCTGGCGGTCGTAGTCGGCTCCCGCCGTAACGGCGAGCGGTCCACCGAAGAGGTCGTGACGCCACACGAATCTCGCGCCGACACCGCTGAAGTCGCGGTCGAGGTCGGGCACGCCGCCCGACGAGGTCGGCGCGATGCCGGAAAGCGCGAGGTATTGTCGAACGAGGCGTCGCCCGCCATAGGCGTCCGCGTGGAACTGCAGGTCGTCGCTCACGCGATGATCGAGCGCGGTCCCGACCTGCTGCTGATTGATCGTCTTGCGCGTATTGAACTGCAATGCGGCGGGATCCACGCTGCGCGGATCGGCTTCCCATTGCGCGCGCGTGAGCCCGAGCGGATCCTCCGTTTCGGGTTGATATTGCGTGCTGCCGATGAAGATCACGCGCGTGTCGGGCGTGGCATCGAGCACGAGCTTCGCGTTCGTCAGATCGCGGCGTGCCCACGAGTGATCGCGGTAGCCGCTCGTGATGAATTCGCTCGCAGCCGCGATGCCGCCGACGCGGCCGCTCGTCGCACTGAGCTTTGCGCCGAGCGTTCCGGTTCCATAGCTGCCGCCGCCGCCCTGGAACGAGGCCACGGGCTCCGCCGAGGGGTTCTCGGTGAAGACGGAGATGACGCCGCCCGATGCATTGCCGTAAAGCGCCGAAAACGGTCCGCGTAGCACTTCGATCCGGTCCGCCGAGAACAGCATGAAGCTGCCGGTTTGACCCTGCCCGTCGGGCATCGTCACCGGAATGCCGTCCTGGTAAAGGCGAACGCCGCGTACGCCGAATGCCGCGCGCGCACCGAAACCGCGGGAGCTGATCTGCAGATCCTGCGCGTAGTTCTGCCGATTCGCGGCGAAGACACCGGGAATGCGCGACAGCGTCTCGGACAGGTTGATCTGCGGCTGTCCCTCGTGCAGGGTCCTTGCGTCGATGGCGTCGATCGACGCGGGGACGTCGAATGCGCGCTCGGCGCGCCGAGTGGCGGTGACGGTGATCGGATCGATCACGACCACATCGCTCGACGTGCTTTGCGCGATCGCATCACCCGCGCACGCGATGGCAACGGTGACGACAGTTGCGCACCGGCACAAGTGCGACGAATGCTGGTCGCGGTTGGTGCTGCGATTCATCCAGGAGCCTCCGTGAGCACGCCCAACTCGGTTAGCATACGGCAATCAAACGGCAACGGCCACTTGTCGAATTATGTGCCGTGCCATCGTTTCCGTCGGAGGTCGCATGCGCTGGATTGTTGCTTGCATCGCTGGCGTCGGGGTCGCCGCGCAGTTCGCGATCGCCGCACCGTTCGCCTATGTTCCCAACGAAGGCTCGGGATCGGTCTCCGTCATCGACACCGCCGTCGATAACGTGACGGCGACGATCGCCACGGGCGGCAAGCCGCGCGGCATCGCGATCGCGCGCGACGGCAAGCGGCTCTACTTGAGCGACCAGACCGCGAACGCGCTGGTCGTGGTCGACCTGACGACGAACAAGGAAGCGGCGCGGGTGAAGCTCGGGAACTCTCCGGAGGGCATCTACCTGTCCGCGGATGGTCGGTGGCTCTCGGCGGCGATCGAGGAGAACAACCAGGTGTTCGTCATCGACGCCGGCGCACTGACGATCGTGAAGCGCATCACGATGAAGGGCAAGAATCCCGAGCATGCGGTGTTCAGTCCCGATGGCAAGTGGCTGTACGTGAGCGCCGAGGAAGCCGACAGCGTCGACATCGTCGACGTCGAGCGCGGCGAAGTCGTGAAGTCCCTGACCGTTGGCGATCGACCGCGCGGCATCGGCTTTCTCCCGGACGGCAGCCGCGCCTACGTTGCAGCAGAGCATGCGAACACGGTGTCTGTCATCGACACGCGCGAGCAGCGCGTGGTTGCGACGATCAAGGCCGGATTGCGCGCGAACGGCATCACCGTCCATCCCGATGGCAAGCGCGTCTACGTGTCGTCGGGTGGCGACGGCACGGTGCAGGTCATCGACACCTCGTCGAACACGATCGTCGCGACGACGCCCGTCGGCAAGCGACCATGGAACATGGCGCTGACACCGGATGGCCGCAAGCTCTACGTCGCGTGCGGCCGTTCCAATGCCGTTGCCGTCATCGACACGACGACGAACCAGAAGGTCGCCGAAGTCGCCGTTGGTGAGTTGCCGTGGGGCGTCGTGATCCGCTGAGCGTCGGGTGCGACGCTGGCTTCTCCCGGGTGCCGTTGCGTTGCTTGCAGGCGGGTTCCACGGGCCCACTCGCGGCGCTGACAATCCAGCCGAGATCTTCGAGTTGCCGTCGGTACAGGTCGTCGGCACGGCACCGCTGCCCGGCCTCGGCATTCCGCTGCGTGACGTTCCCGCCAACGTCCAGATCTTCGACAACCGCCTGTTCGCCCGCACGCGGCCCCTGACCCTCACGCAGTTCCTCGATCTGCATGCGAACAGCGTCAACGCGGCGTCCGGGCAGGGCAATCCATACCAGCAATCGCTCGACTTCCGCGGCTTCACGGCGTCGCCGCTGCTCGGCACGCCGCAGGGACTGTCGGTGTTCCAGGACGGCGTGCGCATCAACGAGGCGTTCGGCGATGTCGTGAACTGGGATCTGCTCCCTCGCTCCGCGATCTCGAGCGTGCAGCTGATTCCCGGCTCGGTTCCGTCGTTCGGTCTCAACACGCTCGGAGGTGCACTCGCGATCTTCACGAAGAGTGGCGCGCAATATCCGGGACTCTCCGCCGAAGCGTCGGGCGGCTCCTTCGGCCGGCGAAGCGCGGAGTTCGAGTACGGTCATGCCTGGCAGGCATTCGACGCGTTCGTCACTGCGCATGCATCCGACGACGACGGGTGGGCGCTCCACAACCCGAGCCGCGTGCGCCAGTTCTTCGGCAAGCTCGGGTTCCAGGACGAGCATTCGGATCTCGACGTGAGCGTCACGCTCGCGGACAACCGCCTCGAGGGCGCGCAGACGTTGCCGTTGTCGATGCTCGATCGGCCGCGCGAGGCCTATACCTATCCGGACATCAACCAGAATCGTCTCGCGTTCATCGTTGCGAAGGGCAGCCGCTTGCTCGGGGACGGAGAGTTGATCGACGGGAACGCTTATTACCGTCGCTTCCGCAACTCGAACTTCAGCAGCAACGTGAACGACGACTATGGCAGCGTCGACGAGAGCGGGAACGTGCAGACGAACCAGGCGACCAACGACCGGGTGTCGAGCGACGCAACCTCTGCCGGCTTCGCACTGCAGTGGACCGCGCGGACGACGCTCGCCGGGCGCCCGCACCAGTTCGCCGTCGGTGGGGACGTGAACAGCGGGTGGACGAACTTCGGGCAGACATCGGAACCCGCGACGTTCACCGCAGATCGCGGCACGGAACCGCTTGGGTCCCCGGTCGAGACGACGCGCGTCGCACTTCGCAACGAGAACGCAGGCATTTACGCGAGCGATACGATGAACGTGTCCGACATGGTCACGCTCACCGGCTCTGCCCGCTACGACCATGCGCGCGTCGTCATCGAGGACCGGAGCGGCAACAATGCCGACGTGGCCGGCCGCCATCGCTTCTCCCGGCTCAACCCCGCGCTCGGCGTCAATTTCAATCCCACGCCGTCGCTGACCGCGTACGCCGCATTCAGCCAGGGGATGCGCGCGCCGACGGCGATCGAACTGACGTGCGCGGATCCGCAAGCGCCGTGCAAGCTGCCGAACGAATTTCTCGCGGATCCCCCTCTTGCCAAGGTCGTTGCGTCGACGATCGAACTCGGCGCGCGCGGACGGGGGCGCGAAACCACCTGGTCCGCAGCGGTGTTCCGCAGCGAATTGCGCGACGATCTCGCATTCATCGCGAGCGGCGCCGGCGCATCCAACGCCGGCTTCTTCCAGAACGTCGGGCGAACACGCCGCCAGGGTCTCGAGTTTGCGGCCACACGGCGCTTCGAGCCGATCACCGTGTCGATCCGCTACAACCTGATCGATGCACGGTTCCGCTCGACGTTCGAAGCGGAGAGTCCGAACAATTCGGAAGCCGATGAGGAGGGCGCGATCCTCGTGCGTCCTGGAAATCGAATACCGGGGATCCCGATGCAGACCGCGAAGTTGCGCGTCGATTGGGACGTGTCTGCGGCAGTGACGTTCGGTGCATCGATTGCGGCCGCTTCCAGCCAATACGCGCATGGAGACGAGAACAACGCCGACCTCAGCGGCCGCCTGCCCGGCTACGCCGTCGTCCACCTCGATGCACAGTACCGCGCAGCGCAGCGCGTCACGCTGTTCGCACAAATCGAGAACCTGTTCGATCGACGCTACGCGAGTTTCGGACTGCTTGGATCGAACGTATTCACCGGTCCGGGACAGACCTTCGGGCCGGCAGCCGGCGTCGCTCCGGTTGCCGAGCAGTTCCGCGCCCTTGGCACTCCGCGCGGCATCTTCGCCGGCGTACGCGTCGCGCTCGATTCGCCCTGATCATCGTGGCTTCTACGCGTCCTTCGACGACTTGCGCCACCCGCGCGTGCGCCCCGCCGCTTCGCATACGGCGTGGCGCACGCGACCGATCTACTTGCTGGTGCCGGACGTCCCGGATTGGGCGCTCGTATCCGGCGTCGAGCTCGAGCCGGGAGAGCGTTCCTGGGGCGCTGCCTTGTCCATGGCCGCCGTGGGCGGATGCTTGGCCCCGGTCGATTTGTCGGACGCGGATTTCGAGGGCGGCGTGGCTTGGTCCATTGCGGCGGTCGGCGGGTGCTTCTTACCCGCGTTCGATTGCGCCTTCACGTCACCTGACGAAGTCGCATCGGCGCCCGTCGCACTGGTCCCCGGAGACTGCGCGATTTGGCTGGCGGCGCTTTCATCCAACTGCGCTGCCTTGTTCACCTGTCCATTTGCATGGGCGAGTGCGGGAACTCCCAGCAAGAACGTAACCGCCGATAGCGCTGCTGCAATTCCTGATCTCTTCATGTTGCCCTCCGTTTGCTCGGTGTTTGCCATGGCGATACACTGGGCTTTAGGATGGGTGAGCGGGAGCCCAGGCACTTCTGGCACCGTACAGCATGCACGCGGGTGCGCCGCTTCGGCATCCGGTTGCGTCCCATTGACGCGTAGGCGCTTCCCGGTCCGTGAGTCTGACAGTGTTCCTGCGCCGGCATTCGCCAGGACGGCGCCCGCGCAACGTCCCAACCGACTGAATGGAGGAACGAATGGCAGCAGCAAAGTTGATCGTGATGTATCCGACGCCGAAGGATGTCGGCGCCTTCGAGCGCGCCTACAGCGACGAGCATCTGCCGATGGCCGCGCCGATCTTCAAGGCTGCCGGCGCTACCAAGGTCGTGCTGACGAAGATCACCGCGGCGGCGAGCGGGACCTCACCCATCCACCGAATCGCGGAGATTCATTTCCCGTCGCTCAAATCGCTCAATGAATGCGCGGCGTCCGCCCCGGGGCGCGAGGCGCTCGCGCACGCGCGCACGATTTCCAACGGCGGAGCGCCGACCGTGCTGATCGCCGAGGAAGACGTCGTTACGTTCGTTTCGGGCTGAACGGACTCAGTCGGCGGCACCCGGGGCGACGTCGTCGCCCCGGCCGAGCCCGCCTTCGGTCGTGCGGGGCAGCAGCAGCACGACGCAGAGGGTGACGAACGCGATTGCTGCCATAACCAACAAGAGTGCGCGAAACCCAGCCGCCTTGACGAGCGGACCGAGCAGCCAGACGGCGAGCGAACTGACGCCGAATGCGACGGCGAGGCGCATCCCGGAGACACGCGAGCGCATGCGGTCGTCGACATACCGGACGATGATGGCGTCGGTGAACGGGATCGCGCCGAACACGGACACCATGAAGGCGATCATCAACGCGTAGAGCGCCCAGCCCTGCGCGTTCGCAGCGAGCAGGAACAGCGGTGCCTGCGCCGCAACGATCCAGGCATACAGCACCTTGAGTGACACGCGATCGAGCAGCAGGCCAACGGCGACCTGCGTCAATGCGCCGGCGACGTAGACGAGCGCAAGGAGCGTTCCGAGTGCGGCCGGATCCTCGACGATGCCGCGAAAGCGCTCGCGAAGCAGCTCTCCATTGCCGTTCGTCGTGAAGTTGAAGAGCAGGCTTCCCGAGATCGACGCAACGGTCACGATCGCGAAGATGTGCGCGAGCGCGCGCTTGCCCGGCATGGCGCGCGTCGCTGTCCGGCGTGCGGGTGCCACGAGCTCCGCCGGCGCGAGTCGCGAGAACGCGATACCGCAGGCGAACGCGAGCAATGCGGGGACCACGAATGCCACGCGCCACCCGGCGTACTTGATGATCGCGCCGGTCGTCACGGCGGACAACGCAACGCCGAGATTGCCCGCGAGACCGTTGATGCCGATCGTCAGGCCCGGACGCACCGAACGCTGCACGAGCATCGGAATGCCGACCGGGTGGTAGATCGCCGAGAAGACGCCAAGCAGCGTCAGGGCACCCGCAAGCTGCCAGGCGGTGCGCGTCGCTGCAACGAGCAGCGCCGACGCGCCCATGCCGAAGAAGAACAGAAGCATCATCCGCCGACGGCCCCACAGGTCGCCGAGGCGCCCGGCGGGCAGCGAGCCCAGTCCGAACATCGCGAACGCGCCGACGCCATAGGGCATCAGGTCTTCCCAGCGGGCGACGCCGAAATCGGACGCGATCGACGCAACCGCCGTAGCGAAGATCAGCAGGAACATGTGGTCGATCGCGTGCGCGACGTTCAGCAGCAGCGCGGTCGTGCGCGGCAGCGTCGTCATGTGGGTGTCTCGCGCTTCCCGGACTGCATCGACCATCGCGATGCGCGGGCCCATTGCGGAAATTCGGCGACCGGCAGCGGCCTGCCGACGTGATAACCCTGCGCGACGTCGCAGCCGACATCGCGAAGCGCATTCCACACGGGTTCGTCCTCGACCCCTTCGGCGATCGCGCGCATGTGCAGCGCATGGCAGAGCTCGACGGTCGACCGCACGATCGCCGCCGATTCAGGGTCGTCGATCATCCGGCGCACGAACGACTGGTCGATCTTGATGCTCGAAACGGGCAGTTGCTGCAGATAACGCAGGCTCGAGTAGCCGGTGCCGTAATCGTCGACCATCAGTTCCACGCCGAGGTCGCGCAAGCGCGCCAGCGTGTCGATCACCGTGTCCGGATCGATCATCAGCGCAGATTCCGTCAATTCGAGCTGCATCCAGCCCTCCTTCGTTCCCCATTTCAAGATGAGCCCCCGCACGCGGTCGACAAGTCGCGGGTCATGCAGATCGCGCGCGGACAGGTTCACCGCGAGCGGCTGCTCGAAGTCCGTCTCGTGCCACCGATGCCGCGCGCGAAACGCCGCTTCGAGCACCCAATGCGTCAGCGGCGTGATCAGGCCGGCGCTCTCGGCGAGCTCCACGAACACCGACGGCGATACCATGCCCTGCTGCGGATGCTTCCACCGCATCAACGCCTCGGCGCCGCAGAAACGCGATGTCTCGATGTCGACCTTCGGTTGACAGTACAGCGTGAGCTCGTCGGCGTCGATCGCGCGGCGCAGATCGCCGAGCAGCGCGAGGCGACGCTTGCGCTCGTCGTCATGGGGTCCGCTATAGAGTGCGCAATGGCCGTGACCCCCCGCGCGATACATCGCGACCTTCGCGCGGCGCATCAACTCGTCCGGCTCGTCACCGTGCGACGGATAGAGCGCGATGCCGATCGCTCCGCGCGCATCGACCTCGATCGCCGCGAGCTCGACGGGTCGATAGAGCGCGAACACGATCCGCTCGGCGACTTCCGACGCATGCGTTGCGTCGGCATCGCGCAGCAAAAGCACCAGCTCGTCCTCCCCTACGCGTGCGAGCGCATCCTGCCCGGTTCGTGCAACGGCCGCGACGCGCTGCGCCACTTCGTTCATCAGGCGGTCTCCGGCAGCGTGCCCGAGCGTGTCGCCGATTTCGTCGAAGTGGCCGACATGGACCGACAGGATGGCGAACACGCGTTGTGCTTCCTGTGCCTCGGTGACGGCTTTCGCGATTCGCTCGCGCATCGCCATGCGGTTCGGCAGGCCGGTCAGCGGATCCTCGAACGCCATGCGCTCGATCGTGCGCTCGGCCTCGAGCTGACGGTTCTGCATGCGCAGGTGCGCGATGCCGTAGCCGATGTCCTCGGCGAATTCGGCGAGGAGCGCCGTCTCGCTTTCGTCGAAAGACTGCGCGTCGGCCGACACCAGCGTCAGGCAACCGATCACTTCATCGCCCGCGCGAAGCGGAAATGCGCTTACCGCGCCATAGCCGCGGCGCGCCGCACCGGTGCGCCATTGCGTCAGGAGGGGATCACTGCGAAGGCGTCGGTCGATCGCCGGCTGGCCGGTACGAATCGCCTCGCCCGACACGCTCGGCCGCTCGGTGCTCCACGAAAAGCGCGCGGTGGCGAAGAATTCGGGTTCATCACCCGCGTGCGCCACGGGCCGGATCCTGCGCGCCCCGTCATGCTCGGCGTAACCGATCCACACGATGCGATAGCCGCCCTCGTCGACCAGCACGCGGCACATCGCGTGCAACAGTTCGTGCTCGTCGCGGGAGCGCAGCAGCGCGCGGTGGCCGGCACCAAGCGTGCGCAACACGCGGTTGGTCCGCGCGAGCGCATCCGTATCCATCACGCCGCGAGCGTGCGCAATTGTGCGGCAAGCGCCGGCGACACTTCCACCCCATTCATCGACGCCTCTCGTGCGAGCGCCGCCCGGCGCGCGCCGGGCAAGCGCACGCCTTCATCCTCCAGCATCGCGTGCACGAGCGTTTCGACGCGCTCGAAATACGCGTCCGTTCCTCCGAGCGCGGCAGGATCGACGACGAGGAACGCCTGCCCGATGCGCGGACGATTGCCTTCGTCGACGAAGAACGACGTCGCCTCGAAGCCGATCGCGGCCCCCGTCAGGGCGGTGACCAGCAGCTCGACGATCAGCGCGAGCATCGCGCCTTTGTTGCCGCCCATGGCCAGCATCGATCCGGCGAGCGCCGCCTTCGCGTCCGTCGTCGGATGTCCCTCTGCGTCGAGCGCCCATCCGATCGGGATCGGACGCCCTTCCCTCGCCGCGACCATCACTTTGCCGCGCGCGACTTCGGACAGCGACAGATCGATCGTCAACGGCGGATCGTCGCGGCGCGGGAAGATGGCGGCGATGGGGTTCGTGCCGAACAGCGCACGCTTGCCGCCTGCCGCCGGCATCGCCGCGGGCGAGTTGCCGAATGCGAGACCGACCATCCGGGCGCGCGCGACGGGCTCGAGGTGCCACGCCGCGACGCCGAAGTGGTGACTGTTGGTGACGCCCGCGAAAGCGAC
>Ga0105248_10000954_pt1 | contig 32238 bp, 25 predicted proteins | sample KBSS34metaG_FD_81524 | JGI IMG/M metagenome (GOLD analysis project Ga0105248, IMG submission 81524) | Switchgrass rhizosphere microbial communities from Kellogg Biological Station, Michigan, USA - KBS S3-4 metaG | ecosystem: Host-associated > Plants > Roots > Rhizosphere > Soil | place...
CGGCCTGGGCCCAGTCGGTCAGTGCCACAAGCGCGGAAATAGACAACAGCAAATCTGGCAACAGCAAATCTGACAACAGCAAATCTGACAACAGCAAATCTGACAACAGCAAATCTGACAACAGCAAATCTGACAACAGCAAATCTGATACGTCAAAATCCGAAGCTGAGACTATTGATGCGGCCAAGAATTATTTAGCAGCGAAAAAATATTTCCGCGCTTTGAGTATTCTCAATCAAGGCATCGACCGATCGCCCTTAAACCCACAATTGCATCTCTGGCGCGGAAACGCATACTGGGCCGTTTGCGATTACCGGCGGGCAATCAAAGACTTTGATACGGCCATTGGTCAAAACGATAACTGCGCTGATGGATACGCCCACAAAGCCGTTTGTCTGGCACGCCTGGGCATGCCCGACCTGGCCGTGCCGCAGTTCAGAGCAGCGGCAAAAAGAAAGACCGACGACAGCACCGTCACCTTGCTTATCGGTAGGGCCCTGTTCGAAAACAAAGACTATAAAGAAGCGGCCAGTTACCTCAGTACATTCGACGACAAGGGTCAGCCAACGGGCGGACAAAGGGACATTAGCGCCACTCTCTACTTAACCAGAGCAGAGGCAAAAGCGGCCATGGGCGAACTCGATGCGGCGGTGGAAGACTGCAATCAAGCGGTAAATATCAGTCCCGGTTTTTATCTGGCCTATGTAGCCAGAGCGAGAATTTTTCAGAAACAAAATCAATTTGAAAAGGCAATCGCCGACTGCAAAAAGGCCATGGAGATAAACAAAAGAAAGTTTCCCCTGGCCCACCTGATAGCGGCCGAATCTTTTCTCGGCCTGGCCAAGGTAGGTGAAGCCGAGCTGGAATTGAATCTCGCCTTTCAGGAGCTGGGCAGTACACCATCGGGTGAAGCGCAGTACTACAAGTCGATAATCGCCGAACGCAAGGGAAATCTCTTGGCCGGTTTGCCGGACAAAGCCGCGGCACTTCAGTTGGGCTATACCGACCCGCCACCAGTAACGATTGTGGGACGCGAAGTACTGAGTGTCGATAAAATCGCTAATTCTTTTGCCGCCATTGTCGTAAGTGACAGGTTTATTTGCTATTCGGATTTGAGTCAGGAGAAGCTGGAAAGATACTCACGCCTGGCCGAGGCCTTCGCCACTTATGTGAGCGAAAATGTCTGCGACTTACAGGGCGAGTATCCGGCATTTCTGTTTATATTGCACGACAAAGCGGCCGAACAGCACTTTCTCAGAGACCGCATGGATTTCAACATGCATGTGCATGGCGTCTTTTTAACCGCCAAAAATTCGGTTGTTACTTATGAAGGTGCAGGTGTAGGAACTTTCTTGCACGAAGTCATGCACAAATTTTTATACAATACGAAAGCGCACGATTTCTGGGCCGATGAAGGCATCCCCAGCTTTTTCGAAAAAGCCTATGGTTATTTATTCAAAGCCTCACCGGAGAATTTTCCAAACTCGCAAAATCTCTTTCTTCTAACAGGCTTTGCCGATCCCAGCAACAAACTCTGGAACTGGCTCACACACAAATCGTTCAAACTCAGCCAAATAGTCACGTCAGCCAAATATGCCGATCCCAGTAACGAAGATGCCCAGCGCATGGTGGCGCTTTTTCTCCACGAGCAGGGCAAACTCAAGCCATTTTTAGATCTGACATTCAAAGGCTCGCGCGGGCAATACAAATATTTCATCGAAGCCGTCTTCAACAAATCGCTGGCCGAGCTGGATCCAATGTTCGAGACATATTTGTCCAAGCTGAACAAAGAGCGCAGCGCCATCAGCGCATTGCCAGAAGCGGCTATATTCGACACTGAAAGCCAGTACCAGAAATTCATCAAAGATAACGGAATTGTCAAGACAAGCGAGCAATCCGGCAATTAACCGGGCCGGCGAACAATGCAGGCTTGGGGCGCGGGTAATTGGGGATAGCTGGGGATAGCAAGAGAACGCTTACGCCGGTGGCTCTGAAGTGGTAACATTCAGACTGGGTCAATTTATTGGGAATATAACGATGAAAACCAAATTGTCTTTTTTATCCCTGGCAGCAATTGCTGCTTGTGCGGTATCGTCGGCGGTGCCGTCGCAAACACTGGCGTCCGATTCCTGCAGAGCCGCTAAAGTGCTGACACCGGAGTTAGCTCAGTCCGTTCTGGGAGGACCGGTTCAGGTCAGCGGCAGCGGCATGGATGATACCGAAATAGGCAAAACCTGGGTCAGTAAGGTGCACTATAAAAAAGCAGCCGAAGGCTCGAAAGGACAAGTGGGATTGCTTATTCGCCATGCTTCGACAAAGGAAGAGGCAAGCAATACTTTTGAAAGCAGCAAGACCAGCTTTAAAGGTGTAGACGTAGCCGGTCTGGGGGACAAAGCCTACCGCACTCAAATGCCGGCTCAACTCAATGTCCTGAAAGGATCCAACTGGTTGATCATAGACGCTGGAACATTCTCGCAACCAGACACAGCCGGGCAAGAAAAAATTGCCAAAGAAATTCTGCCAAAAATCACATTCTAAATTGTCGTCTAAAACACTATTCAAAAATTTTTTTGAATAACCCTCAAGTCAGGTCTATGCCGACTTCGCCAGCCGCGCTTTTTTCTTCTCTTGTCTTGTCGTGCTCTCTGTCGGCAACCTTACCAGCAATGGCGGGAAACAATAGAGTTGCCGATTTCGCCGAACGAGAGAAAAACTTTTGCAGCCATGCAAAAGCAGTCCCCGGAGCCAGAAGCAAACAGCTGAATGTATGGGCACTGAAGCAGAACTGCCAGGCCAGCGGTTCTGCCATCATTCACATCTGCCCCACAGCTTTGCGCATAGATCCGGCAGATAGAGACTACAGCATCATAGCGCGCGCGCCCAAATGGACAGTCTTCATCTTTAATAAGGCTCGCAAGACTTATTGCTCTTGGCCCTCCGACCGCTACGCAGGACTGCGCAAAGACGTTTTGTTCGGCAGCTGGTTGCAGGAAAGGCAATGGCAGTGCTTTGCCACGGGCAAACATAAAGAAACCGGTCTGAACATCAAGCGCATGAGGGAAATGCAAAAGAAGGGTGTCGAACTGAGCACTGCAGAACAAGACGCCGTGATACTGGCGACCCCTGACATACCAGCTTCTCCAGACTGTCTCAAAGTATACGCCCGCTCGATAAAAGTGCCGGTGCTGCAATACGTTCCATTAGAAGGCCACATCGCCAAATCACTTTTTGGCCTGAATACAAGCAAAGCCTACCTGTCGACGAGCAGGGCCAGGCAAGAAAACGTCGATTCTTCCTTTTTTGATTTGCCTCAGGGTTTTAAAAAAGTGGCCGAAGACATATCAGTCACAGGAGCGGAAGAGGATCCCGGCTTTGCCGAGCTTATTCCAGACATGAAAGTGAAGAATCAGCGCTAGCGCCAATAGTTTCGGTGGTCTCGTATCGTTTTCTCACGCACCTGACTTTCTTGAGCAAATGAAGTATGAGTGAATCGAGATCCGTCGGTTCTATAAAAGTGACGAGAGTAAAAATGAAAGCCCATTCAAATACGGGCAAGTTAATGAGATAGTCAATGCCCAGGTGAAGGAAAAGTAGCCCGGCCAAAATATAGTAGCGACACTCTTTTATAAAAATGGCATTCCAGGCCAAAAACTCGATCATCAGAGTGAAATAGTCGAGGGCTTTTAATAGCAGCCAGTTATCTGTGATGAAGGGAGCAGGAAATCTGATCATGTCGTCCAGTCTGGTGGCATAGTAAATGGCAGTGCCGTCCAACCACTGTTCACCAGATATTTTGCAACAAAAAGTTTGCCAGTAAACGAGAGCAAGTTGCACCTGAATCATTCTCTGGGCCCAGGGATTGCGTTGAGACGGGATTGAAGCGGACCGTCCCATTTTTTTTGCAATCAGCGCGTCCAATGAAAACCGATCGCCACAGTGCGAAAGGGCCAGAAGCGGTGCTACCGCACGTAAGAAGGCGTCGCCACCATTAATATTGTATGGATTTTGATGATGCATGGAAAGCAATATGAGCCAGACAGCCAGAGCGCTGTAATTGCTGAAGAGACCCAGACAGAGACAGGCTGCAGCGACAATGAATACAACATACAAAAATGTAAAACTGGGATTGGTCTGGGGAAATAGTAAAAACAGGTCAAAGCGCGGTTCGTTGAACCAGAAATGGTTTACCACCGTCGGTAGTGTCACCATCGAATCTGGTCCGTACCATTCTTCAAAATGGCCGGATAGATGAATCAGACCAACTTGCAAAACCAGAAGACCAAAGAGTATGCGATAGAGTCCGATACTGCTCGTGCCGCTGGGCTCAAACCAGAAATTACGCCAGGCGCGCCAGATGGCAGACAGCGTCATCGACGGTCTTCCTTTAGATCGGGGTGCAAATCCGGCGGCAAATCTTCACTACGATAGCGATAATACAGCACCGTATTCATTTTTGTATGTTCAGGCAGACTAGCCACAGGGACAAAGGATTTGTCATCGGGTTTTGGTATTTCAATCCAAAACAATTGCAGTGAAATTGAAACCGGCTTGTTGTCCTTGTTATAAAACTTGCGCCCGGCATAGCGGGCAAAATCCGGCCAGAATTCTTTGTAGTCAGGCCAGGGAAGAGAATCGACGCACCACTTTCGATACTTTTCATCACGAAATCTCTCAACGAAATTGAGCCGCTTCATACGTGGCAATTCCCAGCTCATGCGATAGCCGTCCTCAAAGGTCATAACAGCCATGGTGTGAAAATTGATATCTTTAATCACCGGAGAGAACAAGCGCCAATTTTGATCCAGGCCCCAGAATAGCCAGAATTGTTTGATCGGCTCCAGTATGCGCGTGCGCGTCGGCGACTCGGGTGACAACCAGGTGACTGTAAAAAACAGATAGACAGTAATGGCGACAGAAAGAGCCGCTTCCAATGGTAAACCTCTACCCTGATTGCCAATGGGCCACCCGGATAAAATCGACCTGCCGGACCAGGCGGAAAAATTGCCCACCCTTTAGCCCTCGGTTTCAGCCGCGGAAGAAGAGCTGCGACTGGCGCGGCAATCTTTCTTGCTGCGTAGCTGTTCTGTTATCAGCGATTCGTAGACATTGTTGAGATTTCTCAGCTCTTCGGATGTACCACAAGGACCTGAAGCACCAGAAGGGCCTGCAGTACCTGAAGTACTGAGAGCCAGCGAATCGCGGCACAGTCCCAGGGCCTTGTCCATTTGTCCGGAAGCGGAGAACAATTTAGTAAGCTCCAGGCGATAGGTCATATTAGAGGGATCACTGTTGTGCAGTCTCTGGACAATGGCAATCGATCTTTCATAGAGTCCAGCCGAGGCCAGGGCATGAGCATAGCAAGTCTGGTCCTTAACTTCCAGTGAGTCGGCCGAGCTGAGTGGTTCGAAAATGGCTACGGCCTGACAGTGATTGCCTGCTGCTTCAAGGCTGTGCGCCAGGTTTTTACGAGCACCGAGGTTAGTGGGCTGACGGCGCACAAGCTCGGAAAAATAAATTACAGCCAGGGGCATTTCGCTGATTTGATACGACTTACAACCATTATCAAAAAGCTCGGTGTTGTTGAGTTTGGCTAAATCGACAATTGTCTGACGGGGCAGGTCAAGTTTGATTTTGGCACCGCGACTGAGCACATTTTCACACAAGACCAAATTGTTTTTGACCTGCGCATTGTCTACTCCGAGTGCGACCGCTTTTTTAAAATCTTGCGCGGCGCTGGCCCATTGTCCCCGGTCAAAATAACACTGCCCGCGACCTACCAGAGCCTCCCTGCTGTCAGCGCAAGCAAGGAGCACACGAGAATATTTATCAACTGCCGACAGTTTCTGACCCAAAACAGCTTCCACACCGGCGTCACCAAGGGCGACACTGGGACAATCGGGGCGCAGGCGATAAGCCTCGGCAATAGTCGCTCTAGCTTCTCTGGTTTGACCCAGGTGAGCCTGACAAAGCGCTGCCGTTACATGCAGGTCACAATCGGGCTCAAGCTCGATGGCGCGCTTAACATCAATGAGGCAGGCCTGATAATTGCCGCTGCTGAAATTGAGGGCGGCACGTTCCTGGTGTTGATCAAACGAACGATCAAACGACGGAAGCTTTGCCAACCTGTTGTAGTACACCAGAGCCTCGGACGTCCGGCCGCTGTCGGCGAGCATTTTGGCGGCCCGGTGCTGGGCAGTGGCATTGTCACAATCGAGATCGGCGGCTTTCATGTAATCTTTGAGGGCAGCGGAGGCATTGTTGCGCTCGGCTAATAGGGCGGCGCGGTAGCTATAAAAGAGCGGATTATTAGGTTCTTTAGCCAGGGCCAGGTCAAAGTCTCTGGCGGCCCCTGCCAGGTTGTGCAGACGCTCCAGACAGTAGCCGCGCAGGGCTAGCACCTGTCCGCTGGCGCCATTGGCTCTGATAAGAGCGTTACAGGCGCTCAGTGCCTGTTGGTGCTGCTGTTTGCCCGACAAACAATAGGTGCGGCCTAGTTGCAGACTGAGACTGTGACTGTCCAGCCTGAGGGCTTTGTCATAGTACTTGATTGCTTCGTCATAACGGCCGGTCTTGTAGTAAGCGACGGCCAGGTTGCCGTACTGAAACGTATTTAGGCCAACGCTGGAGAGGGCCATCAGACGGTAGGTATCACTTATTGTAGCCTCTGGTTTGTCCAATTTGATCGAAAGCGCGGCCCGGGCATCAAGGGCAGCGGCATAGTCAGGGTCGAAGGTGAGGCAGCGGTTGAAACATTCCTCGGCTTCACGAAAGCGAAGCAAATGAACCAGGGCGCGGCCCCGCTCAAAATAAGATGCGGCCGAGAAGGGATTGCAACGAATGGCCAGAGCCGTTGCACTCAGGGCTTCCTGATAGTTGCCTTGATCCAATTGGGTCCTGGCCTGATTGCAGTTGCCAGAGCTGAGGGCAACCAGCTGACTGATTACGGAGAGCGAAAATGCCACAAAGAGGGCGGCCCAGCCCAGAGGGGCCAGAGACTTGAAGGAGATGGGATCAGCTTTGATTTCAATTACATTAGCTTCTTCCAGCGCCTTTGCCGACAGTTCAAGCAGATGATCAAAGGTAGGTGCTGGTATGGAAGGACGTTCTCTTCTATACATTGCTGGAGCCTTCCAGAAGTCGGCAACCGAAGGTTGCACAAAACCATCCGGTACTGCATCTAATGGCACCATATTTAGTGACACTATATTTAGTGGCACTGTATTTAGTGAGACTGTACTTAGTGGGACTGTACTTAGTGGGACTTCGCTAGTCACCGATTTGTTTATAAAAGGATTGCCGTCTTCAAATGAGTGGCAGTCTTGAGCAAGACTGCTGTCAGCGGCCGTCGGCCTAAGATCACGTCCACAATCGAGGATGACATGCAGACACTCACTGGCGTACTCACTCAAGTCATCAGAGACTATGTGAGAAAAAGTACGTTCTATGTAGTGCGGTTCATTATCTGAATCTGAGGCAGTAGGAGAGCGGTCCATGTGAGTCAACCTCTTAAGGCTAAAAGAAAAGATTAGTAAATTGCCTGATTATTGGCCTGGTAAGCGGGAGTCCGGCGATGTCTTTGCCGGGGGTGATACAAGCATCTACATAATGCGTGAAACGTAGGTGAACTGTCGGTGAAACTTAGGTGAAGTGGGCAAAAGCCCAGCCCGTGGTACGTGAAGCCAATATGAAGTATCGACATTTTTACTAAATTTTGGCCGATTGGGGCCTGTGTGTGAAAGGTGCGTGAAGTCTGTATTGACTATTGATGCGCCTCTCAGTAAATTGGGCCCAAGCTTACTAAATCGCCCACTTGGGGGGTTGCATCATGAACTCGATTTCTTTCAACCGCAGGACACTAACCGGCAGACAGTTCAGGCCAGAGCGCAGAAGCGCGGGCACGGCACTGGCTGAATTACCAGTGGTATTACTCCTTCTTTTTGTATTTCTGCTTTTGCCCTTACTAATATTTGTCAGTCTTGGTTATAGAGGATCTTTCCTCTATTTTGCCGCCGACGCGGCCAACAAAAGAGCAGCTAAAGCCCCTACATATACCGAGGCCACGATCCGGGCAGCCAGTGCCTTGACGACTAATCTAAACGGATTTACCGGGATAAGCACCACGAGCCCGGTCATAGCCGTTCTGGAAAAGCCACTGAGCGGCGGAGCGCCCGTGATCCACACCAGTAAACTGGCCCCGGGCAGCGTCGACACTTCCAAAAATATCTACTTTGTCATGTCCCGCGTGGAGGCAGATCTGGCGCCATTGGTGCAATTTAACGGCGGCTTCATGGGCATGAATATTCCAGGTCTGACTGGACCTTTTCACCTTTCAGTCAACACGGAATCTTATGCTGAAAATCCCAGCGGCCTGACCGAATAGTTTCTGAATAGTCTCTCTTTTCCACAAGGAATGAAGCGGTGAATGCAATGAATAATGCGTTTGGTTTGCCACGATCACAACGCTCAAAGCGTGGTGCAACAACGATAGCGCTCATACTTGTGGGAGCGTTCTTTGTCATACTTCCTCTTGGTTTATTAGGATTTGAGTACGCGCGTTACACATTACTGTGCTCGCAACTGCAATCGGTAACCGATGCCGCCGCACTATCGGGAACGGCTGCCCTGGCCAGTTCGCCCTCAGGTTACACCTATACTGATCTGCATAATCTGGCGATGGATGTAGCGGTGCAAACATTCAAGCAGAACAGCGTTCTGACTACCTCGTTCGGCGGAGGCAATGTCGTCGTCAACAAAAATACCGGTCCAAAACTTGGCACTCCAGCACTCTTCAACGCCAATCTCAATATCACGCTTCTCGATCAAGCGGGCAATCCGGTGGCCACCGACAGCAAAGATGCCGTAACTATGCAGATTCAGTCTATATATTCGGACAAGCCGGTATTTTCGTCGAGTATCTTACCGATAGGCAATATCGAGACAGCATCAGCTGTTTCTTTTGGCGGTCTGCCGCAACTCGATCTCTTCTTATGTTTCGATGTCTCCGGCTCTATGGACGATCAAACACCGATAGCCCTGGTCAACAGACAGTGGAATCCGGCCATCAACACAGTCGACTACAAAACAGTAGTCTCCGGCAAAACGATTTACAACACATTTCAACCACAGCCAACAGGCACCGCCCTTAATGCCCTGCCACCGCAAAATCTTTCCTACGGCGCTTACGAATCGCCTTCCAACGCAACGCCCTACATTTTTTCCGAATCGGGCTATCCGGCCGGCAACGCCCTCAACGGTATGCGCGGCAATCAATTTACATATGCTCCGGGCAGCATTCCCGGTCTGCCCGCGGCGACAAAATATCCGCCCGGTTCCATCGTGCCGGAACAGGGTTGGCCGCCGGGTAATTTCGACCCCACCAACACCATAAACGCCAAAGGCAATGGCAAAAACCCCAACGTATATGCAAATGGATTCACAGATCTCGTTGTGCCGGTACCTAGCGTAGGCAGCTACGACTTTAGTAATATAGCTACCTGCGTGGAAGCATCCAGGGGCAATATGGAAAGCGATGCCATCTGCTTGCAAAGCCAGGGAGGCACCAAAATCAATCCCATATTGCCGCCCAGACAAGCGGGCTATTACAAAACCTACTGGAGCCAAGTAGAAAAGTTGGTCGATCCCATTGCCGCGGCCAGACTGGCTAGCGACAACTTCTTCTATACAATGAACATCTCCGCAAATGCACATTTTGGCCTCAGCTCCTTCTCGGACGCCGCCGGCACCTCGGCCACTTCCTACTGGCCGACTACGACCAATAACTGCGACCTCAACTGGAGCAACAGCGGCACAAACAATTTTCCCGTGCCCCTAGTCAGTCTCGACAAAGTAATCAGTCACTATGACGATGTCACAAAAGCCGTTGACGGCGGTGGCGCAACGACACTGCCGCTTAGACCAACGGGCAAAACCAATATCGCCGACTCACTGCACGCAGCGATTGCCCAACTAACCGACGCAGCCAAAGCCAGGCCACAGGCAAAAAAAGCGATAATTCTCTTTACCGACGGCGTACCCAACTTGCCGACGAATACAGCAGCTGCTCAGACTGCGGCTTTCGCCGAGGCGTCGAGCGCCAATAGCAAGGGCATTCCGATTTATACAATTGGTCTTTCGCAAAACGCAGCCATCAAACCGCTGGAAGACAACTTCCTTGGTGACAATAAAGGTGGCTCAGGTAAAGGTGTTGCCTACATTTCAGGAAACAACGCCATTTATGTTGCGGTAACCAAGTCGGCCGATTTGAATAAGGCATTTCAAACAATCGCGCGTAGTCTTGTGGTGCTGCAATGAGTATGAAAGGAAAAATGTCAAAGACGATGAATATGAAACGCGCACAAAACGGCAATATCTCAATTGAAGTAGCCATCGCCGTCGTGCTCTTTATCATTTTCGCCGCCCTGGCTTTTGATCTACTGATTGTGACAAGCGGATATTCGGTGGTAGACTCGGCCGCCAGGGACGCTGGCAGAGCCGCCGCCTCGTCCAGCTCGGCGGCATCCGGACTGCAGGCCGCTCAGCAAGCGGCGCTTTCGCATCGAACTGATGGCTATTTCGTCAGCCAGCCAACTGTCGCCAATACAGTCAACGATTTCATATACGTCACCCCTCCCACCGGCGCCCCATACGTCTCGGTCACAACCAGGGCCAATGTCCGATTGCCTGTGCCAATTGCATTTTTTGGGGCGCAATTACCCAATGGACTGTATCCCTATGCACGCACCTATACATTTCCGATCCTGGGAGTGCCCTTCACCCCTGATCCTGGCAGTGGAGCAGCCCCGGCTCCAGTGGTAGCACCACCGGCGCCGGTTCCAGTTCCGGTGCCTGCACCAGTTCCTGCTCCTGTTCCGGTTCCGGTTCCGGTTCCGGTTCCAGTTCCGGTTCCAGTGCCTGTTCCTGTTCCGGCTCCAGCGCCTGCGCCAAAACCTGCGCCTGCTCCGGCCCCCAAACCTGCTCCAGCACCGGCGCCCGCACCTAAGCCTGCCCCAGCTCCCCCTCCGGCTCCCAAGGTAGCCCCGCCGCCGCCACCACCTCCGCCGCCACCTGCACCGCCGGAGGGTTAGTGTGTCAAAGTCAGCACGAGAAACATACCTAAGCAAAGCCATTGCTCCCGTTGTAGTGCTGGCGTTTATCACCTTCGCTTGCCTGGCCAGCCTTCTCTACGTTAATGAGGGCAACAACACCCTCAAAGAAAACAATCGATGGCAGGTTTTGGCCCAAGAAGAAAGCCGCTATGTGGATATTCAGGTGTTAATGAGCAAGCGTCCAAAGACCTTGCCGCAGTCGTTGTGGATACGTTCTCGAGAACTTGCTTCCCGATATCGGGAGACGGATCGGCAGGACAAAGCTGCCGACATTTATCTCGCTCTCTGGCTCTCGCAATGCGGCTCCGGAACACCAGATAAAACAGGGGCAAGCTACTCGCCGTCTTTCGTGGCCGACGCCCGTGAGCTGGCAGGTCTATATACCGACATGGCAGCTTTTTCCAGCGCCATCGAGAGCTATCAGAAAATTCTGCAATACGATCAAACCCGGCTTTCATCAGATGATCCAGCAATCGCCTGCGACTTAAACAATCTGGGTCAGTGTTATTACACCGCAGGCTGTGCCGAAGCTAACAAACCCTTACGCCAAAAGTATTTCAGTTGGGCAAAAGAACAATTTTCTGCCTCTCAAAGGCTAGGCGGGAGAACCAGTGAACTGGACAAAAAGGTCCTGCGTATGAATCAGGAATTGCTGGTCGCTGATCTTAACGGCTTCCCCTTGCGTCAAAATATGGAACAATCATCAATAGTACCAATTGGTGATAGAGGACGATAGAGGACGTTAAATTGCCGCATTCGGCATCGCCAGCCCGAGGGATCAGCACACAGCTGGTGTTTGCAGCTTTATGCTACATCCAGGCTTGCCAACTAGTCGCACCCAAAACCTGCAATCAGCTGGCATCAGCGTCTCCCGCCATTGGCCGATATTTGAACGGTCATCCTAAACAAATTAGGTTGCGGCCACAGGAAATTGTGCTTTATCGCCAGAAAATTGTCCTTCTAACTGACTCACTGAGCCGCAATCCTAAAGACAAAAAGGCTCTGTCAGCGAGGGCAAATGCCTATTTAAAGCTGCAAGATCTAAAGCATGCAGCACAGGATTGTGATCAAGCTCTTGCTCTTGATCCCAAACTATTCGATGCAGCAGTGGTTGCATATGGGCTTGTTGACGCATATAACGGTGACATGCAGGAAGAAAATGCACTTCATTTTTTAAATTTGACAATAACGGCCATTCCAAATGAGCCGCGTTTGTATGTGGAGCGGGGACAACTTTTGCACGGTATCGGTCGTGACAAAGAGGCCCTGGTCGACCAGAATAAAGCTGTGCAGATTGATCCTGAAAATTCAAAAGCCTACTACGCACGAGCCGAAGTAAGAATAACGATGGGTGATTTGCGCGGTGCCGCCTGCGACTTTGGCATCGGAGCAAAGTATGACAAGCAACCGATCCATTGCTATTTAGCGCAAGCCAAGTGTTTTGACGAGCTGAAAGACTACAAAGCAGCCATCAAGACAATCGGAAAAATACTCCCACTGCCTAACGTTTATCTTCCGGACCTTCTCCAAGCGCGACTGCTTAGAGCCAAAGCCTTCATCAAAATTGGCGAGTACGACAATGCCCTAAAAGACCTGGACGTAATAATCAGCACCCCCATTTCCAAGACAATGAAGTTCGAAAATAACGGGCAACTAAGCCAAAAATCTCTAGCCTTGCAAACTCGCGTCGAACTATACACTACGTTGAAAAAAACCGACTTGGCAATCAAGGATTACGGCAAACTGATAGCGCTCGACCAGGAGTGGGGTCAAATGACTCCCAAGTGGTACGAAGAAAGAGCCAAACTCTATCGGCAGACTAGCAAACCGGAGTTAGCGCTGCGAGACGAACTACTGGCAAGAAACATGACACAAAAAAAGCAATGAGAATTCGAAACTTACGCTACTGGAAGCGGCCTGAAAAATTCTGAAGTCGTTTTCCAGGTCGGGCGGGAGTCGGAGTTGGCAACGTCCAAACCAGTCAGGCACAGTAGCTGTGCATCCTCCACCATGCCTGAAAGATCCCAAGCTGGATTTACCTTGTCTCCAGCTTTGTGGTAGCACTCGGTCAAATACTCTACACGCCGTTTCTGAGCATAATCAGAAGGCTGCCCGATGAAATCATCTCCGGGATTGAGGAAGAAAAGCGCCGGCACGCCTTTTCGCACAAACTCTAAATGGTCAGATCTAAAGAAATACCCTTTATCCGGCTCCAGGTCATCGCCCATACTTCGCCCCTGTGCAGAGGCGTGACGTTCAATAATTTCGTCAAGAGTAGAGTGTCCACGGGCAACACTTATTAGATTGCGTGTGCGGCCCCATGGATTCATTATGTCGAAATTGATCACTGTCACGATATCGGAAAGCGGCACAGTAGGATTTTGAACATAGTGCTGTGCACCAAGCAGGCCGTGCTCCTCAAGCGTCGTGAACAAAAATATAATAGACCTGCGCGGTTTATCCTTCAGTAAGGAAATAGCTCTAGCAATTTCAATTACAACGGCTACACCGCTGCCGTTGTCGAGCGCACCGCTAAGAATTTCAGTCTGCCCATCCTTTTCTCTTTTCCCAAAATGATCCCAGTGTGCGCAATACAAAACGCACTCGTGCCCAAACAACGGATCTCTGCCAGCTAATGTCGCCACCACATTACTAGACCTAAATTGACGCATTTTATTTTCTACAAGCAGTTCAGCACTTGTGTCCAATTGCACGGGCCGAAACTCACGAGTTTGAGCGAAGTCTCGCAATTGAGCAAAATCATGCCCGCCCAGCGCAAAAAGCCGGGTGGCAGCATCACCGGAAAGCCAACCTTCCCCCTTTACTCGATTAGGATCCGGCGCCAATTCGAAATTTTCGCCACCCCAGCTGGCAACAACCACATCCCAACCGTAACCGGCCTTGACCGAATCGTGGACGATGAACACTGCACTGGCGCCCTTCTCAGAAGCCATTTCAAATTTATACGTCCATCGACCATAGTACGTTAGGGCGTGACCTTTGAAAAAATTCTCGTTCAATTTGGAGGCATCATCAGGATCCGCTTCGGAAGGATCGCCAATAAGCATAACCACTGTTTTGCCGCGTACATCAAGGTCCTTATAGTCATCCCACCCGTATTCGGGCGCTACTATTCCGTAACCAACAAAAACAACGTCACCGGTGACCTTAACTGTGTTTTGTCGCCACTTACTACGCAAAACAAAATCCTTCAGTGGCATTAGAGATAAGGACCTTTCTCCAACAGCAAATGACGCTTGTCCGGACATAGACAGGCCTGTAACTTCCATGGCCTGCAAGTAAGTGCCATTGTCGCCCCCAGGAGCAAGCCCAAACTCGCTGCAGATGCCGCTTAAAAAATCGAGAGTGAGCGTTTCACCATTAGTCCCGGGAGCCCGACCTTCAAACTCATTAGAAGCAAGAATCGAAATATTTTGTAGAAGGTTTTCTGCAGTGATGGTTTTTAGGGCTGACTCGAGTGAAGTTGCAGACATGAGTGATTTTCCTAAAAACAAGAAAGAGGTAAAAGTATAGCTCCTCAATCGGAATCAAAGCATAGTGTTGCGACGGACGGCATCTTGACATTTTTGAGTGTTCCGCCTCGGCGAATTGCTGTATGTACCTAGTGCTTCAAGAGAACCGCGTTCCGATATCGTAAAAGGATTTTCAATCTAGCTTCTAATTTTAGGGAACCAAACCTTTCGAACAGTGTCGATATGACCAGCAGGGTTAGACAAAGAATTACATGGAGAATACAAAGATGGTAGACGAAAAACCGATGAGAAAAATCATTTTGTTAGGCGGAGACTACACAGGCCGTATAGGTGAAGCCGCGCAAGACTATGTGTATATCGTTGAAAACGTAGCTCCACTGGATAGAAGTCCAAGCTCCAATAGCAGCGCAAATTGCGATGAATCAATCAATCTTTTGGGCGATTATCGGCGCGCGAGAAAATTCAACGCCACCGGAAGATTTGAAGCCATCGGAAGCGAAGATTTTGAGGTATATGAATTCGCAGGCCGTGAAGATCACAGTATATTCATCGAATCTCAAGTTTAACTAGGCACAAATGCGAACCATGAGTGGCGAGTTATAAGTTTTCAGTTTCGGTCCTGATATAGAGCCTAGAACATAAGATGCTCGAAATAACGATATGGGTAGTTTCTGAGTGTCGTTGCAAAACCAATACCAAGCTAAATAAAGCTGCAAGTATTTCCGGGAAATTCCATGAAAAATTTCGTCAAGGAAATCAATTATGGTGGATATCTTGTCGGGAGATTTTTCGGCGTGAGGTTTGGAAGCCCTAGTCTTGTTATTGAGACGCAAGTTTAATGGCGGTAACATCGAAGTAGGTATGCCCCTTGCAGAAGACGGCAAAAAAGATCTTGGCAAAGATTGACTGCTTTGACCTGGGATTTTTGCTCGTGCGTACTGATTACCTGCACCATTGACGATCAGCCCTTCTAACTCAAGAGTTGTAATTGCTGCAAATAGGTCGCTTATATCAACGTTCAAATCAATAACAAACTTATCAATGGAAACGAATTCGTCAGTAAGAGACTCAAAAATTTTCTGTTCCAAGCCGTTTAGGCCAGGTACATTGCTTGTTGTATTGCTTGGTGTAGCGGTGGTTGAATTTCCGGCTTTGCGGGTTCCATTGACATTGCCGTTGCTGCTGTCTTTCCAACTCATATAAGTCTCTGTGCGCGAACCGGACGGACCGAATTGTGATGATTCCCAAGCTATCCTAGTTTCTTCGACAAGTTTTGATTCTTCGGCAATTGGTCTTTGATTGGCTGGAGTTTCCGAACTTCTCTTGTATATTAGATCTCCAAATGCGTGGGAAGGCACTACTTCTCCAATACCAAGACGTTCTATCTCAGTTAACAGCGTATGTTTTATTTCACTATGAATACGCCAGGCCGTTTCATAAGCTGATTCCAGCAAGCAGGCGAGATCGTTTGCTGTGAATACAGCACCATTTTCCGCCAACCAGTAAGCGGCAAATTTATACCTGACTTGTTTGCAATTGCGAAACTGTGTCTCAGCCGTGACACTAGTTTTCGTGCCACAAGATATGCATCTACCGTTTCTCTCGCCCCGTTTGCGAATCAGTTCAGTGGACGGGCATGAGCGGCAGGCCAGGCCACCCTCGCCGTATATCCATTGGACTATACCCTCTATACAATCTTCATCGGTCTTGAACAATTTTATAAAGCGTCGCCACAGCTTTAGCAACTTGATTGTGGCCGGAGACTTTTTCTTACCTTTGAATTTGTTAGCACTAGAATCCATACATTGCACCTCCGGAACTGATCTTTAAAACGGTTCCAGCGGTGAATTAGTTCAATTTACTAGTAACTTAGAGTTTGTTATGTGGCTGGATTTCGGTTTATAAACGAGAAAACCGCGTTCCGATATCGGAACGCGGTTTCTTGAAATGACAGCGCCATCATCAAACTTCAGTTGGACATTTACTGATGCCAATTTACACAGGCAATACGCTGCGCTTTTTCTTCAATACTTGAACATCTTTACTTGCGTAAGCGTTGAAGCGATTTATTAACTCGCGTCTCAACTGGTCAGGATTGACGATATCGTCGACCACCATTTGAGATGCCAACTTGTAAAGGTCAACATCTTCTCTATACTCATTGCGTTTTTGCTCAACAAAAGCAGCACGTTCTGATTCAGGTAGTTCCTGAATCTTGTTGAAATATACAGCGTTCACCGCAGCCTCAGGCCCCATGATAGCAATTGAGCCGGTGGGTAGGACGAGACAAGCGTCTGGCTCAAAAGCCGGTCCGCACATAGCGTACAGGCCCGCACCGTATGCCTTTCGAATCACAACAGAGATTTTCGGAACGTCAGCTGAAGCCATTGCCGAAATCATTTTTGCGCCTGAGCGGATCATGCCCTCACGTTCTACTTTCGTTCCAATCATAAATCCGGGAACATCAGCGAGGAAGAGAAGCGGAATACTGAATGCATCGCACAACCAGATGAAACGTGCAGCCTTGTCCGAAGAATCAACGAACAGAACTCCACCTTTAACTTTCGGTTGATTAGCAATGACCCCCACAGCCCGACCACCGATACGAGCAAATCCAGTAATCAGCTCGCCGGCAAACAATTTCTTGATTTCAAAAAATGAACCTTCGTCTATCAGTCGGTCAATTACCTGCTGCATATCGAAGAAAACGTTTTCCTTCTCAGGAATAATTTGCTCAATTGTTTTTTCAGAAGCCTTGGGTTCACAAGCCGGAAGATCAGCAACTTTGTGATCACAGTTGACCGGCATATAACGCATGTAGTCTTTACAGAGTTTGATTGCTTCTTCTTCGGATTTGACGAGTACATCACCGCAGCCACTGACTGAGCAATGCATTTTTGCGCCGCCCATTTCCTCCAAAGTGACCTTTTCACCTATTACCATCTCGGCCATACGCGGAGAGCCCAAATACATCGAAGCGCGACCTTCGTTCATTATTACTATGTCGCAAAACGCTGGAATGTATGCACCACCGGCAGCCGATGGGCCAAAGAGCAAGCAAACTTGTGGAACGAAGCCCGACATCTGCACCTGATTATAGAAAATACGTCCAGCGCCACGGCGCCCCGGAAACATCTCGACTTGATCGGTAATGCGAGCGCCCGCAGAGTCGACCAGATAGATCATAGGCACTTTGAGTTTGATGGCCGTTTCCTGGATTCTGATGATTTTTTCGACTGTGCGCCAGCCCCAAGACCCGGCCTTAATGGTTGAATCGTTGGCCATGTAGCAGACAGTCTTTCCTTCGATCTGGCCGATACCTGTTACTACACCATCTGCAGGAAGATCTTTTTCCAGATTATTGGCAAAACGTGCGTCCTCGATTTCGAAACCGGGATCCAGCAAAAGCTTTAAACGGTCTCGTGCAAAAAGTTTGCCCTCCTCTTTTAGCTTCTGATGGTATTTGGGCGCACCGCCTTTGATGATGCGCTCAATTTCTTGATTCAGATGCTCACTTTTGCCTGTCACTGGTGGTTTCCCTTCCTTAACGGTCGTATCCATATTGCCTCAGAAATTCGAAGTGCTAATTACAAGTAACGATTACAAGAGCAGACTACAAATATCGATCCGTCTTCCGATATCGCTAAACGGCTCACAAAACCGACCAACCGCATCAGCTCGGACCGAGCGGCATCTGATAATTGTAACCAAAGAACTAGTCAAGTAGCCAGTTCTAAAGATTACCTCAATAGATCAGGGCTCAACTCTATATAATGTGGCCCATTTACATTGTGAGAATTCGGTCAGTTGGGATAAATTCATTGAAATGGCTCCTTTGAAGTCGAACGATTTGAACAGACGGGAATTTCTTCTTAGACTTAGCGGCATGCTATCAGCGGCCTACATCCTTGATGGCGTAGATACTACGGGCAAGACACTAGCCAAGGGGTCGCCTGAATACGAGATCAGCCCTTGGACCGGCGACGATTTCACTCTCGGTCACCGCATGCGCAGTGGGGACGGACCGACGCTGCCAAAACATGTACATGCAAAGGTTGATTTTGTAATAGTTGGTGGCGGCATGGCCGGCCTGGCTTCAGCGTATCGACTGAGAAACGAAAACTTCCTGCTGCTTGAGCAGTACGATGATTTGGGAGGAACCTCTCGTGGAGGGCAGAGCAATGGACTTTTTTATTCAATAGGCGCTGCATATTACAGCCAAGAAGATGGTCCGGTCGCCGAGCTTGTAGATAAGTTTGGTCTGAAGCCTGCAGTGCTGGGACCAGACAAAAATAGCTTTTATTTTGGGAAATCCTGGATCAACGGAGTCGATGGCAGCGACGGCAACATACTTTATCGAAATTTCAAACGCCTGAAAAAAGACCTGTCCGCAGTGATGGCCACAATAAATGACGAGGAACCAAGTGTTCCTGTACAAAATGCCGAAATGCTCAAGCTAGACAAAGTAAATTTCGCTGGACTACTCACTGCCTACGATCCGGAATTTCGCCAGTTCGTGGACAGAATTCTTATGTCCTCAGCATGTGCCGACAGCCAGAGGACAAACGCATTAGCGGGAAGCATTCTGGCTAACGATTTCTTCAACAATAGCTACGTTCTGCCCGGTGGTAATCCAGCTCTCGCTAGAGCCCTGGCCGCCAACATTCCTTCGCAAGAACGCTTGCGAAAAGGCAGTTTTGTTTGGGCCGTAGAAATAAAGGAAGACGGTGCCTCCGTCGTTTACAGTGATCGAACTGGGCGTATGCAAAGAGTCGACTGTAAACACGTTATCTTGGCGACACTGCCCATGGTGACTGGTCGCATTTTATCAGGCATGAAAAACGAAGCGAAAGCTCCTCTCTTCTGGTTTAGATACGGCTCATACCTGGTGGCAAATGTTATTTGCAAACATCGCGTATTTAAAGGCAGTTACGATAATTTTGTTTCTCCACCGTTCGAATTTGCAGATATGACCGTGGCGGAAACTCCGTATTTGAAAAACGGTTCGTACAAATCTTCCATGGGTTCGGTGCTAACCGTTTACCAACCTTGGCAGCCTGGAACCATGGGAAGGGCTGTGCTGCAGGAAGGCAACCGACAAAAACTCTCTTCCGATATCGTCAAAGCGCTGGAAGGACTTGTTCCAGACCTAACCGGCAACATAAACAGGATTGTACTGACACGCTGGGGGCATGCGATAAATATCGCCCAGCTCGGCTACTATGAACGAATAAGCAAGATAAATAATACATTTGGCGACAGCTACACGCTGTCGCACTCAAGCCTGCAAGGCATTCAATGCTTAGAATCGGCAATATTAGCCGGCAACCTGGCTGCTGACCGAGCCCTGAAAAGACATGCCAGTGCTAAAGGAGCAAAGAGTGTCAAAACAGTTAAATAGCCCAATGCGCCCACTCCCAACTGCGGCAAAGTCGCTACCACTGCTACTTCTTCTGCTACTTCAAGTCATATCGAGCGGTCATGTATCTTTTGCCAAAGGCGCAAAAGCCGGTCCTGTAACGGCTCAAAAACAAAAAATATTCAGCCTATCGCAGGAACAAAAGAACAGCGAAATACTAAAAATTTGGGGCGTGCCAGCTTGCGTGGTGATGGGTAGCGAAAGACCGAGAGGAGTCTACGTCACCGGCTTTACTGGAGACGGCTTGGGCAGTCAAATGGGGCTGCAGGTAGGCGACGTCGTTCTCTCACTGAACGGACACGTACTCATAGACGCCAGACAGGCAGACAGTGTGCTTACGCAAATGAAGAGCGGTCGCCTGAAGGCCGTTGTCGCTCGCGCTTCAGGCGCGAGGGGAGCAATAACGCTTCTTTCTCCAACTATCATTTACAGCGCCGATCCCTTGAATCAGACTTACAGCTCACAGAGCTCCGACTCCAACTCCAGTGCAACGGCGAGCAATTTGAGCGGAAGTAATGCGCCTACCGAGTTAACGATAAGCGCTCTGGAAGACTATATGTTTGGCCTGGTCAACCAAGACCGCGCCGCAAACGGAGGCCTCCCGCCTCTGGTTAGAAGTAGACAACTAAGTACGCTTGCGCGCAAGTACGCAGACGATATGAAGAAGCGAAATTTCTTCGCGCACGATGATCCGGATGGCCTGACTCCTGTTGGCAGGGCAAGGCGAGACGGGATTGAGGGGTCAATCTGGGAAAACCTGGCCACCGAATTCGGCAATCGAAATTACCGAAGTCTTGTACAGCGAGGACAAGAGCAGATGATGAATGAACCGCCAAACAATCCATACAATCACAGAGGTTGCATACTTAGCACGCATCACCACTGTGTTGGCATCGGAGTATCCGTAGCCGCTTCGAGAGTTTACTGCGTGCAGGAATTCAGCCCGGACAGTATTCCCTGAATGAAATTTTGTGCCATGCACACCATCCTTGCTCCCCCAAGCTTGGTGGAAGATGTGCATAGCTACATGTGGTAAAACGTTTACTGTGCAAAAAAGTTCAAAAAACTGAGACGTCGATTGATTAGAAGACCGTGTCCCGATATCGGAACAAGGTCAACCAAAAATCTCTTCGCGATATCGGGAGACGGTCTTAAACCAGACCCCGGCGCATAGCGTGCACTGCTGCCTGGGTCCGATCATCCACGGCTAGCTTATTCAGAATATTTCTAACGTGGGTTTTGGTTGTAGCCAGCGAGATTATCAATTTGTCGGCTATTTCCTGATTAGACAAACCATCAACCAGTAGACTCAATACTTCCATTTCTCGGGGAGACAAAGGATCTGCGAGTTCACTGAACTTGGATTTCTCTTCAATGGCATACTGACTACTGGAGCCACTCTGTTGACCTCCCTCGGCTGAAGCTCGGGGGCCTGAACCGCTTCCTTGGCTGTAGAACTTCATTACACGGGAAGCAATTGCCGAATCCAGCCATATATCCCCGGCACTGACACTCCTTATAGCCCGGTACAACCGCTCGGGCACTGCGTCTTTGAGGCAGTAACCACCCGCGCCTGCAGCCAAGGCGGCCAAAATATCACGATCACTATCGTGTGCAGTCAGCATCACTATGTTCACTTCTGGATAAAGCTTTCGAATAGAGCTTGCTGCCTCTATTCCATCCATTACAGGCATGCCCACGTCCATCAAAACAACGTCAGGCTTATGTTTTCCGACTTCTACAATAGCGTCGCGCCCGTTTTCAGCCTCGGCAACTATCTCAATTTCGGAGGTCTTTCCCAAAATCGCTCTAAGACCCATACGCGTTAGCAAATGGTCCTCAACCAGGAGGACTCTGATTTTGGCAATTTCAGGTACCCTTTCGGTTTCAATTGACATACAATCAGCCTTCCCGGCGAGTAACCGAATAATACTACACTATCACCAGCATGCTTTTTCCCGCTTGTATAGGAACGTCTGATTAGCTTGAAGAGAAGTTTGGGCAGAAGTTTGGGCACAAGTTTGGACAGAAGCAGCAGTTTGAGAATTAGGGGCAGCCGTTTGGCCCGTAGTTGGTGAATTTGTAAACCAACCAACTATCCAAGTGGTTAGTTAACACCCAAAATTGGGCACCTTGCAGGCCTTCGGTCATGAATCATCCGTTAGGATGATGTCGCACGTACGGCCAATTGGTACACAATGGAAAGTAACGGGCATCCCAAGTAATAATCGAGCCCCTGTCAACTGTACGCCTTCTTTGAGGCGATTGGGCGACAGGACCTATGTCATAGGAGTGAATTCGGTGAGCGAATCAAACAGCACCAGAGTGACCTTAACCCGAGAGGATGCCATAGACATAGACTTTGGCTTGTCGGTTCTTAGTCCTCGTTGGACCACCGAAATACTTATTAATCTGGCCAATGGACCACGACGGACCACACAGCTCTTGAAAGATTTGAAGGGTGTTTCGGCTAAAACGCTCTGTCAAAGACTGCGTCGTCTCAGCGAATTGAACATCGTCACACGCAAGACTTTTGCTGAAGTGCCACCACGCGTTGAGTATGACCTGACCGAAGAAGGCCATTCACTGGCGGGACTTCTTAGTCAAATAAAAGACCTTGGACAGAGACTCAGTAGCATCGATAAGTCGAGAGTTAACGTCGATACCGTGGAAGACGCGATGGATGATGACTCAGAGCTCACCTTCACGCCCGGTCAGGTGGAGAGCATTCTCTAACTCGACATTGTTCAAAGAACATGCGGCTCATGCTTGTCTCACCAGGGCCGGCGAGACCGGCCGCTCGCTAGTGACCGCTGCCTTTTACGATTTCGACTGAGCAGGGAGCGTCTTTCAACACTTCCTCAGCCACCGAGCCCAGAAATAACCGGCTCACCCCTTTACGCCCGTGGCTTCCCATCACAATCAAGTCTGCAGGCCAGGTTTTGGCCAGATCAATTATTTCGCTTTTGATCATGCCGGAGACCACTTCACAACGCACAGAATTTTTGGGAAGACCTTGTTCCAATCGCGCTTTGGCGTCATCTGTTAGAGACCGCGCGGCATCAAAAACGGCATTGTCACAAAGCGTAGTGCAGGTGGGCACATAATTAATTCCCATATCGGCAGGGATCGGCTCCACAACATGCACAATCAAAAATGAATCGTCAGGCAACCAGGGCCTGGCCAGCACGAAATCGATCGCCGCCTTCGAGCATTCGGAGCCATCCAGGGCTATTAGTATATTCATCGTTTAAAGCTTGCGACGGACAATTTGCACCGAACAGGGGGCACTTCGCAAAACCCCTTCGGCGACACTACCCAGCAAAAGACGGCTAACTCCTTTGCGGCCTTCGGATCCCATCACGATAAGATCAGCGCTATATTCTTTGGCGCAATCAACAAGACTTTCAACAACAGGTCCACTCAAAACGGCGGTGCTTACCGCATGCCCATTCAAAGAAACATCAAATTTATCCTTGACATTGGCCAGTAACTTTTCGGCATTTGCAAAAAATACTTCATCGGGATTGGTCATGGCCTGAGCCATGCTCATATCACCTTTATCTGGTTCCACAACGCTGACAATCATGAATTGATCATCTTCAGCCCAGGGTCTCGAAGTAATGAAATCAAGTGCTCTCATCGAACTTTCAGAACCATCCAAAGAGACCATGATTTTCATCGAACTTCCTCCTGCCATACGAAAATTGGGGATGGCAAAAAATTGCATCCAAATGGTAGCGATTTTACAGGAACGGCACCAATTTTAGTTAGCCGGTAACGGGAGCCTAATGAAATGGGAGGATTACTCTTATCCATATAGCAACCATCGGGTTATCATGCCGATACCTGGCATCGGGCTTCCCCGAGGCCAACCAAGAGTCTATTGAATTATCAAAAACTTCCCATTCCACTGCGGTAGTCAAGGAAACAAATGAGTAAAAGCCGAGTAACCTTTGCAACTTGCCTACTTATGCTCCTTGTCTACATACTGGAGGTAATTCAAGGCGGCAGTCTGTTCGGCATCCCGGCCGAAACACTCATGCGTATGGGAGCGAGCACAGGTCCTCAAACAATCGGCCAAGCTCAATACGCGCGCCTGTTGAGCTGCATTTTGGTTCACGCAAGTCTGTTGCACTTAGGTCTGAATTTGTATGTCTTGATCGACTTCGGCCCACTAGCTGAAGCGAGTCTGGGACGAAGAATTTTTGTCTTTGTATTCTGGTTCTCCGGGGTCATCGGTGCCCTCGTGAGCATTCTCTACAATCCGACCCAGACAAGCGTAGGCGCATCCGCAGCCATTCTTGGCATACTCGGAGCGGTGATTTATAAAAACTGGTTCGACAAAGAAGGTGCAAAATTCACCCGCCCACAACTAATAATGCTCTGCATCTTTCTGCTTTACAGCCTTCTGCTCGGATTTACCGCTGACTGGATCGATAACGCAGCGCATCTCGGGGGCTTTTTTGCAGGCATGCTTGCCAGTGCCGCCTTTTACGGCGCCAGAGGAGGACGTCGGCCGAAGGCCAAAAGGGCCATGATTGGGACGTTCTTGCTTTTGCTGCTGATCCCTTTGCTGATATCGGGAGACGGATCTCGGGTCAAAGGCAATCCCGACGTAGAGACCTTCCTCATGCGCCAGGAAGCCGATGCCCTGATCAAGAAGAAGGATTTCAAAAACGCCCTGGTGATTTTGAATTCAGCCCAGACAATTTCGCCCAACAAATGCAGCGCTGTGCTCTTTGACCGAGCCGGGGTCCTGGAAGAACTCGATATGCATGATGTGGCGCTGACTGACATTTCCGCCTGGGTAGGCGAACACCCGAAGGACGCGCAGGCTCTGATGCGCAAATCGGGCATTCTGCATAATCTAAATCGCAACGATGAGGCTATAGCAGTCGTAACACAGGCGTTGGAAATGAAGCCCGCATCCTGGACAGATTATTTCAACGGAGCACTTCAAGCAAGCGCCGCTCAGGCCATGCTTTACAACAATCGTGCCTGGTTCAAATTGAGCGCCGGTAGAGCAAAGGAAGCGCTGGATGATGTAAACCAATCTCTAGAACTGAACAAAAGGCTGGGAACTGCCTTTGACACTAGAGGCGTTGCTTTTTACATGCTCAAAAATTTCGATGCGGCCCAGCGAGACTTCAGCCGGGCAATTGAATTGAATATTGCCGAAATTAAGAATAAAAAAGGTGCCACCGAAGACGGTGCGGGCTATTACCACAGGGCTTGCGCAAGATTTGCTCTTGGCGACAAGGCCGGAGGCCAAGCTGATATGGATAGGTTCAAAAGTCTTGACTATAAGCCTGAGCCATGGGAGCCTAAGCCCTGACATTCATTCAGTTACTCGATTGAGCCCTTGGGAGCTACTATGCAATTGCTCAAAGACAAAATTCGCGCGGAAGGCAGGTATCTAGGCAAAGGCATCCTCAAAGTCGATTCATTTATGAATCACCAAATCGACCCTAAACTTATGAAAGCAATTGGAGAGGAATTTGCCGAGCGCTTTAAAGACACCGGCGCTACGCGAATTCTCACGGCCGAAACCAGTGGCATTGCTCCGGCTCTAGCTTTTGCTATGGCGATGAATCTTCCTGTTGTTTTTGCTCGAAAGCATCAGCCTGTTACGATGGCCAAAAACCCTTTTAAAGAAAGCGCTGAATCACATACTCACGGGAACATGGTAGAGCTAATAGTCTCCCCAGAGTATTTGATGCCCACTGATCGTGTCATCATAATCGACGATTTTCTCGCTTCGGCACGCACAATAAAGGCATTAGTCAAGCTAGTTAACACCAGCGGTGCAACTCTAGTGGGTGTGGGCGCAGTAATCGAAAAAGCATTTGAAGGCGGCCGAGCAGCGTTGGGTGATCTCGGAGTGAAGGTAGAATCTTTAGCTGCCATCATCAATTTCGATGATGAAAAAATCAATTTCGGATAGGTTGTCGCCAAAAGGCTTTCAACCTCAGTGAAAATTATGTGATGGCATAAAAAGGTCATGCGAAAGTGGCGGTAAACTTTCTATGTGCCTGGCAATAACATTAGAAACTCCGTGCTCCAGTTGCAATCGGCCTTCGACCTTGACGAAAGACGCAGTCATAATCAGCTGGCGATATAATTCAAATAATTTCGGTTTGACCACAACATTAGCCATGCCGCTTTCATCTTCAAGGGTGATAAAAACAAATCCCTTAGCCGTCTCCGGACGTTGTCGACAAATCACGCCACCAGCAACAGCAACATCAATACCATCCTCAGCCTGATGCAACTCATCGCAGGCAAATATTTTTCGCGCACGCGCCCACTGCCTATAGAAAGCCATCGGATGCTTACCTGTAGAAAGCTGCATTGTGCGGTAATCGGCAATTGTCTCCTCCAACTCACTCATTGGTGGCAGATCAAGCGGTTGGCAATCGCCCTGATCGAATGGGTCACCACCCGTGAGGGCATCCAGCAAAGGTGTCGAACGCGGCTTCAGAAGCGCAAGTATTTGCCACAACGCCTTGCGCCGCTCAGGGCAAAATGAATCAAAGGCACCGGCTCGAGCCAGCATTTTCAGCTCAGCGGCAGCTAGACCGCTTCTAGTTACTACGTCTGCAAGAGAAACAAACTTTCCGTCGGATAAAGCGCGCAGTATAGTATCCCTGGCACGTGGCCCAAAACCGTCGATAAAACGCAAACCAATGCGCAAAGCAAAATCACAGGAAAAATCTCCCAACGGCTCCAGCGTACAATTCCATTCACTGTGCGCCAGATCAATAGGTCGTACAACCAGCCCCAATCTTTCGGCATCACGCAATAGAGAAGCTGGACTGTAGAAGCCCATTGGCTGGGCGTTCAAAATGGCGCAGAAAAATTCGGGCGTATAATATTTTTTTAGATATGCCGAAGCATAAACAAGCAATGAAAATGAGGCTGCATGGCTCTCGGGAAATCCATAATTTGCAAAAGCTCGCAACTGATGTGTAATCGTAGCAATGGCAGAATCGTCAAAACCATTTTTACTCATACCAGCCGCCAGTTCAACACAAAGCTTGGCCATCTTTTCCGTAGAGCGCTTATGACTCATCACTTTACGCAACTGATCAGCCTGCGATGGTGTAAAACCAGCGGCGGTGACAGCCAGTTTCATACCTTGTTCCTGAAAAAGAGGCACGCCCAAAGTACGCTTCAATATAGGCTCAAGGCTGGGGTGTAAATAAACGACCTCTTCCTCTCCCCGACGCCTACGCAAATAAGGATGGATGATATTGCCTTGAATCGGTCCCGGTCTGACAATAGCGATGGAAACGATAATGTCGTAAAAGCAAATGGGTTTGAGCCGAGGCAAAATATTCATCTGCGCCCGTGACTCGACTTGAAAAACACCCATCGTCTCGGCCTTCTGCAACATCTCATAAATTGCAGGGTCCTTCATATCAAGGCGCCCAATATCGATTTCCTTACCCCGATGTTTTTTCACTAGTTGCAACGCGCCCTGAATCATGGTCAACATACCAAGTCCGAGCAGATCAATTTTGATCAAACCGACAAGATCAATATCATCTTTGTCCCACTGAATCACAGTGCGCTTATCCATAGCCGCAGGCTCAACCGGCACAATCTCACCAATGGGACAGGCTGACAGGACAAAGCCACCTACATGTATGGATCTGTGGCGAGGTAATTGATGCAGACCAGCCACCACTTTGAGCAAGAGTTTGACCCGTCGGTCCGCAAGATCAAATCCCAGCTTTTCCAGTCCACCGGAGGCCAGTCGGCGAGCAGCCTCCTTGGCCTCACTATGAAAGGCCTCACGCGCCAGACTGTCCGCCTGCTCTTGGGAAAAACCAAGCACTCTCGCAGCATCACGCACGGCCGAGCGGCCGCGATAGGTAATCACTTCACACACCATAGCAGCATGCTCGCGACCATATTTGTTATAAACATACTGCAGGACTTCTTCGCGCTCCTGGTGCGCAATATCGAGATCAATATCAGGAGGCTCGCGCCGCCCTTCAGAAAGAAAACGCTCAAAGAGCAAATCCATACCGATAGGATCTACAGCCGTGATTTTCAAACAATAGCAAACCGCCGAATTTGCAGCCGACCCCCGCCCCTGTACGGCAATACCTCGACTGTTGGCATAACGCACGATATCCCACATGATGAGAAAATATGCTGCTAAGCGCAACCTATTGATCAAATCCAGCTCATGTTCGATTTGCTTTATGTGGGCAGCGCTCAATTCACCATACCGCTCCTTGGCCCCACACCATACAAGCTGCGCCATCAGCTCACTATAGGTGACACTGGTAGCATCAATTGAGCCATCCTCTCTTTTGATCAAGACAAGTTCTTTCGACTTATCTCTCGTCCTATCGTTCGTCCTATCATTCGTCCTAACGCTCGGCCGATCGTTCGACTTATCTTTCGGATTACCTCCACAAGCACCGGCACCAGCACGGGAATCAACAGCAGAGCTATTTACCAGATCTGGCAGAATCTCAAAACAATGCCTCGCAGCCTCGCTATCAAGGGTAAAAGCAGGCAGTGGTGGCTCCAGCCAACCAAGTCGAAAAGGACAGCGTTCGGCTATAACAAGAGTATTGCGCACGCCGGTCAGGTCGTCGCTCCAGAGCGCCGCCATTTCATCGGCGGATTTCAAATAGAAACTACCGTTTGGACGCAGTCTGCGACCCGCAGCCGCAAGTGTCACCTGATGCTTGAGGCAGGTAAGCACATCATGAATAATGCGCTTGTCGGCGCCGGCATAATGGACATTATTAGTGACTACCCAGGGAGTGCCTGTGGAAATGGCCATTTCAATCATTTCTCGGACCAAAATACTTTCCTGGGTAAGATGGTGGTGAGAAACTTCGAGAAAAAAATCCTTCGCAAAAACCTCAACAAAGCTGCGCAATTGGCGCCTGGCGTTATCTGTCTCACCACGGGCAAGGGCTGAAGGGATGGCCCCATGCTGACAGCCGGATAAGGCAACTAGACCATGAAATCGTTCAAACAGATTGTTATAACTAACCCGCGGTTGACCACGCTCACAAGTAGATCTTGCTGAGGTCAGCAAAGAGCACAGGTTTTTATAGCCGGTCAGATCTTTAACCAGCACAATCAAATGTGAATCGTCCTCAAGCGTAAGCTCAGCGCCGATGATGGCCTCTACAGAGAGTTCCTTGGCGGCATGGGCAAAACGGGGGATACCACCCAACTCATCATGGTCGGTCAAAGCCAGGGCCGTCAGACCAAGTTGCCTGGCCCTGGCTACAAGTTCTTCCGGATTGGATGCGCCATCCAGGAAGGAAAAGGAAGAATGACAATGTAACTCAGCATATTGGTAGGACAAATCGGTCTCAAGTCTTCATTCTCAAATCAAAGTCTTCCTTCTCAAATCAAAGACTTCCTCCTCTCTTTAAAGTTCTCTACAGACAAAGTTCTTCTTCAATCAAAAACTCCCTCCACAAACCAGCCCGACTCTTCGTGGTCAAAAACAAGTAAGACAGTCATAAGCGGAGGCAACAAAGAACGAATATTCGCTTTTTGCTTTTCCAGCTCACCACGTCCTGCATCTAAGAAAGGAAAATCTCTTTTCTTTTCAATCAAGGCCATGTAATAGGACTTACGTACAGGTTTTTCCCACCACATACCAGAGATACGTTCAGGAGAAGTAATACGACTGATGCGATACCACTGTCCTTTGTAAGTAACCGAGGCCGGTGTAGGATCCGGGAGTCTACTTTCCCGATATTCATCATCCTCCTTTTCAAAAGTGATAGGTTTTGTCCGATCAAATTCCACAAATACCGGCATAGCCGGAGTATGACGTTTCAATACCAATCCTGGCATTGGGTCATCCTTTCTAGGTTGGCGACTTGCGCTTAAGTATGGTTGTGTAAAAGCCGAATTTACAGGAGTAACTGGGGTGGCAGCTTTTTGTACGACCGGCACCCAGACTCCAGAATTCTCAGGTAGATATTGATCATTTGGACAGGGATAAACCAGGGCCTCCTCCCCCAGTCTGGTAATAAAACGCTGCAGTAGAAGCATGGTAGATTCAGATTGGCTGATATCACTACCGGCATCAAGACTCAAAAAACTGCGCGTACTGCCCTCCACACAAGCCGCGCGCGTTTGTTCAAATACCTCCAGACAGTGTCGCGAAATTGCCAGATGAATTGCCGTATATTCACGCCTTAACGACTTGGATTCCAGCGAAAGACGTACGACATCGAGTAAAAATTTGCTTGAATTAGATGGGCGTATTAGCTTTATAGTACGTTCATCAAATTTCTCATCGTCGTTCAAAAAGGTAACAAAAAGCTCTTCGGCTGTCAGTCCATCATGCTTGAGTGAAGTTGTTAAACGCTCGAGCATATTCTTGAGAATAAAAAGAGTTTCCTTCAATGAATCCATAGATGAACCGACATCTATAACACATTGATAGTTTTTCTCCAGCGGCGGCAAGGATGGACGGGAACGGTCATAGCCGGAGGCTAAATCATAGGCATTCAATACATCCTGGTCAAAACGTTCACAGTAAGTGCTCTTTTTCTGACAAAGGAACTGTCCCATTGTTTTGATACCAAGTTCGCGCAAACTTTGTTTTGCTTCCGGCGAAACCGGTAAAAAATCAATCGATAGCAATTTGAGAAATAGAGCATCGTTACCCTGCGGAACGATATACCAACGTTGACTTTTATGAGAACTGGCTACCCTTGCTGCAAAAGCGCTATCAGCGAGGCCAACACTACCGTCAATATAACCATTGAGGCTAGCCAACTTAAGTACATCTCGACAAAGCTTATTTTCTCCACCCAGTTTGTTAAATCCCTGAGCATCGAAAATAAAGATACCGGCCTCTGCAGCGCTAACGCGTGGAGATGCGGCAATGAGTGTCCTTGCCAATTTCTTTTTTGCATCTTGATATAGCCTGTCATCATATTCTCTCCAAATTAGCTGGGAACAGTTAGCTCTTGCTTCAGTGAATGTCATTCCGACTTGAACGTTTTCTCTGCCGGCCTCAGACGAACAATAAACAATCTTTGCTCTACTAATATTGAGCGTTGAACGCGATAAAGACGGTGTGTTGTCCGCTCTGGAAGCGAGCAGAACAAGGGGCTTACCCTTAAGTTCAGGCTCGATTTTTTGATGAACGGCGATCTGGAACCTGGGGATGCGTAAACAAGCGATTCGATACATATGAAGCCACGGGTACCTCCAACCTTTTAGTCATGCCGTCTTTCGAAATAAAGCCCTTAATAGTAGGAAGAATAGTGGCAACGTTTCCGGCTCCAAGAAGACCAGGTTGGCAGTTAATTGGAGTAGAGAAGCCGAATGCAAAACGCAGACTGGCACCCCATGTAGCCGAGGAAGACGAAGAGTCATCATCACGAAGCACTATCAATGAGGTTTTAGAACGATCTAAAGCCCGTTGCAATCTTGCGTAGAGATTGCTCGTAATGCTGCTCTTCTCCCCCAGATCAAGGACAACAACATCAAAGGCCCTGGAGCGTATAAGCTCACCACACGCCCAGAGTGCGTCCCGATAAACATCGCGCCGACCCAATGGTTCTTTATCGAGGTTGCTCCTTAAAACCCAGAATTTCCCCTTTGAGCTCTCTTCCGGAAAACACCAATCCGAAGCAATCAGCCTGTCAAAAGTATCTATATAAATGATATTCAGACCTGCTTTTAACCAATTGGCGCAAATTGTACGTAGAACAGTAGTTTTGCCGGAAGAAGACGTCCCAAGCCATTCGGTAATACGTCTACGGGGAAGCCCCTGAGACAAACCAAAATCAATGGGGGCAAGACCAGTTTTGAGTGAGTGGTTTACTTCACCTCCGGATAACCACTTACCAGGAAATAACTGCTCAAGCTCTCTTTTTAAATTTGCGACACTACCGCCGACCATAGCCTTGCGCCACCGCCTCCTCTCTATCAATTTGCTTCGATGAATTGATTAAACCATACGGTTGTATGGTAGTCAACCTTTTTCTTTTTTACAGCAAAAATGGGCACTGGACCAAGCCGGACGCCACGCTTGTACCCACTCAGGTACCATACAGGCCATACAGGCACATTACGGCTTCAGCCTCTGGGGTGAAACCGCAGGGCAGTCGTTTGTAGATCAAGTTTCCATCAAGCAGCTAACGAGCTGCGTGTATAAGTGAGCCGGCAAAGGACATAACGAAAGAGCCAGGGTAGGAAAATACCTCAC
>Ga0105248_10000955_pt1 | contig 32224 bp, 19 predicted proteins | sample KBSS34metaG_FD_81524 | JGI IMG/M metagenome (GOLD analysis project Ga0105248, IMG submission 81524) | Switchgrass rhizosphere microbial communities from Kellogg Biological Station, Michigan, USA - KBS S3-4 metaG | ecosystem: Host-associated > Plants > Roots > Rhizosphere > Soil | place...
ATGTCCCCGAGGTCTTCCGCCAGGAGCGCCAGGGGTTGTCCGCCGAGAGCCCTTCGGGCGGCGTCGAACAGCTTGCGGCCGGGGCCCGGCACCCAGCGGCCGTTGAGCGCCGTCTCGTCGGTCGCCGGCACCGACCAGTAGGCGGAGAACGCGCGGAAGTGATCGATGCGCAGGAGGTCGCACACCGACAGCGCCGCCGCGATGCGCGACACCCACCAGGCGTAGCCGTCGCGCTCCATGACGTCCCAGCGGTAGAGCGGGTTGCCCCAGAGCTGCCCCGTCTTCGAGAAGTAGTCCGGCGGGACGCCGGCGACCTCGACCGGGCGGCGCCGCTCGTCGAGCTCGAAGAGCTCCGGATGCGACCACACGTCCGCGCTGTCGTAGGCCACGTAGATCGGGATGTCGCCGACGATGCGGATGCCGAGCGCGCGCGCCCGCGCCCGCAGCCGTGCCCACTGCCGGAAGAAGAGAAACTGCAGGTAGCCCTGGTACTCCGTCTCGCCCTCGACCGCCATCGCGGCCAGCCGCAGCGCGTCGGGGTCTCGGCGGGAGAGGTCGTCCTCCCAGTCGGCCCAGGCGCGGCCGCCGAAGTCGCGCTTCAGCGCCGCGTAGAGCGACCACTCCGCGAGCCAGCTCGCCCGCTCGGGAGCGACCCGGAAGGCCTCGAGCTCGGCGCGGTCCTGCGCCGTCGCGTGCGCGGAGAAGTGCGCCCAGGACTTCCGCAGCAGCGCGTCCTTCCACTGCGGCACGGCGTCGAAGTCCACGCGATCCCAGCGGAACGCCGGGAAGTCGACGAGGGCGTCCCCCGGCAGGTATCCGTCCTCGACGAGGCGCTCGGGCGAGATCCAGAGCGGGTTGCCCGCGAACGCGGACAGGCTGGTGTAGGGAGAGCCGCCGCCCGTCGGGCCGATCGGCAGGATCTGCCACAGCGTCTGCCCCGCCGCCGCGGCCCAGTCCAAGAACTTCTCCGCCTCGGGCCCCAGGTCGCCGACCCCGAAGGGGCCCGGGAGGGACGTCGGATGGAGAAGGATGCCCGAGGACCGCATGACGAGTCGGCCCTCGACTTCCCCTTACCCGAGAGCCGGGACCGCGTACCGCCGCGCCTCGCGGCTCTTGCCCCACCAGAGCACGAGGCCGGTCTCGTTGGGGTGCGCCAGGTCCGCGTGGAACGGGCGCGCGCGCAGCGTGTAGCCGAGGCCCTCGCCCGCGGGCTTGCGGTGCGTCAGGTGAAAGATGCCGACCTCTCCCTCGCGGCCGGCGGCCTCGAGGCGGATCGCGGTGCCGGACTCGAGCGAGCCGTCGGGCTCGATCGGCCCCTCGAACAGCTCCACGGCGACCTCCGAGCCGTCGAGCGCGCCGAGGTGCAGGCGCACCACGATCTCGATCGGCGCGCCGAGAGGCAGCGTCGCCGGGTCGGGCTCGATCGCGACGCTCTCGAAGCGGACCCCGGGCCAGGCGTCGGCGAGCCGCTGCTTCCACGCGACCAGGCTCTTGAGACGCGCGCGGTCGTTGTCCTTGAGCGCCCGCCGCCGGAACGCGCCCGGCGCGTAGCACTGCTCGAGGTACTCGGAGACCATGCGGTCCGAGGAGAACGTCTTCGCGACGCGCGACCCGGCGACGATCATGCGGTCGATCCAGCGGTTCGGCAGGCCCGCGACGTCGCGGTCGAAGAACATCGGCAGCACCCGCTGCTCGAGGGCGTCGAAGAGCGCCTGGGCGATCTCCTCGTCCGGGGCGTGGTCCTTCGCCTCGCCCACGACGAATCCGGCCTCGTCGTGCGGCGCCTCGTCCCACCACCCGTCGAGGACCGAGAGGTTGAGCGCGCCGTTCATCGCGGCCTTCATGCCCGAGGTGCCGGACGCCTCGCGCGGGCGCTCGGGCGTGTTGAGCCAGACGTCGCAGCCGGCGACGAGAGCGCGCGCGAGCGCCATGTCGTAGTCGGGCAGGAAGACGACGCGTCCCCGGAACTCGGGCCGCTCGGCCGCCTGCGCGACGGCGCGAAGGAACTCCTTGCCGTCCTCGTCGCGGGGATGGGCCTTGCCGGCGAACAGGATCTGGACCGGCCGCCCGAGCTGGTGCAGGAGGTACTCGAGTCGCTTGGGGTTGCGGAAAAGGAGCGTCGCGCGCTTGTAGGTCGCGAACCGGCGCGCGAACCCGATCGTCAGCGCCCGCGGATCCAGGATCCGGCTCGCCTCCTCGATCTCCTCCTCGCGGAGCCCGCGCTTGCGGCGCTCCTCCGCGATCTTCTCGCGGCACAGCGCGACGAGCCGGCCGCGGAGCGTCTCGTGCGTCTTCCAGAGCTCCGCGCGGTCGACGGCCTCGGGATGCTCCGCGACGCCGGTCACGGCGATCTCGGGCGCCGTCCAGGTCGGCGGGTGCACGCCGTTGGTGATCGGCCGGATCGGGACCTCGGCGAGCGGGAGGTCCGGCGTGACGCCGCGCCACAGCCGGCGCGAGACCTGCGCGTGCAGCCGGGAGACCGCGTTCTGATGGGTCGAGAGGCGCATCGCGAGCACGGCCATCGAGAAAAGCTCGCGGCGCTGCTCGCCGACCTCGCGGCCCAGGTCGAAGAACTCGTCGAAGGTGATCCCCAGCTCGCCGACGTAGCTGCCGAAGTACTTCCACAGCATCTCCGGCGTGAAGACGTCGATGCCCGCCGGCACCGGCGTGTGCGTCGTGAAGACGTTGCCCGTCGCCGCGACCTCCCGCGCCTCGGCGAAGCTCAGGCCCTCATCCTGCACGAGGTTGCGGATCTTCTCGAGGGACACGAACGCCGCGTGGCCCTCGTTGATGTGTCGAATCGTCGAGCCCCAGCCGATCTTCTCGAGCGCGCGCGAGCCGCCGATGCCGAGCACGATCTCCTGCTGGAGCCGCAGCTCGTGCCCGCCTCCGTACAGCCGCTGGGTGACCTCTCGGTCCGTCGGGTCGTTCTCGGGCAGGTTCGAGTCGAGCAGGAAGAGCGGCACGCGCCCGACCCGCGCGAGCCGGATCAGGAGGTGAACCGTGCGGCCGGCCAGCGAGACCGAGACGGTCGGCGGCGAGCCGTCCGGAACCTCCGGCACGGCGAGCGGGAGGTCGTCCGCCTCGAGGACCGGATAGGCCTCGGTCTGCCGGCCCTCGCCGTCCAGGAGCTGGCGGAAGTAGCCCTCGTAATAGAAGAGGCCGACGCCGGCGAGCGGCAGGCCCATGTCGCTCGAGGACTTGAGCAGGTCCCCCGCGAGGACGCCGAGGCCGCCGGCGTAGATCGGCAGGACCTCGGTCAGGCCGAACTCGGCCGAGAAGTACGCTATCCGCTCCCCCTGCGCCACGAGCTCGCGCGCGGCGGGGTGGCGAGACTCCGCCAGGTCCTCCTCCGTCAGCCGGCGGACCATCGTGAGGAGCTCCTCCTGGTAGGTCGGGTCCTCGGCCGCACGCCACAGCCGCTCGGCGGGAACCTCGCGGAAGAGGCGGACGGGATTGCCGCGGACGCGCCTCCAGGCCTCGGGGTCCAGGAACTCGAAGAGCGCCCGCACCTCCGGCCGCCAGGTCCACCGGAGGTCATGGGACAAGGCGAAGAGGGGCAGGAGCTTCTCGGGTACTCCCGATACCCGAAGGGCCTTTTCGAGGACGGGCGTCAACTCGTTCTGTAGTGTAGCAGACGGTCCCATGACGCTAACCGCTGTGGAGAGAACGGCTAAGGCGGCTTCCCCGGGCCGGCGTCGAGCGGCTCCGCGCGCGCCGGCGCGTCGACCTTGACCGAGAGCTTCTCGCCGAGAGCGAGGAAGCGCTCGACCCATCGGGCCGCGTCGTCGAACCCCCCATCGGCCTCGCGCCGGCGGGCCGGGAGCAGCTGAACCAGGAGCCGGTAGTAGCCGTTCTGCACCTTCCAGAAGTCGACTTCGAAGGGCAAGGATCGCGCCAGGTCCACGGTCCGCTCGAGTAGGGCCAGGCGGTCGAGGTCGGTCGGCGAGCGGCGCAGGTCCTCGAAGAGGCGCTCCACGGCGAGCTCGACGGCCAGGCCGAGGCCGTCCTCGTGGAGCGCGATGCCGACGCCGCGGGCCTCCTCGAGGATGGCGGCGAGGCGCTCGGGGTCCGGCTCCGGATCATCGAGCTCTCGACGCAGCGCCGTGTTCAGGGCGAGCTCGGCGGCGACACGGAAGCCGCGCGGCTGCGCGATCCCCTGGCTCGAGAGGAAACGCATGAGCGGGACGTTCTCCTCGTAGAGCCCCTGGTAGACGTCGTCGGCGTCGCGGAGGACCGCTTGCAATATGTAGCCGAGGATGCGCTGCCGCTCGTCGCGGAAGACGAGCCGCAGCGAGTACACCCCGGAGGAGAACGAGCGATCGACGACCCGCAGGACTTCCGGCAGATCCGCGCGCCGGAACGGCTCCTCGAGCTCCTCTCGGATTCGCGCGAACGCCTCCGTGCCGGGGTCGCGCAGCGCGCCGCCGGATACGTTGTGGTCGCCGAGATGGAGGACGCCGTACGCCGCGCGCAGCGATTCCTCGGTGATCTCCGAGGTCACGCGCACGCGCCCGAGGGCGAGCCGCGCCTTGCCGCTCGTGAGGATGCGCGCCTCCTCGCGCTCGACGCGGTAGCAGTAGACGCGGTCCGCCTCGGCGTACTCGGTGAAGAGCGACGAGACGCCGTAGTGCGCGCCGACGCGCTCGAGCGAGACCGGCGCGTCGCGCAGGCACTCCTCGTAGATGCGGCGCCCGTCGCCCGTTTCGGCGACGTTGCTGGCCGCCTTCGCGAGCCGCTCGACGAGCTCCGGTTCGAGGTCGACGCCGAAGAGCTCCCGGGCGAGCTGGACGACGCGGCCGGCGTACTGCAGGATCTGGCGCGCCTCGATCCCGCCGACGTCGTCGAAGAACCAGCCGCAGCTCGTGTACATGAGCTGGGCGTGGCGCTGGAGTTCGAGCAGCTTCCAGACCGCGATGCGCTCCTCATCCGAGAGGTCGCGGGAAGCGTGGGCGCGGAGGAAGCGCCGGGCCGAGTCGGGCGTGCGGTCCAGGAGGACGCGCACGTAGTCGTCCCTCGCGGCCCAGGCGTCCTCGAGGAGCGTGCGCGCGCCGCCCTCGAAGAGGGGAATCGCCGCGTCGCGCAGGCCGTCGAGCGCGTCGCGCAGCGGCCCCCGCCACGCCTGGCTCCAGCCCGGATGCGCGCCGCTGTGGCAGCCGCAGTCGCTCCGCCAGCGCTCGATCCCGTGGGCGCAGCTCCACGACGTGCGCTCGACGATGCGGACCTCGTGCGTGGGCGGGTGGAGCTCCAGGAACTCCCCGTAGTTGGTGAGGCGCGCGAGCCCCTGCGACTCGAGCGTGTGCAGCGCGTAGGCGAGCGCCATGTCTCCATGGCGGTGGTGATGACCGAACGTCTCGCCGTCGGTCGCGACGTGGACGAGCTGCGGCCACGTCCGGGCCTCGGAGAACGCGCCGACGAGCCGCTCCGCGAAGAGCTCGCCCTTCGAGAGCAGGCGGTCGAACGCGACCGCGCGCGAGACGGGGCCGTCGTAGAAGAAGAGCGCGATCGAGCGGCCGGACGGCAGCGGACAGCGATAGGCCCGCGTCGGGTCGATCGTTCCGGCGGCCTCGTCCCACGCCTCCGCCCCGATCGCACGCGCCGCGCCGGCCTGGTGAGGGGACAGGATCGTGAACCGGAGGCCCTGCTCCGCGAGGACCTCCAGCGTCTCGGTGTCGACCGCGGTCTCCGGCAGCCACATCCCCTCGGGAGCGCGGCCGAACCGCGCGGCGAAGTCCGCGAGACCCCACAGCACCTGGGTGCGCCGGTCGCGGGCGTTCGCCAGGGGCAGGATCATGTGGTTGTACGGCTGGGCGAGCGCCGAGCCGTGCCCGCCGAACCTCCGGCGGCTGTCGGCGTCCGCGGCGAGGATGTCGCGGTAGACGTCGGGCTCCTTCTCCTCGATCCAGGAGAGCAGAGTCGGGCCGAAGTTGAAGCTCATCGACGCGTAGTTGTTGACGATCGCGACGATGCGGTTCTTCTCGTCGAGGATGCGCGCGTTCGCGTTGGGCGCGTAGCACTCGGCGGCGATGCGCTCGTTCCAGTCGTGGTACGGGTAGGCCGACGGCTGGCTCTCGATCGCCTCGAGCCAGGGGTTCTCGCGGGGCGGCTGGTAGAAGTGCCCGTGGATGCAGACGTAGCGCGTCGACGATGGCGTCGGGGACGCTGGCGAAGGGGCTTCCAAGTCAGTCCTCGGCGAGCGCCGACTCCGTCTCCGCGAGGACGTCGTCCGCGACCTCCGCGTCGGCCTCGAGGATCTCCCCCTCCTCCTCCGGCGGCGGCGGCTTGAGGAAGACCGCTCCGAGCGGGGGCAGCGTCAGCGCGATGCTGTGCGGGCGGCCGTGGGCGGGAACCGCGAGGGCGACGGCCCGGCCGCGGTTGCCGACGCCCGAGCCGCCGTACTCGGCCGCGTCGCTGTTGGCGATCTCGGTCCAGTCGCCCGGCACGTCGACTCCGACGAGGTACCCGTAGCGCGGCACCGGGGTGAAGTTGAAGACCGCCACGACGGCGTCCTCGGGACGCCCCGAGGCCCCGCGGCGGATCAGCGAGACGACGCTGTGGTCGGCGTCGTTGCAGTCGATCCAGTCGAAGCCCCGCGGGTCGAAGTCGAGCGCGTGGAGCGCGGGCTCCTCGGCGAGCAGGCGGTTCAAGTCCCGGACCCACATCTGGAGGCCGGCGTGGCGCGGCCGCTCGAGCAGGTCCCAGTCGAGGCTCGTGTCGTGGTTCCACTCCTTCCACTGCCCGATCTCGCCGCCCATGAAGAGCAGCTTCTTGCCCGGCTCGGCCCACATGTACGCGAGGAGCAGCCGCAGGCCGGCGAACTTCTGCCATTCGTCGCCCGGCATCTTCGAGAGCAGCGACTTCTTGAGGTGCACGACCTCGTCGTGCGACAGCGGCAGCACGAAGTTCTCCGAGTACTGGTACATCCGCCGGAACGTCAGGTTCGTGTGGTGGAACTTTCGGAAGACCGGGTCGAGCTCCATGTAGTCGAGCGTGTCGTGCATCCAGCCCAGGTCCCACTTCATGTGGAACCCGAGGCCGCCGACGTAGGTCGGCCGCGTGACGCCGGGCCACGTCGTGGATTCCTCGGCGATCGTCACGACGCCGGGATGGCGCTCCTCGACCTCCTCGTTGAAGCGGCGCAGCAGCGTGATCGCGCCGAGGTTCTCGGAGCCGCCGTACTTGTTGGGCACCCATTCCCCCGGCTTGCGGGAGAAATCGAGGTGGAGCATGGACGCGACGGCGTCGACGCGCAGGCCGTCGACGTGGTAGCGGTCGAGCCAGTAGAGGCCCGAGGACAGGAGGAAGCTGCGGACCTCGTGGCGGTCGTAATTGAAGACGCAGCTGCCCCAGTCCGGCTGGTATCCCTGTCTCCAGTCGGCGTGCTCGTAGAGGTGCGTCCCGTCGAAGTAGACGAGCCCGTGCTCGTCCGACGGGAAGTGCGACGGGACCCAGTCGAGGATGACCCCGATGCCCGCCTGGTGGAGCGCGTCGATCAGGTACATGAAGTCCTGCGGGGTGCCGAAGCGCGACGTGGGCGCGAAGAAGCCGGTGGTCTGGTAGCCCCACGACCCGGCGAACGGGTACTCGGCGATCGGCAGCAACTCGACGTGCGTGAAGTGCATCTGCCGCGCGTATTGCGCGAGCGCCCCCGCCGCCTCCCGGTACGTCAGCGGCCGGTTGTTCTCCTCGGGCACGCGCCTCCAGGAGCCGAGGTGGACCTCGTAGATCGACATCGGCGAGTTCGCGTTCTGCCGGAGGGCGCGCGACTCCATCCAGCCGCGGTCCCGCCAGCGATACTCGAGGTCCCACACGACCGACCCCGTCCGTGGCGGAACCTCCTGCCGGACCGCGAACGGATCGGCCTTGTCGACGCGGTAGCCGGCCAGCCGGCTCCGGACGTGGTACTTGTAGACCGCCCCGCGCGCCACGCCGGGAACGAACGCCTCCCACAGGCCGGAGTCTCCGATCCGGGCCAGGGGATGCCGGTCCTTGTCCCACCCGTTGAAGTCGCCCATGACCGAAATCGCCTCGGCGTTGGGCGCGAACACGGCGAACGAGGTGCCGGCCACCCCGTCCACGACGCGGGGATGCGAGCCCAGCCTCTCGTAGAGCCGCGTGTGGTTGCCCTCGTTGAACAGGAAGAGATCGTCCGGCGAGAGGAGCGACGCGTCGTGGCGCGTCGCGCCCGCGGAAACGGGCACGGGCTGGGGCGCGACCGGGTTGGGACGGTCCTTCGAGGCCAACGCATTCCTCCGCGTCGCCGCAGTTTACCGTGACCCCGAGAGCGGAGACGGTCCGCCGGCCGTCAACGGACGGACCGGCGATTCGGCGGATAATGCGCCCGCCATGGACGGCTCCGCCCTCATCGTCTGCGACGGATTCTTCGCGACCGCCAACGCCAAGACGGCCCACGGCCTGGTGCGCGGCACCGAACGCTACGAGATCGTCGGCGTGATCGACGCGCCGACGGCCGGACGCGACGCCGGCGAGGTCCTCGACGGCAGGCCGCGCGGCATCCCGGTGTTCGCGTCGATCGCGGAGGCGCTCGCGGCGCTGCGGCGGCGGCCGGACTTCTGCGTCGTGGGGGTCGCGACCTCGGGAGGCCGGGTCACGCCGGGGCTCCGCGCGCTGCTCGCCGAGGCGATCGACGCGGGACTCTCGATCGTGAACGGCCTCCACGAGCTCGCCTCGGAGGACCCCGGCCTCTCCCGCGCGGCGGCGGAGCGGGGCGTGACGATCACCGACGTCCGCAAGGCTCCCCCACGCGCGAGGCTGCACTTCTGGAGCGGCGCGATCCGAAGGGTCGGCGCCCCGCGTCTCGCCGTCCTCGGGACCGACTGCGCGGTCGGCAAGCGCACGACGGCCCGCTTCCTCCGGGACGCCTGCCGGGCCGCGGGGATCCGGACCGAGCTGATCTTCACGGGACAGACGGGCTGGATGCAGGGAACCCCGTACGGCTTCATCTTCGACTCGATCCCGAACGACTTCGTGTCCGGGGAGCTCGAGCACGCGATCGTGACGTGCTGGGAGCAGGCGCGCCCGGAGCTCATCCTGCTCGAGGGACAGTCCGCGCTGCGCAACCCGTCGGGCCCGTGCGGCTCGGAGTTCCTCCTCTCGGGCGGCGCCCGCGGGGTGATCCTCCAGCATGCGCCGGGGCGCGTCTACTTCGACGGCGAGGAGGAGCTCGGGCAGAGGATTCCCTCGGTCGAGAGCGAGATCGCGCTCATCGGGGCGCTCGGCTCGAGCGTCCTCGCCGTCACGCTCAACGGCGAGAACCTCTCGGCGGACGCGCTCCGCGCCGAGCAGGACCGGCTGTCGGCCCGGCTGGGTTTCCCGGTGATCCGGCCGCTCGAGGAGGGCGTCGGCGCGCTCGTGCCGGTCGTGCGCCGGTTTCTAGCCGAGGAGACGAGCGCGTTGAACGATCGGCGGGAGACGATGCCGTGAGGATCCTCGCCGCCTCGGCCGCGCTCGAGGAGTTCCCGCTGACGCGCCCGTACGCGATCGCGCAGCAGGAGCCGACGACGCGGGTCGAGAACGTCATCGTCCGCATGGAGGCCCTCTCCGGCCCGATCGGGTGGGGAGCCGCCTCGCCCGCGGAAAACGTCACCGGCGAGACCGTCGACGCGTGCCGCGAGGCTCTCTCCGCGGATCGGCTCGCGTGGCTCGCGGGCCGCGACGTCCGGACCCTGCCGGCCCTGTGCCGCGAGCTGCGCGAGCGGATGCCCAAGACCCCGGCCGCGCGCGCCGCCGTCGACATGGCGCTCCACGACCTCCTCGCGCAGCATCTCGGGGTCCCTCTGGTCGAGATGCTGGGCCGCGCGCACGACGCGCTCCCGACCTCCATCACCATCGGCATCAAGCCGCTCGACGAGACGCTCGCCGAGGCGGACGAGTACCTCGGACGCGGCTTCCGGGTGCTCAAGGTCAAGACGGGCGACGCGCTCGAGGAGGACGTCGAGCGGCTCGCGAGGCTTCGCGAGCGCTGCGGGCCGCGCGTCACGATCCGCGCCGACGCCAACCAGGGCTACACGGCGGCGGAGACCGCGCGCTTCTTCGCGGAGACCTCGCGGCTGGCGATCGAGTTCGTCGAGCAGCCGGTGCCGCGCGCCCGATTCGGGGAGCTCGCGGGCGCGCTGGCCCCGGAGGATCGCCGCCGAGTCGCGGCCGACGAGAGCCTCCACGACGAGGCGGACGCGCTGCGCCTCGCCTCGCCCGAGCCCGCGTGCGGCATCTTCAACATCAAGCTGATGAAGTGCGGCGGGATCGCCCCGGCGATGCGCATCGCGGCCGTGGCCGAGACGGCGGGCGTCGCGCTGATGTGGGGCTGCATGGACGAGAGCCGGATCGGGATCGCGGCCGGCCTCCACGCGGCCCTCTCCTCTCCCGCGACGCGCTACCTGGACCTCGACGGAAGCCTCGACCTCGCACGGGACGTCGCGGAGGGAGGATTCGTGATCGCCGATGGGGTCATGAGAACCACTGAGGCGCCGGGGCTGGGGGTGGTTGTTAGTTTTTAGTTGTTAGTCGTTAGTCGTTAGTCGAACCTCTCCAACGAACAACTAATGACTAATGACTAATGACTAGTCCGGCACCCACACCAGCATCACCCTCCTCACCGTGACATCGCTCTTCTTCGGCCGCAGGGTGAGGGTCTCGAGCTTCTCGCTCGCGGGATCGGTCGCCTCCTGAGCGGCCGACAGCTCCTCCTGGAGCTGCGCGTCGAGGTCGCGGACCTGCTGCTGCACCGCCTCGACCGTCTCGTTCGCGCGGCCGACGTCGCCCGCCTGCTTGGCGGTGCGCCCCGCCGATCGCGCGGCGGTCGTCGCGCGCCCGATCGTCGACGACGAGATCGCTTTCCGTCCGAACAGCGCCCCCAGCACCGTCGCCCCCACCGAGATCGCGGTCTGGATGCCGGCCGCCGTGACGTCCTGCTTCTCGCGGGCCACCGCCTGCTCGGCGCGGCGCAGCCGCTCCTGCAGGGCCGCCTGGCGCGCCGCGTACTTCTGGCGCAGACCGTCGAGCGCCGCGTCGCGGGCCTCGCGCGATCCCTGCCGCAGGCGTGCGCGGAAGTCGGCCTCGGTCTCGCCGGGCCGCGACGTCTCACGCGTGGACGGCGACCGGAGGATCGCGAGCGCCTGCTCCCGATAGAGCCACGTCGCGAAATCCTTCCGCCAGCCGTCCGCGCTCTTCGGGCCGGCGGCCGGACCGGGATCCGCGAACCGCGCGCCCTTCGCGGGCTCGCTCTCGAGGTCCTCGGCGGCGAAGTCGGGCTCCTCGGCGGCGGCCCAGTCGACGGGGTCGGCGACGGCCGCGAGGCGGTCGACCCTCTGGGTAGCCGCGATCCCCGTCTTCGCGTCGGAAAAGTGCACCTCGGCCTGCCCGAGCACCGCGGCGCGGTAGAGCGGACCCTCCGAGCCGGCTCCTCCGCGGAAGGGAACGAACGCCTGCGGCAGACCCGGCGGCAGCATCGGCCGAGGGCCGGTGGGGCCGTCGGACGCGCGGACTCCCGAGGCCGCCCGGGTCGCGGCCGGGAGAGCTTGCGAGTCCGGGCCCCGCCGCGGGTCCATCAGCGTCTTGATCTGCGGGCGCGTCAGCGGACCGCGCAGGTAGGACATCGCCCAGCGCGACTCGAAGGTCACGGGCGCATCCTCGTGCACGTCGTTCAGGAGGAAGACGCGGCTGCCGAGGCCCGCCAGCGTCTGCTCCATCGCGCGCCGCTCGAACGGCTTCGAGGCGCCGGCCGCCACCCCCTCGAGCCCCTCGAGCACGCGCGCCTTGTCCCGCTCGGTCTGCAGTCGGCCCAGGAACCAGGTGCCGGTGTTGGACAGCCCCTTGTAGTCGAGGTCCACCGGGTTCTGCGTCGCGAGGACGACGCCGAGCCCGAATGCGCGGCCCTGCTTCAGGAGCGTCAGGAGCGGCGCCTTCGCGGGCGGCGCGGCGACCGGCGGGAAGTACCCGGCGATCTCGTCCATGTAGAGGATCGCGCGGAGGCTCGTGGTGCCCGACTGCGCCCGCATCCAGGCCAGCACCTGGTTGAGCAGCAGGGTCACGAAGAACATGCGCTCGGCATCGGAGAGGTGCGCGATCGAGAGGATCGCGATGCGCGGCTTGCCGGCCGGCGTCCGCAGCAGCGCGCCGGCGTCGAGCGCGTCGCCCTGCAGCCAGGCGGCGAAGCCCGGCGCCGCGAGGAGGTTGTTGAGCCGCATCGCGAGCGCGAACCGGTCCTTCGCCGGGAAGAACGACTCGAGGTCGACCACGCCGATGCGCGAGACCCCGGGGTTCTGGATTCGGGCGATCAACGCGGCGAGGTCGAGGTCCTCCCCCTTCGACCAGGCGCCGGCGAGGATCGTGGAGACGAGGATGTGCTCGCGGCTCTGCAGCGGATCCGCGTCGACCCCGAGGAGCGTCAGGAGCGAGGTCGCGGTCGACGCGACGCGCTCGCCGAGGAGCTCCTCGTCGCCGCGGACCGTCTCGGGGGGCGCGGCGAAGGAGCGCAGGATCGAGACCGGCAGGCCGGCCGTCGAGCCGGGCGTGTAGATGGCGAAGTCGGCCGCGTCCCGGAGGCGGCGGATGCGGTCGCCGTCCTCGCCCCACTCGGCGAGGCCCCTCCTCCAGGTCTCCGCCTGCTGCTTCGCGTAGTCGTCCGGCGAGAGGCCCTTGCGCGCGGCGTCCTCCTCGTTGATCCACGGCCGGAAGTCGGCGGCCGCGAGGCTCGGGAAGGTCAGCAGGAGGTTGCCGAGGTCGCCCTTCGGGTCGATCAGGATCGCCGGCACGCCGTCGATCGCGGCCTCCTCGATGAGCGCGAGGCACAGGCCGGTCTTTCCGCTGCCCGTCATCCCGACGCACACCGCGTGGGTCACGAGGTCGCGCGAGTCGTAGAGGACGAGATCGTCCGTGCGCCTGCGGGCGGAGAGGTCGTAGCGCTTGCCGAGATAGAAGACCCCGAGCTTCTCGAAGTCCATCCCGGGAAGCTATCAGGTCTTCGCGCCGACTACGCCGAGGCCCGGATCTTCAACGCTCCCTGCTCGACCCAGTGCGCGAGCACGCGGCGGATGCGGTAGGAGTCGGACGCGACCGCCTTCTCGATCTGCTCGGGCGTGCCGCCCTGCGACGCTCTCTCCCAGAGAGACTGCAGGAACGTTCCGTCCTTCTCGTTGGGATGCGCCGACGGCTTGGTCGACGTGGGGTCGAGCTGGACCGTGTCGGGGACGAGCGCCGCCATCTCCTGGAACTCGTCGTAGCGCCGCATCGCCTCGAGCGTCAGGGGAAGGATCTCCCTCGGCGTGATGCCGGGCTTCGCGGCCACCGTGCCCTTCACGAACGCGAACTGGCCCGGTATCGGCTTCTCGAGGAGCTGGTAGAACGCGTCTTCGGCCTTCAGGTGAGCGCGCGAGCATTCCTGAAGCTTCCCCTCGCGCAGCGTCAGCATGCCGAAGATCTCGCCGCCCTTGGCGCCGCGCAGCGTGAGCACGCCGCTCGCCGCGGAATCCGACAGACTCTGGAGCAGCGACGGAAGGCCGAACACCTCGAGGTCCCCCTGCAGGCTGGCGGCCGACTCCGGCGCGGCCGCGTCCGGCGAAGACGACGACGCCGCCGGCGGGGGCGCCTTGTCGAAGCCCGACAGCACCCGCGTCGCGGTCTTCCCCGCGTCCTGCCCCGCGAACCGCGACGCGATGTCTTCCAGCGCCTTGCGCACGGGCGGCAGCGGCGTCCCGCCCAGCGCCTCCACGGCGTGCACCAGGTTCTGGTCGTTCTGACGCAGCGTCATGCCGAGCAGCCGGAACGGGAGGTTCGCCTTGACGATGGCGAGCAGCATCTCGACGGTGCCGACGTCGTCCGAGAGGTTCTGCGTCCCGAGATCCGCCAGGCGCGACATGGTGTCGCCGAGGTACGTCTGGCGCCGGCTCGCGTGATCGAGGAGCGCGCGCCGCACCTTCTGCGACGGCATCCGCGCCATCGTGGCGGCGACCCGATCGAGGAGGATCCGCATGTCCTTGGCCTCGTAGGGGGCCTCCTCGGGCTTCGACAGCATCTCCTCGATGTCCCCGAGCAGCTGGATGAGACCCGTCTCGGTCTTCTCGTCCTTGAGCTGTCCCAGCGCCGCGATCGCCTCCTTGACGACCAGAAGCGGCAGCCCCATCTGCGCGTGCTGCAGAAGCACGTCGGCCTCGGCCTCGACGGGGGGCGAGCTCGCGTCGCGCGGGATCCGCCGAAGGAGGTAGAGGAGGTTGCGGCGGAAGAACCACTCCTCCTCGCCGACGTTGGGCCCCGGCGAGTTCGTCAGGTGCTCGTAGGACGCCGTTCGGGTCGGGAGGCCGTGCACCTCCGCGAGCAGCAGGATGAGCCGCCGCCGCTCCCGCTTCTGTTCACGCTTGAGCTCCTCGAGCAGACCCTCCGGCGTCAGCGTCGCGAAGAAGCGCAGGACGGTGCGCAGGAGCGCGTGCTGCTCCGGCAGCTCGGCGACTTTCTTGAGTTGATCCGGATCGAGCGCATCGCCCATCTTTCGGCGCACGATCTCCGCGCTGCCGCGGTCGACCTTCTTCTCGGTGATCAGCTTGTCGGCGAGCTCGAACATCGCGACGGCCTGCGGGAGCGACCCCTCGTTGAACCGCTCGATACCGGCCTTCACCATCTCCTGGAAGCGCTTCGCCGCCTCGACCGGATCGTCGGCGTCGCTGACGATGCGCCGCATCGCGCCGAGCGCGCCCGTCTCCATTCCCGCGAGCGGACTGACCGCGCCTCCGGCCCCGGGCAGGACCCAGCCCGGCAGGCTCTGCGCGAGAGCCCGGAACAGATTGTCCGTGCCGGCGTCGAGACCCATCTCCCTGAACCGCGCGAGGTAGTGCGACAGCTCCTCCTTCGAATGCGCGCTGCGCGCGGCGAACGCGAGGGCCTCGGCCTGGACTCCGACGACCGCGGGCATGCGTACGGGGACGACGGAAACGGGCGCACCGCCCTCGGGAGCGGGTCCCGGCGCACCGGCGACCGCGGTCGCCGCGGCTCCGCCCGCGGGATCGGCCGTTCCACCCGCGAGAGCCGCTCCGATCGCGCCCTGCGCCTCGAGACGCTCGAGGAGGACCGAGAACCTGCGAAGCGCGTCCGCGGACGCCGCCGCGGCGACCGCCTCGACTCCGCGCGGCACCGCCGGACCGGCGGAGGCGGCCGAGGCGGACGCACCGGCCCGAGTTTCGGTCCCGGCCTGGCGATGGATGTTCTGGGCCTGGGAGATCCCCGATGCCCCGACGGTCTCGCCGAGGCGCGCGAGGTTCTCGAGGAGCATCGCCTTGTCCTCGTCGGGACAGAGGGCGAGGACCACCTGCTTGAGCTGGCCGAGGTAGGCCTCGAGCGGCTCCCGGGCCACGAGCCGGAACTCCCCCATCATGTGGATCTTCTTGAGCGCGTGGAACAAATAGTCGGAGAGCGGGACGCTGCTCGCGGCCGCGCCGCGGTACTGCGCCGCCGTCCAGGCGCGGATCGTGGGGATGAGCGCCTGGGGCGGGTACTTCATCAAGAGCTGCACCGAGTCCGCCACCACGAGGGGCGGAACAGAGTCGGACAGGTATTGCTGGAGCTCGAGAAGCGCCTCTTGGAGCTCCGGATTCGGCGGTTGCGCCGTCATGCCCTTCCCGATTTGACTTGCGTCTAAGCCTCTAGGGTAACCCAAGCGGGCTGTGGGGCCTAGCGCCGCGCGGTCCGAGGGGCTTACCGGCCGTCGGTTTCCGGTATCCGCGGCCCGGTCACGGAGGGGTCGAGCGGGGCGGTCCGGGCGAGCTTGACGGAGAGCGCCTGCCAGCGGGGCTCGTCGCGGAGGGGATCCAGATTGGGGATGTGGAGCCGGTACCACATCAAGGCATTGCGTTGGTCATAGGCCTTCTCGAGCGCCCCGAGCGCCAGCTCTCTCTCCCCGAGCGCGCTGTGCAGCAGCGCGAGATCGAACGGCGGCACGTACTCCCGGCGCGCGCGGTCGAGCAGCTCGTCGAGGAGAGCGCGAGCCTCTCGCGTGCGGCCGACCGCGACGAGCGCGCCGCCGAGAAGCGCGATCTCATAGCAGTGCTCCCGCTGCGTGACGGCGACGGCTCGCTCGAGCGTCGCGACCGCCTCCTCGAGGTGACCGGCATGCTGGAGGGACATGCCCAATGACCAGAGCGGGAACGCCGCCTCGGGATCGAAGGACACGGCCTTGCGAAACTCCGGGATCGAATCCTCGTAGCGGCGCGATCCCAAATAGGCCCAGGCGAGACACGCCTGGGCATTGGCCGAGTGCGGCTCCAGCGCGAGGCCCTTGCGCGCGACTTCCAGGGCCTCCTCGAATCGGCCGCTGACGCACAGGCAGAGCCCCATCCAGAAGTAGGCATCGGCGAGCTTCGGGTTGCGCTCGATCGCGAGCCGCAGCTCCCGCTCCTCTCGCGCGGTGTCCCAGCCGTAGTAGTGCTCGATGACGCCGAGGGCGACGTGCACTTCGGCGCTGTCGGGCGCCAGCTCCTGCGCCCGCTCCGCCGCCGCGCGCGCCCGCGCATACGCCTCCCACGCCGGGATGCCTCCGTAGAATCCCAGGATGCTGTAGGAGTCGGCGAGCGCCGTGTACGCGTCGGCGTACCCGGGATCCTTCTCGGCGGCCGCCTCGAACTGCTGGATCGCCGACCGCATGCGGCGCTGCTTCCAGAAGTGGCGCCCCTTCAGATAGAGGTCGTACGCCTCGACGTCGCGCGTCGGACGCTCGGGCAGCGCGGCCGCCCTTCCTCCCGTCAGGCGCGGCTCGAGCGTCTCGGCGATCGAGCGCGCGATCTCGTCCTGAACCGCGAACACGTCCTCGAGCTCGCGGTCGAAGCGCTCGGACCACAGGTGGTACCCCGTCGCGACGTCGACCAGCTGGGCGTGAATGCGGAGGCGTCGGCCCGCCTGCCGCACGCTGCCCTCGAGAACCGTTCGCACTCCGAGCTCCCGGCCGATCTGCCGGACGTCGGTGTCCTTGCCCTTGAACGCGAAGCAGGACGTCCGCGCCGCGACGCGCAGCGCGGGGATGTGGCTCAAGACGCTGATGATCTCCTCGGTGACCCCGTCGCTGAAGTACTCGGCGTCGGGGTCCGGGCTCATGTTGCGGAACGGCAGTACGGCGACCGACGCCTCCGCGGCTCCCTCCACCGGTCCGCTCCCGCCGATTCGGGGACCGGACGTCCCCCGCGACGCCGAGTCCTCCCGTTCGGAGCGGCCGCCCGAACGGTCCAGCACGCGCAGGGCGAACGCGAGATCGCGCGCCGACTGGAAGCGGGCGCTCGCGTGCTTCTCGAGGCAGTGCGCGACGATCTCCTCGAGCTCGGGCGAGATCGTGCGCACCGAGTCCGACAGCGGCGGCGCGTCCTCGCGCAGCAGGGCGACCATCGTCTCGGCCACGGTGCCGCGGCGAAACGGGTTCCGCCCGCCGATCATCTCGTGGAGGATCACGCCGGTCGAGAAGATGTCGGAGGCCGGGCTGGCGTCCTCGCCCCGCAGCTGTTCGGGCGACATGTAGCCGACCGTGCCGAGGATGACTCCCGCCTGCGTCCCGAGCGTCTCGAGCGCGGTGATCTCCGGGCCGGCCTGCGAGGGACCGAAGCTCTTGGCGAGCCCGAAGTCGAGGATCTTGACGTGGCCCTCGTTGCTGACGATGACGTTCTCGGGCTTCAGGTCGCGGTGGACGATGCCCTTCTCGTGCGCCGCCGCGAGGCCCTGCGCGATTTGGAGCGCGATTCCGACGGCCCGCGGGACCGGGAGCGCGCCGCCGACGATGCGGTCCCGCAGCGTCTCGCCCTCCAGGAGCTCCATGACCGCGTAGGTGACCCCGTTCTCGCGGCCGTAGTCGTGCAGCGCGAGGATGTTCGGATGGGACAGCGAGGCGACGGCGCGCGCCTCGCGCTCGAAGCGGGCGAGCGCCTGCGGATCGCTCGCCACGCGCTCCGGCAGGACCTTGACGGCCACCTCGCGCCCGAGCCGCGTGTCGCGCGCGCGGTAGACCTCTCCCATGCCCCCCGCCCCGAGGCGTGAGATCAGCTCGTAGGGTCCGAGCCGCGCGCCGGCCGCGATCGTCATCTTGCGGGGATCATACGTTGGGGCCCCCATTCAAGGGACTTCCTCACGGATTCGTCATCCGCGAGCCGGCTCTCGGCCTCGCTGCGCCGGCATCGGTCCGGCCGCCGCGCGCGTTTTCCGCACGCGGGCACATAGTCCCATCGGGAGGCTCTCATGGAGATCTTGGCGTCTCCCCTTCGGAGGCGCGCCGGGTTCGCCGTCGCGACTCTCGCGGTGCTCGCCAATCCGGCGTGGGGACAGTCGACGCCCTCGTCGGGCGTCCGCGAGACCGCGGCCGCCATCGTGGTCGAGATCCCCGTCACGGTCGCCGGCAAGGACGGCCGGCCGGTGACGGGTTTGACCGCGGCGGACTTCGAGCTCTTCGACGAGGGGAAGAAGCAGAGCCTCTCGGGCGTCGACGTGATCGACCTGTCGCGGCCCGCCGCGGCTGTCGCGCCGGCCGCTGCGGGAACCGTCTCGGCCGCTCCGGCGATTCCTCCCAGCGCGCGGCGCCTCTGGCTCCTCGTCTTCGACCTCTCCTATGCGAGCGCGTCCGGGCTGACCCGCGCCCGCGAGGGCGCGCGGGATTTCGTTACGCGCTCGATGAAGGAGAACGACCTGGCCGCCGTCGGGACGCTCTCGGTGGACACCGGCTGGCGGCTGCTCGTCAACTTCACCCGGGACCGCCGCCAGCTCGCCGCGGCGGTCGACACGCTGGGCATCCCGTCGCTCGTCCACCCGAGCCCGGATCCTCTCGTGTTCGCGTTCTCGGATCCGCGCGCGGCGGAGGCCGGCGTCGGGGAGAGTCCGAACACCGGCGGAATCGGCGCCGGGGCGTTCCAGGACGCGATGCGCGATGCGCAGGCGCTGCGCCGCAAGTCGAACGACGAGCTCCTGCGGGGACGCGCGGCGAAGCAGGTCGCCTCGCTCGCCGGCATCGGGCGGGTGCTCGACTCCGTCCGCGGCCGCAAGCACGTCCTCTTCTTCTCGGAGGGTTTCGAGTCCCGGCTCCTCAACGGGACCTCGCTCGCCCAGGTGCACGACGGATCCAGCACGGGCCTCTCGTCGCTCGATTCGACGACGGCCGCCGGCGCCGGAGACGCCTCGGTCTCGGGCGAGATCTGGAAGATCGACAACGACGCGCGATTCGGCAGCACCGCGTCGCGGGACCTGCTCTCCACCGCGCTCGCGCAGTTCTCGCGGTCGGACTCCGTCATCGACGCCGTCGACATCGGCGGGCTCCGCGCCGACGGCGATTCGGCGCCCAGGAACGAGGGCGGAACGGACACGCTCTTCACGATGGCCGCCGACACGGGCGGCGACTTCGTCCGCAACGCCAACCAGCTCTCCGGAGAGCTCGAGAAGGTCGTCGACCGCACCTCGCTCGTCTACCTGCTGGTCTACAGCCCGAAGGGGCTCTCGAAGCCGGGAGCCTTCCACGCGCTGAAGGTCACGGTGAAGACGCCCGGGGTGAAGGTCGCGGCGCGCAGCGGCTACTACGAGCCGAGGCCGTACCGCGCGCTGTCGCGGCTCGAGCAGGTCCTCTCGGCGGGCGACCTGCTGAGCGGGGGCGAAGCGTCTGGGGCGATCGACCTGCGGCTCACGGCGGCCGCGTTCGCGTCGCCGAGCGATCTCCCGCAGGTCCCGGTCGTCCTCGAGGTCCCCGGCCCTTCGCTCCTCGCCGGCGACACCGGGGAGAAGAGCGGCGTGCAGATCTACGCCTACGCCAACGATCCGAAGGGCAACCTCGTCGATTACGTCGCCTCGGAGCTCTCGCTCGACCTCGCGAAGGTGCGGCCAGCCCTCGAGGCGAGCGGGATCAAGTTCTACGGCACCCTCTACCTGCCGCCCGGCGACTACGGCCTGCGGGTGCTGGTCCGCAATGCATCGACGGGCCGCGCGGGCGTCGCCTCGGAGCGGCTGACGGTGCCCGCGATCCCGGGCGGGGCGCCGAGCGTCCTGCCGCCGTTCTTCTCGGAGTCCTCCGCGGGATGGCTGATGATCCGCGCGACTCCCCGCGCCGAGGCTCCGGCCCGGCCGGCCGACTATCCGTTCGCGCTCGCCGGCGAGTCGTTCATCCCGTCCGCGCTCCCCCGCCTCTCCAACGACGCGGACGCCCGGATCGCCGTCGTGGCCTACAACTTCGGCGCCTCCGGAAAGCCCGCTCCGCTCGCCGTGGACTTCCGGATCGTGGGCGCCGACGGGAAGGAGACGCCGGCCGCGGCGAGACCCGAGAAGTCCTCCGACGTCGAGCGCGGCGGCGGCCAGAAGCGGCTCTACTCCCTGCACCCGTCCGGCCTCGCGCCGGGACGCTACGCCCTCAAGGTCGTCGTCACCGACACCGCGACGCACTCCTCCGCGGAGAGCGCGAGCCCCTTCGAGATCCGGTAGGGCGGGCTCGTCCCCGCCCATGGCGGTTGCGCCTCGGTCCCTTCTGGCGCGAGACTTGCCTCCGGGAAAGAGTCAGGAGGCGCGGCCATGGCGCTCGAGGAATACCGCAGGAAACGCCGCTTCGGCGTGACGTCGGAGCCCAAGGGCCGGAAGCCGGCGGAGCGCAAGCGCGCGAAGAACCTCGTCTACGTCATCCAGAAGCACCGCGCGACGGCGCTCCATTACGACTTCCGCCTCGAATGGAAGGGCGTGATGCTGTCGTGGGCGGTCCCCAAGGGACCGTCGCTCGACCCCTCCATCAAACGCCTCGCGATGCAGGTCGAGGACCACCCGATGGAGTACAACGCGTTCGAGGGCATCATCCCCGAGGCCGAGTACGGCGGAGGGACCGTGATGATCTGGGACCGCGGATACTGGATGCCGGCCGATCCCGACGTCGACGCGGCGCTCAAGAAGGGCGAGATCAAATTCGCCCTTCTCGGCGAGAAGCTCGAGGGCGAGTGGGTGCTCGTCCGGACGAGCGGGCGCGGGAGAGGGAGCCAGGGAGGGTCCAAGCCCGCGTGGCTCCTCATCAAGCACAAGGACGCCTACGCGTCGAAGCGCGACGTCGCGGAGGAGGAGCCGCGCTCGGTCGAGTCGAACCGGCTCCTGGTCGAGATCGCGCGGGACGAGGGCGGCAACATGCAGAAGGCCGCGGACGGCGATCCTCCCGCCCTGCTCCGCCGGATGATCGCGGACCCCAAGAGCATCGCGCCCGCGAAGACGCGCGGGAAGAAGAAGGTCTGGCATTCGAACCGTCCCCGCGGCGGCGCGCGGGGAATGGCGTGAAGGCCGTCCGCGGCAAGTCGGCCGCGAAGGCCCCGAAGCCCAAAGCCTCGGCGAAGGCTCCGGCGAAGCGGCGGGCCCCGGCGGCGGTAGCGGCGGCGGCGGCGCACGAGGTCGAGGCCGAGGACCTGCGCGGCGTCCGCGTCAGCCATCCCGACAAGGCCTACTGGCCGGAGGACGGCTTCACGAAGCTCGACCTGCTGCGGTTCTACGTCGCGGCGTTCCCGGGCCTGAAGCCCTTCGTCGAGGATCGGCTGCTCTCGCTCGAGCGGTGCCCCGACGGCATGAAGGGCCAGTGCTTCTTCCAGAAGGAGAAGCCGATGGGAATGCCGCCGGACACTCCCACGATGCCGATCCAGCACGCCCGCAAGGTCACGAACTACGTCGTGGGCGGCCGACTCCAGACGCAGCTCGCGCTGGCGAATCTGGGCTGCATCGCCGTCCACGTGTGGGGATCGCGCGCCTCGGCGCCGCGCAAGCCCGACTGGGTATGCTTCGACCTCGATCCGGACTCCGGCAAGCTCGTCGACGCGGTCGCGGCGGCGAAGAGGGTCAAGGAGGCGCTGGACGCGCTCTCGCTCGTCTCGTTCCCGAAGACCTCGGGCGGAAAGGGCCTCCACGTCTTCGTCCCGATCCGCGTCGGGCCCGACACCGACGAGGTGCTCGAGTTCGCGGAGCGTCTCGGCGCGCACCTCGCCGCCGCGTATCCGAAGGAGCTGACCATGGAGTCGCGCATCGCGAGCCGCAAGGGACGCGTCTACCTCGACCCGTTCCGCAACGGCTTCGCCCAGACCGTCGTCGCGCCGTACTCCGTGCGGCGCCGGCCCGGAGCGCCCTTCTCGGCCCCGCTCGACTGGTCGGAGGTACGGCCCTCGCTCCGCGTCGAGGACTTCACCCTCGCGAACTACGAAAAGCGGCTCCGCTCCAGGGATCCCTGGGCGGGCTTCTTCGCGAAGCGGCAGTCCCTCGCGGAGCCCCTTCGCGCGGTGCGAGACCTCGGCAACAAATGAAGGTTTCCTCATCCCCGCCGCCGGACGCCGCCGGCTCGCGATAGCGTCACGCCATGGGCGCTCTCCGGGTCGTCGTCGTCAAGCCCAGCAAGTACGATCCCGAGGGCTGGGTGGAACGGTTCCGCCGCGGATTCATGCCCAACACGACGATCCGCCACCTCGCCGCCCTGACCCCGGCCGAGGTCGACGGGGTCCGCTGCGATCTCCGCGTGATCGACGAGTACGTCGAGACCGACCTCGGCTACCTCGACGCGCTCCGGGCGGAGGAAGACTCGCGCGCCTCCGGGCCCACGCTCGTCGCGCTGACCGGCGTCCAGAGCCATCAGCTCCACCGGGCCCTCGACCTCGCCGCCCTCGCGACGGCGCGGGGCTGCCTCGCGGTGATCGGCGGACCGCACGCGATGACCTGCGACACCGCGGAGCTGCAGGGCCGCGGCGTCGCCTTCGCGCAGTCGGAGGCGGAGCTCGTCTGGCGGCACATCCTGTCGGACGCCGCGCGCGGCGAGCTCGCCCCCTCCTACGGCGGCGGCCGCCGCTGGCAGGAGCGCCTGGATCCGCCGGTCCTCGAGCCGCCGCCGAAGCGGGACCTCGAGCGCTACGTGGTCCCGATGCTCGGGATCTATCCGGCGCGGGGCTGTCCCTACTCCTGCAATTTCTGCTCGGTCATCAAGATCGCGGGCCACCGGATCCGCAGCCAGCCCGTCGCGACGACCCTCGAGACGATGCGCCGCGCGCGCGCGGCGGGCGTGAGGGTCGCGCTGTTCACCTCGGACAACTTCAACAAGTACCCCGAGGCCGAGGAGCTCCTCGATGCGCTGATCGACGCGCGCATCCGGCTGCCCTTCTTCGTCCAGTGCGACGCCCAGATCGAGCGCCAGCCCGATCTCGTCGCCAGGCTCGCCCGCGCCGGCTGCTTCCAGATCTTCGTCGGGGCCGAGTCGTTCTCGACGGAGGCGCTGCGCGCGGCGCATAAGCTCCACAACAGCCCGGCCCGCTACGCCGAGATCGTGCGGCTCTGCCGCGAGCACCGCATCAGCAGCCACTTCTCGAACATCCTGGGTTTCCCTTCCGACACGGAGGAGTCGATCCGCGGACATCTCCAGGCGCTCCGGGCCCTGGGCCCGGACGTCGCGTCGTTCTACATCCTGACGCCGATCCCGGGCACGGAGCAGTGCGACGACTTTCTCTCGCGCGGATGGATCGGCGAGAGAAACCTGGACCGCTTCGACGGCTCGACGCTGACCTGGAAGCACCCGCGGCTCCCCGCGTCGCGGCTCGCGAGGCTCCTCCTCGACGCCTATCGGGACTTCTACGGGTGGACGAGTATCGCGCGGAAGTCTCTCCGTCTCGTGCGCCGGCCGCGCGACGCCGACTTCCGCCTCGCCCAGACGCTGTTCGCGATCCTCGGCCAGGCGGGCCTGGCCCGGTGGGCCGCGCGGCGCGGCGAGCACCCCATGGCCGGCGGCGTCGGGCGCGTCCGCCTGGACCACGCCGATGCTTACCGCGGGCTGCGCCGGCGCGTCTTCGGCCTGGACCTCGCGACGATCCCGCGCAGCCTCGCGCTGTCCGCGGCCGACGAGGCGCTCAATCGCACGTCTCGGATTTTGAGCGGGCCGCTTCGCGGCCCAACCGACAGGAGAGGGGAAGTCTCTGCAGTCGTCTCTCCCTAGAAAGGACCGACTGCACCAGATCTACGGAGGGAACCCGGAGGGGTCGATCGCCGGGATCACGCGCAGCGCGTTCTTGTAGTAGATCTTCTTCAGGACCTCGTCCGGCAGGTCGAGCCCGTACATCTTCCAGAAGGCGTGGCGCTTGCGGTAGTAGTCGAAGTACTCGTCGGCCGTCTCGAGCACGCGAAAGTACACGAGGTACTCGTCGGCCGCCCACGTGTCCTTGCCCATCATGACGCGGTCCTGATACTTGATGAGGAACTCGCGCGCGAACCGGGGCTGGCGACCGAGCTCCGCGAGCACCGCGCCGATCTCCGTGTAGACGTTGGGGAGCTCGTCGAACAGCTTCCCGAGCCGCGCCAGGTCTCCGCCGAGCCACCCCAGGTGCGCATCGATGTAACGCGTGCGGGGATGCCTCGCGAACATCCGATGCTGCTCGCCGATGATCTGCTCCCACGAGGGGTACTTGTCGGGCGGTCGCGCGCGCTGCGGGATCTGCTTCAGCTCGAGCCAGCGCTCGTTGTACTTGTCCCAGGGGTCGAAGAAGGACCGAGGCTCCGCCGAGTGGATGAGCACCGGAATGTTCAACGCGGCGCACTTCTCCCAGACGGGGTCGAGCCTGGGGTCGTCCACGGGGACGCGCTGGCCCTTCGAATCCTTCACGGTCAGGCCGAGGTTCTTGAAGATCTTGAGCCCGTGCGCGCCGTGCTGGACGTCCTTCTCGAGCTGCGCCGCGGCGCGCTCGCCCCACCCCGGCGTGTCGATCCCGGCGAAGTCGAGGTTGGCGAAGACGATGAAGCGGCCGGGATGGCGGCCCGGGAGATTCCTGAAGCCCGTCTCGAGCTCGGCGCCCTGCCCGCCGCTCAGGTTGACCATCACCTTCAGGTGCAGCCGGTCCATGTCGGCGACGAGCTTCGCGGCGTCGCCCGCGGAGATGTCCGTGTCCTGGTGGTTGTGCACGTCGATGAACCAGTACTTCGCGTGCTCCGGATGATGCTCCGGCACCAAGAGCGTCGACTTGGGCTCGTAGTCCTCGATCGACATCGTCTGGGCGGGAAGCGAGGCCGCCAGGACGAGGGCGCCGGCGGCGAGCGCCGCGAGCCCGACCCGACTCGCCGGGAGTGTGACGGAACGTCGCATCGAGTTGTCCTCCTTCCGGAATCGCGCACTCCCCAACCGGGGCGGAGCGGGCGGGATTCCCCGGAACGCGCGCGCCGGTCAGACCCGGGCGGGCTGACGGGGAGCGTCCACCAGCCGCGCGGCCTCGACCGGCGCGCGGCCCCGGCCGCGCACGAGCTCGACCATCAGCGCGGCGAGAGGCTCCAGATAACGCGCCGACGCGAGCGGCCCGGCGTCCACCGGCCGGAGGCCGACTCCGTCCAGGAGGCTCGCGACGACCTCCTTCGAGGCGTCTTCGTCGCCGCAGTAGAACGCCACGGGTCGCGGCGCCGCACCGTCCCGGCGCAGAGCGTCCAGCGCCTCGGCGTAGAGGTGGTTGAGCGCCTTGACGACGCGCGCGCCTGCGGCGCCCTTCGCGATCTGCTCGGCGCCGGAGGTCGAGTGGCCGAGGAGCAGGCCGCGGCCCGACGGCGGCTCCGGGTTCGTGCAGTCGAGCAGGATCCTCCCACTCCAGACGCCGATCCCCGACAGGAGCGGGCCGACGTCGGGCCAGGTCAGGGCGAGCGCGACGAGGTCGCTGCCGACGAGCGCCCCCTCGTAGGAGCTGCCCGACGCGCGCCTCACGGCGGCCGCCGCCGTGAGCGCCCGTTCGGGCGAGCGCGAGCCGAACACGACGTCGTGGCCGGCGCGGGAGAAGAGCCGGCCGAGCGCCATCCCCATCGTCCCGGTGCCGAGGACGGCGATCCTCATGACGCGTCCGGCCTCGGCGTACGGCCCCATCCCCGGCGAGGCTACGCGGTCCGGCGCCATAAACCGAACGAATTGTTTTCATGTGTGGCATGAGCTAGATTCATGGCATGGCCGCCTCCCATCCGTCTCCTTCTCCGTCTTCGGCTCGGCCCTCGGCCCTTCCGCTGCGCCACGTTCCCCTGCTCCTCGCCGTCTCCGAGGAGGGGACGCTGACCGCGGCGGCCCGGCGCCTGCACCTCTCGCAGTCGGCCCTGTCGCACCAGCTCGCGGACGCGGAGCGGACGCTGCGCACGGCGCTCTTCGAGCGCGGACACCGCCGGATGACCCCGACGGCGGCGGGCGCGCGATGGATCGAGGCGGCGCACGCCGTGACCCGCGAGATGGAGGCGGCGAACCGCGACGTCGCGGCCCTGGGCACGGGGCCGTCGGGAGTCGTCCGGATCGCGACCGAGTGCTACACCTGCTACCACTGGCTGCCCCGGACGCTCCGCGCGTTTCAGGGCGAGCATCCCGCCGTCGAGGTCCGCATCGTGGTCGAGGCGACGCGCCGTCCCATCCCCGCGCTCCTGCGCGGCGATCTCGACGTCGCGATCGTCAGCGAGCCGGCGCGCAACCGCCGCGTCGCGCTCGAGCCGCTGTTCGCGGACGAGCTCGTCGCCGTACTGAGCCCCGCGCACCGCCTCGCGGGGCGCCCCGTCCTCGTGGCGCGCGATTTCGCCGGCGAGACCCTGCTGACCTACAACGCGCCGCGGGAGGAGCTGGACGTTTTCCGGCACGTCCTCGAGCCCGCGGGCGTCGCGCCGCGCTGGACGCCCCTCGAGCTGACCGAGGCAATGATCGAGATGGCCCGGTCCGGCCTGGGCATCGCCGTCCTGGCGCGCTGGGCAGTTGCGCCGCAGCTCGCGTCCGGGACCCTGCGGGCCGCGCGGATCACGCGCCGGGGCCTCGCGCGGGAATGGAGCGCGGCGACGCTGAAGCGCCGCCGGCCGGATCCCGCCGTCGCGGCGTTCGTGCGCGCGCTGAAGGCGTCGCGCCGGCTGGCGCTCAGCGAGACGGGTTAGATCGGCGAGATCGAGAGGTCCCCGCTCGACGTGCGGACGCGGATCCGCGCCCCGTGATCGCCGCGGCGGTAGCCCACGAGGCTGTCGTGCTTCTCGACCGAGACTCCGTCCCGGAATCCGACGCTCATGTCGCCGCTCGACTGCCGCGCGCTGGCCTCGAAGCTCGCGTCCGCCGGCAGCCGCAGCGTCACGTCCCCGCTGCTCGTCGACACGTCGACCGACTGGAGGCGCGCGCCGACGTCCTCGAGCTCGACGTCTCCGGACGTCGCCTCCGCGGTGAACTCCTGCACGTCGGCGTCCAGGAAGCGCACGTCGCCGGAGTGGGTCTCCGTGACGATCTTCGTCGCCTTGACGTTGCGGATCGCGAAGTCTCCCGAGCTCGCGTGGAGCTCCAGGCTCTCTCCCTCGAAGCCGTCGAGGCGCACGTCTCCGCTCGAGAAGTCCGACTTCCAGGTGCCCTTGATGTCGCGCGCCCGGATGTCGCCGGAGGAGCCCTCGAGCTCGAGGCTTCCCTCCAGACGGGCGAGCCGCAGGTCCGCGCTCGCGACCTCGAAGCGCAGCTGCCCGCGCAGGCCCTCCGCCTCGATCAGCCCAACCAGGTTCTTGAAGCGGCCGGCCGTCTCGCCGCGCGGCACCTGGACCTCGACCTCGGTGTGGATCCGGGTGCCGCGGCCGGGGTTCACCTTCACGGTCCGTCCGTCGTAGGTGTAGCTGCTCGACGAGGAGAAGTTGAGCCAGAGCCCGTCGTCGTGATTGCCCGGCTCGCGGTAGCGGAACGTACCGATCCGGTCGTACGGATAGCGGACGCGCAGGGTCGCGGGCTCGCCGGACACCGGCTCGAAGCGCACCGCGTCGGCCAGCGACTGGCTCTCGGCGTAGACGGTCGCGACGGCGGTGACGGCCGGGACGTCGGCCTCCTGGATGCGCATCGTGCCGACGAGGTTCTCGACCGAGAAGCGCGAGCCGGCGGGGAGCGCGGACAGGTCGGCCCGGATCGTTCGGACGACCTCCTCGCCGCGGACGGCCGGCGCCGCCGCCATCCCCACCGTCATTCCGGCCAGGACGAGTCCGGCTCCAAAGAGTCCACGCATGGATTCCTCCCTGGAACCGGTTACGCACCCGGCCCGGAAAGGTTCCCTGGGAAGAATCGGGAAGCGTCCGGAGGCTAGCCCGGCTTGCGGGCCAGCAGGGTCCCCGGGCGCAGCGAGCCGAAGGTCACGACCGCCAGAAAGATCGTCATCAGCCGCGAGTCGAGCGAGCGGACGTCCGTGATCCCGCGCGAGGCGAGCGTGGCCCGATAGTCCCCGAGGTGCCGGATGTCCCGGAGGAGCGCGCGGCCGCCCGGGGCGAGGACGCGGGCGACCTCGCCGATCGCCTGGGCGCGGCCTCCGGCGTCGTAGATGTTGTGGATCGCCTGCGAGGACAAGACGACGTCGAAGGCGCCGTCGTCGAACGGGATCTTCCGCATGTCCGCCGTGCGGATCTCCACGCGGTCGGCGACGCCCTCGCGGCGCGCGTTCTCGAGCGTCTCCTCGGGCCGATTGCCCGAGAGATCCTCCGCCTGCCAGATGTCGATTCCGGTGGCGCGGCCCGAGGTCAGCCGCCGCGCGGCCCCGATCAGCATCAGCCCACGGCCGCAGCCGACGTCGAGCACCCGCTCCGTTCCGGTCCACGGGATCCGTGCCAGCAGCTTCTCGCGGTCGCGGACCTTGCCGACCTTGCTCGTCCAGATCATCCATAGGGCCATCGCCGTGCACCCCGCACCCGGCCAGAGCGCGCCGGACGCCGGGAAGCGCAGCTCGACGCGGCCGATCCGGCCGGCGAGCTGACCGGACCAGAGGCCGAAGTACGCGGTGCCCCAGGTCAGGAGACCGAGCGCTCCGGCGAGGAGGAGGTTGCGCACGACTTTGGGCGCGTCGAGGCCGTAGTCCGGACGGACCCCACGGTCCATGACGGCGCTCACACCGCGGCCTCCATCGCCGCGCGGAGCGCGTCCGTCCGGACCTGCGCCTGCGCGAGAGACTCGTTGACCTTGAGCCAGAACCCGTCGCCGTCCGGCTCGGGCAGGAGGATGCCCTTCGCGGCGAGCCTCTGCCGGAAGGCCGCCGGGTCCCGGGTATGCGGCTTCAGCCGGAAGAGGCTCGTGCCGTTTTGCACGCGCTCCACCGCGAACTTCTCCGGCGCCTGCTGCAGGGATCCGAGGAGCTCCTCCGAGCGCTTCACGGCCGCCGTGAGCCGGCCGAGATAGCCCTCGGCGTAGTGGCGCGCGACGGCGGCGTACGGCCACGCGTTCCACAGAGCGCCGCCGAACATGCGGCGCACGTTGTACAGGTTCGCGAGGAGCGACGCCGGCCCGGCGAGGATCGCCCCCCCGCCGGAGTTGAAGCACTTCCACAGCGACACGTAGACGGTGTCGAAGAGCCCCGCGTACTCGGCCGGCGCCCGTCCCGAGTAGGCGCACGCGACGAAGAGCCGCGCGCCGTCGAGATGCATTCCGATCCCGCGCCGCCGCGCCTCCTCGGAGATCCTCCGCATCTCGGAGAACTCGAAGGCCTCTCCGTGCATCCGCCGCACCGGCGACTCGATCGAGATCGCGCCCACCGGCGCCGGCACGCGGCCGTTGGCGCCGCGGTCGATCGCGGCCGAGGCCTCGTCCCACGTGAACGTGGCCCTTCCCGGCACGAGCGGCACCAGAGTCAGCTCCGAGAGCTGCTGCGCGCAGTCGCCGGAGTCGTTGTAGAGGTGGCTGACGTCCTGGACCAGCACGCGCCGGCGAGCGCCCGCCAGGGTGCGCACCGCGAGGTGGTTGGCGAGCGTGCCCGAGGGGAGGAAGACCGCGGCCTCCTTGCCGAGCAGGGCGGCGAACTGCTTCTCGAGCGCCTCGACCGCGCCGCCCCGCGAGTACTCGTCGGCCTCGACGCCGCCGCGCGCGAGCCGCGCCAGGAGATCCGCGTAGGCGGACGGAGGGAGCTCGAGCCCGTCGCCGACGAAGTTGACCTCGACCCGCGCCGACGCGGTCGCCGCCGGCTGTGCTCCGAGGGGCCGGACCCGGACGGCGAGCGCCGCCGTCCCGGCTCCGATCAGGCTCCGGCGCGTCCATTCCGTCACGGCGCGAGCACCTTGACCATGCGGAGGGTGTCCGGGCGATAGCCGACCCGGTCGTAGAGCCGGCGCGCCCGATGGTTCTCGTCGAAGACGTTGAGCGTGAGGAGCCGGTGCCCTCGCGCGCGCGACCAGTCCTCGGCGGCCGCGAGCAGCGCGCTCCCGACGCCGCGTCCCTCCGCGCCGCCGGCGACGACCAGGTCGGAGACGTGGCCGTGCGGCTCCGCGGTGAAGTAGTCCGCGAACGTCTTGATGTGCGCGAACCCGAGCGGCCGGCCCGACGCCTCGTCCTCGGCGACGAGGACCGCGATTCCCGGGTCCGAGGATCCGAGGCCCGCGGCGATGTCGGCGGCGACCGCACGGTCCATCTGATCGCGCGGCCGGAACGGCGGCGGCCCGAAGTCGTGCAGCCGCGGGGACATCGGGAGGATCCACGCCGCGTCTTCCGCCCGGGCGGGGCGGATACGCAGTCCGGCCGTCACGCGGCCTCCGTCATGCGACACGCGGAGGAAGCCCTCGCGGAGTCCGGGAGCATTGCCGCGCATCCTACATCCGCGGTGCGCCGCCCCTCCGCCGCCGAGGCACGCTCCTTGCTCCGACTCCCGGCGGAGGCCGAACATGCCCGAGGATCCAAAGCCGGAGCGGTGTCCGCACTGCGGCCAGAGCCAGATTCCGAGCCTGCTCATCCGCACGCATTGCCGGAGGTGCGGGAGGCCCCTCAAGGGCGCCCGCCGAACCTGGCAGGAGCCCGAGATCGTCCGTCGTCCGCGGCCCTCGGCGTAGCGCGCGACACGCGGTTTTCTCGACCGGCGAGCCGTCCGGACGACTCGCCGGAATCTCGCCGCCGACTCGCTACCACGTCTTCCGGAGCGGGTGCGCCTCCGTGTTGAGGACGATCGGCTGCTGCGCGGAATCGAGGTCGAGCGTCTCGGCCGGCGCGTAGAGCAGGTACAGGTACTTCAGCGTCTCGGCCAGGAAGTAGCTCGGCATCAGGTCGCCCTGCTGCCGCGACACGACGTCGGTCAGGACGGTGAACCCGGCGTCGGTCCGGCATCGCCGCACGAGAGCCTCGAGGAAGGTGCGGCCCATGTCCAGGTAGCGCGCGTTGCCCGTCGCCTTGTAGAGGTAGTAGTTCGACTCCATGATCTCGGGCCGGAGCCGATATCCGGGCGACAGGATCTTCATCGTCCGGTAGTCGATCGACTCGGGCTCGACGCCCTTCAGGTTCCACATCCTGAAGCAGGAGTCCTCCAGCCGGCGAGCGCGGGGGACGTCGCCCGCGAGCGCGAGGACCGCCGGCAGGAACGCGTGCAGCGCGCCGAACTCGGTCGCCGTGCGCTCTCCCGTGTCCATGTCGGCCTGTCCGTACCAGAGGCCCGTCGGGAGGTCGTCGGCGAGGTAGCGGTCGAGGGCGACGCGGCTCTCGCCCCAGAGGCGCGCACAGTCGGCGTCGCCGAAGAGACGCGCGCTCTTGATGAGGTACTCGTAGTACGAATCGATGCCGCCCCCGACGTGGCTCGCCTTGCCGGTCCACTGGCCCGTCTCGACGTCGATCTCGTCCCCGACGAGCCCGATCGCCGAGCGCCGCTTCGCGAGCTCGAGGAGCGCCCGCTTGGGCCTCTCGTAGAAGACGGGCTTCCCGGTCAGCTTCGAGAGCGTGCCGAACTCGAGCAGCAGCGTGCCGATCTCGGCGGGGTTCGTGCGCGCGCCGCTGGCCTTGCCGCTCTTCAGATTCACGTACATGTAGGGCATGCCGGTCGGCGAGTCGAACGCCGGCAAGAGGCGCGTGCCGAGGTCCTCGGCGAGACGCAGGAGACCCGCGTCGCCCGTCAGCTGATACGCGGAGAGCAGGCCTCCGAGGAGGCGGATGGTGATCTCGAAGTTCTTGACGGTGAGGTTCCGGTCGAACGAGAGCCGGGTGAGGATGAGCCGCTTCGCGCGGTCGGCCTCTCCGGTCAGCCCGGCCATCCAGAGGGTGTCCAGCGCGTCGACCGGCGTCATCAGAAGCGACTCGCCGTACCAGTCGTATCCCGTCCGGCTGACGGGCTTCAGCTCGTCGTGGCCCCACGCGTAGCGCTCGTAGCCCTTCCACGCGTGCAGGATCTCCGCCTTCACGCGCCCGGCGAGCTCGGCGCGATCGATCCGCGCGACGATCGGCGCCTTCGGCTCCCGCGCGTCCTGGCGGGCCGCGGCCGGCGGCGCCGCCGCGACGAGCAGGGCCGCAGCGGCCGCACAGGCGGCGACGGGAGCG
>Ga0105248_10000956_pt1 | contig 32210 bp, 36 predicted proteins | sample KBSS34metaG_FD_81524 | JGI IMG/M metagenome (GOLD analysis project Ga0105248, IMG submission 81524) | Switchgrass rhizosphere microbial communities from Kellogg Biological Station, Michigan, USA - KBS S3-4 metaG | ecosystem: Host-associated > Plants > Roots > Rhizosphere > Soil | place...
CTCGGCGATGCCCTCGTCGGCGATCAGTTCGGCCATCCGTTCGTCCAGCGAGACGAAAATCAGCACGCCGGTCCGCTCGCGCGTGGCGTGGAGGTTCTTAGCGGCGAACTGCTCGGCGGCGCGCCGTTTCACCCGCTGGCGCTTGACGCTGCGCGGGGTCAGCAGGCGCTTGACCGTCGGAATCTCGACGATCAGGCCCGTCGCCACAAACAGGATGCCCTGGGTCACGATCGCCCCGATCAGGGCGCTGCGCACGGCGCCTTCGATCGCCACGCTGACGTCGGACGCCGACCAGCTCGAGAAGAAGTCCGGGATGGTCACATGCACACCGGCCAGCAGCAGCAGTGCGGGCCCCAGCAGAGCCACGCCCGCCGCCCAGGCCAGCGGCGTCTCGCCGTAGTGCGAACTGTCGTGGGCCACGACGCAGTAGATCTCGCCGGTCGTTCCGGCTTCGGCCTCGCGCACCGCGGCCTCGATGGCGCTCAGGTCTTCGGGGGTCAGGTGTTTCATCTGAGGCATCCCCTACCAGCTGCCCGAGGAGCCGCCGCCGCCGAACGAGCCGCCGCCGCCGGAGAACCCACCGCCGCCGCCGCCCCAGCCGCCGCCGCCACCGCGTCCGCCGCCCATGAACAGGAAGGGCAGCCACCACAGGCCGCCAGCCCGGCGTCCGCCGCGCAGCAGGCCGGAGATCACCCAGAACAGGATGAACAGGATGAAGATCACCGGGATATGCGGCCCGGCGTTGCGGCTTTGATGGGCGACCGGTTGCTCGGCCGCCCGCGCGACATTGGCCTTGGCCTGGTCGTCGGGCAGTCCGAGCTGGGCGACCACGGCTTCGGCGCCATCGACCACGCCCTGCTCCATGTGGCCGGCGCGGAACTGCGGCAGCACCTTCTGCTGCAGGATCACGCTGGTCAGCGCGTCGGTCAGCACCGGCTCCAGGCCATAGCCGACCTCGATCCGCACCTTCCGGTCGTTGGGCGCGACCAGCAGGATGGCGCCGTCGTTGACGCCCTTCTTGCCCAGCTGCCAGGTGCGGCCCAGCTGATAGCCGTAGTCCTCGATCTCGTGGCCCTGCAGGTCGGGGACCGTGGCGACGACCAGCTGGTGGCCGGTCTGGGCCTCAAGGTCGGCAAGCTCGCCGTCCAGCTTCTGCACCGTCGCCGGCGACAGCATGTGCGCGTTGTCGACCACGCGCCCGGTCAGAGGCGGGAACTTCAGGTCGGCGCCGAAGGCGGCGCCAGCCAGCGCAAACGCCGCGAAGGCCACGACCAGCAGCCCTCCTCCGCGGCGGAGGAGGGCGCGGTGCGGGTTGGTCACTTGGTCGCCGGAGCCGCGGGCGGCGGGCTGCCAGGCGCCGTGCCGGCCGGGGCCGGCGGCGGGGTGGTGTCAAAGCTCACCGTCGGCGCCGACTGGGCGGTGGCCGCGGCCGTGAACAGCTGCATCGGCTTGGCGTCGCCGTGCGCCGTCTTGGCCCAGATGATCTGCGGGAAGGTCACCAGCGTCGTGTTGTAGGCCTGGACGGCGTCATTGTAGTCGTGCCGCGAGATGGCGATCCGGTTCTCGGTGCCCTCAAGCTGGCTCTGCAGGGCCAGGAAGTTCTGGTTGGACTTCAGGTCCGGGTACTTCTCTTGGATCAGCATCAGCCGTCCGAGCACGCCGGAGAGCTTGTCCTGGGCCTGCTGGTATTGCTGGAACTGCGCCGGATTGGTGATCGTCGAGGCGTCGACCTTCACCTGGGTGGCCGAGGCGCGGGCCTCCGTCACCTCCACCAGCGTGGATTTCTCCTGGGCCGCGTAGCCCTTCACGGTGTTCACGAGGTTGGGGATCAGGTCGGCGCGGCGCTGGTACTGGTTCTGGACCTCGGCCCACTTGGACTGCGCCGCCAGCTGTTGGGTGGGGATGGTGTTGTAGCCGCAGGCCGCGAGAGTGAGCGGCGCAAGCAGGATCAGCGCAAGGCGCGCGAGGCGGTTCTTGATGGCGATCACGTGAGTCTGGCTCCCCCAAAGGCCCGTAATCGGGCCTGGATAGCCTGATATTTGGCCCTGCCCTTGATCCGGCGCAATGTCGCAGGCCATGAAGGTTCTGTAAGGCAAGCTCCGAAGGACTTCCCGGGGCTCTGGGGGCAGGGTGGGACAGGCGCGACCGTACTACGCCGAGAAGGCGCTGAGCGCGGCCTTTTACGACACCGTGACCGGCGCTGACGAGCGGTTGGCCGGCGACCTGGACATCTATTTCGACCTGGCCCCGCCCAGCGGATCGGTGCTGGAGCTGGGCTGCGGCACCGGGCGACTGGCCTTCGCGCTGGCCGAGCGTGGCCTGTCGGTGCTGGGCGTCGACATCGCGCCGGCCATGCTGGCCCAGGCCAGCGCCAAGCGCGCCGACCTGGAGCCCTCGGTCGCCGCGCGGGTCGAGCTGCGGCGCGGCGACATGACCGCCTTCGACGCCAAGCGGATCGTCGACCTGGTGATCTGTCCCTACTTCACCCTGGCCCACGTGCCGCGCGGTTCGGCCTGGAAGAACACCTTCGCCACCGCCGCCCGGCACCTGAAGGCCGGCGGTTTGGCCGCCTTCCACCTGCCGCGCGAAGACATCATGCGCCTGCCCGGCCCCGCCGATCCCAGCCTGCCGGTGTTCGACCAGCCGACCTCCACCGGCGGGCGCCTACAGCTCTTCGTCCGTGAGCGGAGCTATCGCGAGGAAGTGGGCCGACTGGACCAGGTGATCGAATACGTCGAGTTCGACGCCTGGGGCACGGTGCTGCGGCGCTCGCCCGAGCGACAAGTCATGTACATGGCCGACCCGACCAGTGTCTCCGGCGGCTCAGGCCTGCTCCTCGACCGTGACCCGATCCCGCTGGGCGGAGTCGGCGACATCTGGGTTTTCAGGAAGGCCTAGTCCCTGGCCTAGTGCCAGAGCCCCAGGATCGCGCCCATCGCGGTGAACTGCAGGGTGTGATAGCCGCCGTTGATCAGGAACAGCTTCAGCGGCCGGCCCTCGAACAGGTCGTTGATCCCGAAGCTGGCGGTCACCCAGCACAGGCCCGCCGCGAAGCCGGCCGCCGCGCCAAAGCCCACCGTCACCTTGTCGCCCAGGAACATGGCGAACACCGCCGCGGCGATGAACGACAGGGCGAAGGCGCCGCCGAAGGTGAGCGCCTTGTTGGAGCTCTTCATCTTCTCGTCGGTCATGCCCACCAGGCCCTGCCAGGCCTTGGCGAACAGCGCCGAATACCAGATCCCGCCCAGGACGAAGCTGAAGGCCGCGGCCGCGAGCACGGCCAACCAGTTCACGTGTGGCATCTTGAAGTCCCCCCTTTGAAATTGTCAGTGCACGCCGCGCAGCGCCTGGCGCGCGGCCGCGTCGAGCAGCGTCATGTGATGGCGAAGCTGGGCGATGCTGCGGTCGAAGTAGGCGATGTCGCGGTGGGTGCGCGCCTGCATCACCCCGCCCTCCATGGTGGTCAGAATGAACTCGGCGAGCCCCTGGATGTCGGTGTTGGGCGGCAGGCGCTCGGCGCCCTCGCGCAGGCAATTGCCGATCGCCCGGGTCCAGCCGGTGAAGTTCGCCGCCAGCAGTTCGCGCACCACCGGGTCCGGCTCGTGGATCTCCAGCGCCAGGCTGCCGATCGGGCAGCCATAGACGCACTCGCTCTCCAGCAGGGCGGCGCGATAGCGGTCGAGCAGGGCGAAGATCCGCTCGATGGGGTCCTCAACCCCCTGCCACGCCGGCTCGAGCAGCATCTGGTAGATGCCGTCGCGGTACATCTCCAGCACGCCCACAAGCACGTCCTGCTTGCCGGGGAAGTAGTGGTAGAGGCTGCCGGAATTGGCCTGCGAGCGGCTCAGGATGTCGGAAATCGACGTGGAGCCGAAGCCCTTCTCCGAGAACAGCTCCATCGCAGAGATGAGGATGCGCTGGCGGGTGTCCACGGGTCGAGGCCTCCTGAGTTGAGCGCTCAATCAAGCCTTGGTTGAACGATCAGTCAAGCGACTTCTGTTGGTCAACTCCGCGAAGCGAATTCCGCGTCGCCGGTGGCCGCCACGACCTGGTCGTCGAAGCTGGCGTGGGCGGAGGTGTAGAGATGCCGGTAGAGGCCGCCCGTCGCCATCAGCTCGTCATGGCCGCCCTGCTCCAGGATGCGGCCCTGGTTCAACACGATGATCCGGTCGGCGTCGCGGATGGTGCCCAGGCGGTGGGCGATGACCATGCACGTGCGGCCTTCGAACAGCACCTTCAGCGCCTTCTGGATCGCCTGCTCGGTGAAGCTGTCGATGTTGGCGGTGGCCTCGTCGAGGATCAGGATCTGGGGGTCGGCCACCAGGGCGCGCGCGAAGCTCACCAGTTGCCGCTGGCCCACCGAGATGTTGCGCCCGCGCTGGCCGAGCGGGGTGTCGTAGCCCTCCGGCAGGCGCATGATGAAGTCGTGCGCGCTGACCGCGCGGGCGGCCGCCACCACGTCGTCGCGGGTGGCGCCGGCGGTGTTGTAGCGGATGTTCTCCTCGATGGTGCCGGTGAACAGGAACGGCTCCTGCAGCACCATGCCGATGGTCCGGCCCAGGCTGTCGAGGGTCACGTCCCGCACGTCGTGGCCGCCCACCAGCACCTGGCCCTGATCCACCTCATAGAAGCGGTGGGTGAGCGCGATGATCGAGGTCTTGCCCGACCCTGTCGGCCCGACCAGCGCCACCACCTCGCGCGGGCGGACGTTGAAGCTGACGTCATGCAGGATCGGGCGCGCCGGGTCGTAGCCGAAGGTCACGTTCTTGAACTCGACGGTCGGCGCCTCGACAGCGAGCGCCGGAGCGCCGGGCTTGTCGGCGATGGTCACCGGCACGTCGAGGACCTCGAAGATCCGGTGCGCCGCGGCCATGGCCCGCTGCATGATCGTGTACTGCATGCTGAGCATCCGGACCGGATCGAAGAAGCGCTGCACATAGAGGACGAAGGCCACCATCACGCCCACGTCGATGCGGCCCGACAGCACCGCATTGCCGCCCAGCACGATGACGATGGCCATGGCCACGCCGGTCAGGACGTCGACGGTCGGCACCATGATCTGGCTCATCCAGGCCGCGCCGATCTGGGCTTCGAAGTTGTCGTGCGCCTTCTCGGCGTAGAGGTCGTAGTTGAGCTGCTCGCGCCGGGTTTCCTGCACGGTGCGCACGCCGTTGATGTTTTCGGCGAGCGCCGAGTTGGCGTTGGAAGACGCGTCGCGCGCGCGACGGAAGGCGGTCTTCGAGTAGGGCAGCCAGACCGCGCGGATGCCGATCAGCGCCGGCAGGACAAGCAGGGTGAGCGCGCCCAGCTGCAGGTCCATGGCCAGCAGTACGATGGCGATGCCGATCAGCATGACGAAGTCGCCGACCGCGCCGGTGGTGTTCTCCAGGAACTCCTGCAGCGAGCCCACGTCGCCCTGCAGCCGGCTCATCAGGCGGCCCACGTGGGTCTTGTCCATGAACGACAGCGACACGTCCTGGAAGTGGGCGAACATGTGCCGGCGCACATCGAAGATCACCCGGTTGGCCAGCCGTTGCGACAGCCACTGCTCCAGGAAGAACATGCAGGTGAAGACCACGCCGGCCAGCGCGAAGCCGGTCAGCAGCCCATGGAACCGCTCCGCCTGATGACGCAGCGCGGCGTTGACGATCTGGCCGATCAGCAGCGGCAGGCTGAGCTGCGAGGCGGCCGAGAACAGCACGGCCACCTGGGCGGTGATGAAGCTCTTCCGGTGCGGACCCAGGTAGGCGAAGAACCGCCGCGCCACCTTCGGATCGAACACGCCGAAGACGTCGTCGCCCTCCGGCGAGCCCAACGAGGCGCGGGGCTTGCGGACCTGTGGCTCGGCGGCGACCTCGCTCATTCCGCCGCCTCCAGCTCACCGGCCGCCGCGCGGCTCTGCAGCTCGAACAGCTCGGCATAGGTCCCGCCGCCCGCCACCAGCGACGCGTGGTCGCCACGCTCCACGATCTTGCCGTCGTCCAGCACGATGATCTCGTCGGCGTGCATCAGCGACGACAGCCGGTGCGCGATGATCACGGTGGCCTTGGTGGCCGTGGCGCGGCCGAGGTTCTCGCGCACCTTGCGTTCGGTCACCGCGTCGATGGCCGCGGTGGAGTCGTCGAAGATCATGATCCCCGGCCCCGGCACCACGCCGCGCGCGATGCTCATCCGCTGGCGCTGACCGCCCGAGAGCGCGACGCCGCGCTCGCCCACCCGGGTCTCGTAGTCGGCGGGCAGGCTGGCGATGTGGTCGTGGATCTGGGCGGTCTTGGCGGCGCCGACGATGCGCTCATCCTCCGCCCACGGATCAGCATAGGCGACGTTGTGGCCGATGGAGGCGTCGAACAGAAACGCCTCCTGCTGCACCAAGCCGACGTATTCGCGCAGGGAGGCCAGCGTCACGTCGCGGATGTCGGTCCCGTCGATGGTGATGCGGCCCTCGCCGGCGTCGTAGAAGCGCGGGATCAGGTTGGCGATCGTCGACTTGCCCGACCCTGGCGGCCCGACGATGCCCAGCGTGCGGCCCGGCCGCACCTCGAAGGAGATGTCGCTCAGGACCTGCTTGCCGCCGGCGTCGTAGCGGAAGCCCACATGCTCGAAGCGCAGCACGCCCTTCGGCGCTTGCAGGGCCTTCGCCCCGGCGCGGTCGGCGATCTCCGGCGTCAGGTCCAGCACCTCGAACAGCCGCCCGCCGGACGAGGTGGCGCGCGCCATGGAGTTGAAGATCATCGCCACCTGGCGGATCGGCGCCTGCAGCAGCGACATGTAGATGACGAAGCTGGTGAGCCCGCCGACGGTCATCCGCCCGTCCAGCACCTTGCTGCCGCCGTACCAGAGCAGCGCGCCCAGCGAGGCGTAGTAGCTGACCTGCATCCAGGCGACGCCCCGGAAGCGCAGGGTGATGCGCCGGTACTGGTGCTCCAGCACCTCCTGCGAGGCGGTGTCGAACTTGGCCAGTTCGAAGGTCCGGCCGGCGAAGGCGCGCACCACCCGGATGCCCTGCAGGTTCTCTTCCATGGTGAGCGTCAGGATCGACATCAGCTGCTGCACGCGCAGCCAGGTGACCCGGAGCAGGAAGCCCATCCGGGCCAGGGCCACCCCGGCGATCGGCGTGAAGGCCAGGCCGATGGCGGCCATCACCGGGTCGGTGGAAATCATCATCCAGGCCGCGAAGCCGATCAGCAGGATCAGCGACAGGGCTGGGACCATCGCGCCCTGGATGAAGGCCCGCGCGCCCTCCAGATCGATCATCCCCCGCGTGATCAGGTCGCCGGAGTGGATCTTGTCGTGGAAGCCGAAGGACAGGCGCTGGAGCTGCTGGAAATAGGCCCGGCGCAGGTCGAGCGCGACCTTCTGGCTGAGGTACTCGCCCAGGTAGCCCGCCCACATGGTCAGGAACCCGCGCGCCACCGTCGCGGCGATCACCAGGCCCGCGGTCCACATGAGGGCGGCGCGCGCCGCATCGGCGTTGGCCGAGCCCAGCGCCAGCAGGTGATGGGCCTGGTCGATGGAGCGGCCGATCAGCCGGGGCAGCATAAGGCTGGCCACCGCCGCCAGCAGGGAGGTCAGGATGGTCAGCGCCACGCGCCACGGATAGGCCATCGCCAGCCCGGCGATCCGGGCCAGCACCTGCGGCATGACCGAGACATCGAGCAGCGGCGCGGCCGGCCCGTCCGCAGACGGGACCGCAGACGGGGCCGCACCCCGCCCCGCGGGGGGCGAATCACTCATCCCGAGTTTCCGTTAGCTAAGGGCCGTAGTGTGCGGCGCCCAGCCGGGATGAGCCAAGGAGTTTTGGTGGGCGCGCGGGCCGCTAGGGCGCGACCTGGTAGCCGTCCTCGGGCGAGACCCAGATCATCTTGCGGTCGAGGTCGGGGCGCGGCGTGCCGCCGACGATCATCCGCGCGGTCAGGGCCTCACCGCCCGGCAGGTAGCCCTCGCAGGCCTCGCGGCCGATGACGGAGGTGTTGGCGGCCTGGATGTTGCTGCGCAGCGCGGCGGTCTCGGCGGGGCTGGCCAGCCGGCCGTCGACCACGAAGCTCGCCGCCGCCAGGTCGCGGGGCCGCACCTTGGTGCATTCCAGGCGGCCCTTGATCCGCACCGTGTAGACGCTGCGCATGACGATCGCCGGGCTGCTGGAGAGCAGCGCCTCAGCCTGGTTCTCAATGACGCCGTTGGGGGCGAATTTGAAGCTGCCGATCCCGGCGCAGGTCTTGGCGACCACGTCGGGCGAATAGCATTGCATCTTGCCCTGGGCGGCCGGCGCGATGGGCCCCAGATTCTGCGCCAGGGCCGGCGTGCTGCAGAGCACCGCCGCCAGGGCAAGCCACGACCTATGCATCGGAACGTCTTCCTGCTGGCTACCGGCCGAGCGGACACGCGGCCATGCCCTACCCTGGCAGACCAGGGTTTCCCGATGGTCGACAAGCGAGGTTAAGCGGCGAGTTTCGCCTGGGGCGCCACGGTGACGGCGCGCGCGGGCTTGGGCGGGCGGACCCGCACCTTTTCGCCCTTCAGCCAGATGAACAGGGCTTCCCAGTGGATCGCGGCCACGACGCCGATGCTCATCCACGGATGGGTCAGCCAGGCCTTGAGCAAATTGCCGTCGGTGAGCTCGCGGCGCTGGCCGGCGAAGCTGGCGGTCAGCAGGCGCCCCTCGGCGTCGTCGACGTCGACGGCCACCATCACCTGCTCCTCAGGGCGCAGGATGCGGAAGGCGTAGCTCAGGTCCATGTCCATGAACGGGGAGACGTAGAAGCCCTTGGCGCAGGCCTGGCGGATCAGGGCGGCGTTGGGCGCCGGGATCAGATAGCTGTGCCGCTCGCCGAAGGTGTTGTTCACCTCGTAAAGGATGGCGCTCAGCGCACCGTCCGCCGTGTGGCAGAAATAGACCGTCAGCGGATTGAAGGCGCGGCCCAGAATCTGTGGCATGGCCAGCATGCGGATCGCCCCGCCATGCGCGATCTTGGCCTCGGCCAGCGTCGCCTCGATCTGCGCCTTCAGCGGCCGCCCCGACCCGTCGCCGAACCGCGCGGGATCGAAGCCGAACAGGTTGAAGCGGCCGATTCCCAGCGTCTTCAGCTTGAGCCCGCCGAGCTCGTCGAGGTCGATCAGCAGCATGAACACCTTGTAGGCGAGCCTGTGCTCGCGCGGCTTCACGCGGCGATGGCTGACCAGGCCCGTATAGAGGCCGGAGGCCGTCATCAGGCGGCGGCCTCGACCGCGCTCCTGGGCGCGGCGACGTGGATGCGCCCGCTCTCGTCGGCCACCGTCCAGGGACGGCGCACGCCGCCCAGCTGCTCGGCCACCGCCAGGCCCGACTGCAGAGCGTCCTCGTGGAATCCGTGGCCGAAGTAGGAGCCGCAGAACCAGGTCGAGCCCGCACCCTGCAGGCTCCAGATCTCCCGCTGGGCGGCGATGGCGCCGGCGTCGAACAGCGGGTGCTCGTAGACCTCGGTCCTGATCACGCTTTCCGGCGCGATCGGGCGCGTGGGCTTTAGGGTCACGAACAGGTTCGGCGCGTCCTTCAGGCTCTGCAGCCGGTTCATCCAGTAGGTGACGCAGCCGTCCTCGGGATTATCCCGGCGGCCGATGTGGTTCCAGCTCGTCCAGGCGGCCTTGCGCCTGGGCATCAGGCTGGGATCGGTGTGCAGCACCGTCAGATTGCGGCTGTACTTGAAGGCGCCCAGGATGCGCTTTTCCTCCGGCGTCGGATCCTCCAGCAGCGCCAGCGCCGTATCGCCGTGCGTGGCGATCACCACCTGGTCGAAGCGCTCCACATGGCCGGTGGCGTCGCGCACCTCGGCCCCCTCGGCGACGCGGCGCACGCTGGTCACCCGGTGGCCGCTGCGGGTCTCGCCCTGGAAGGCCTTGGTCAGCTCACGGACATAGGATCGGCTGCCCCCGGCCACCGTGCGCCACAGGCCCCGGCCGAAGATCGACATCATGCCGTGGTTCTGGAAAAACCGGATCAGGGCGGCGGCCGGATAGGCGCCGATAGCGGCCAGCGGCGTCGACCAGATCGCGGCGGCCTGCGGCAGCAGGTGGTCGTCGCGGAACGCCTGGCAGTAACCCTTCTGGGCCAGATAGTCGTCGAGCGAGGTCAGCGGGGCCTCGAGCGCCGCCAGGTCCTTGGGGCCGTGGCGATAGAACCGGCTCACATCGCGCAGCATCGCCCAGAACCGGGCGGAGAAGATGTTCGAGAACTGGGCGAACATGCCGCTCATCCCGAAGCTGGAATATTCGAACGCCCCGTCGTCGAGGCTGACCGACAGCGCCATGTCGGCGGGAATGGTCTCCACCCCCAGGTGGGCCAGCAGGGCGGTGAAGTTCGGATAGTTGGGCTCGTTGTAGACGATGAAGCCGGTGTCGACCGGAACGGGGCCCTTCAGGCCCGGCGCCTCGGTGGTGTTGGCGTGGCCGCCCAGGCGCGGTTCGGCTTCGAACAGGACCACTTCATGGCGCTGCGACAGCAGCCACGCCGCCGACAATCCGCCAATACCGCCGCCCACGACCGCGACCCGCAGCCGCCGCTCGTCCGAATCGAACACGCCTTACCTCTTGGCCAGCCCTGACACGTCCAACGCGCGACGCGCCCCTAAGGTCCTACGGGACACTTCCCCCACCGGATGCATCCGCGACAAGGTATGGCCTCGTATCTGCTAAGTGGGAAGTGGACCGCCGATGATATTTGAACCGGCGCTCGCGGTGCTGTTTACCATGGCGGCCGTGATGGTCGCGGCGTGGGCGTTTGGCCTGTGGCGCCGCAACGGCGGCTGGACCGACGTCTTCTGGACCTGGGGCTCGGGCGCGACCCTGGCTGCCGCGGCGCTGTTTCCCCTTCTGGCCGGCGGCCCGCCCGAGATGCGACAGCTCATGGTCGCCGCCATGGTGGCGATCTGGACCCTGCGGCTGGGCCTCTTCCTGACGCCGCGCGTTGCCAGCCACCCCGAGGATCCGCGCTACGCGGCGTTTCGCGAGCAGTGGGGGCCGCGCTACCCGCTGAACATGCTGTTCGTCACCCTGCCCCAGGCGCCGGCCAGCGCCCTGCTGTCGCTCTCGGTGATCACGGCGGCGCGGACGCCGGGGCCGCTCAGCTGGCGCGACGCCCTGGGCGTGGCGATCTTCCTGGCCGCCATCGTCGGCGAGGCGATTTCCGACGGCCAGATGAAGGCGTTCCGCGCCACCGGCCAGAAGGGCGCGATCATGGACAAGGGCTTGTGGGCCTGGTCGCGGCACCCGAACTACTTCTTCCAGTGGCTGGGCTGGGTCGCCTACCCGGTGATCGCGCTGCAGCCGGCCTGGCCCGTGAGTTGGCTCAGCCTGACCGCGCCGGCCGTCATGTTCGGCCTGCTCCGCTACGTATCCGGGGTGCCGCCGCTGGAGACCGCCATGCTGGCCTCGCGCGGCGAAAAATTCCGCGACTACCAGCGGCGAGTCAGCGCCTTCTTTCCCCGTCCGCCCAAAGTCGCTCCCAGTCCCGCAAACGCCGCTTGAGGTCAGTGCCGCATGAGTCTCGTCACCACCGCCCTCCTGGCCTTTGAAGGCGCCCCGCTTCCCGACCCGATCCGCAAGGCGGCCATCCAGGTCCTGGTCTCAGGCGCACGGCGACAGGCCGCGGCGGCCGGCGCGGCTGCCGACGCCGCGTTTGCCCGACAGATGGCCGAACGGCCGATCGCCGAGCACACCGACGCCGCCAACGAGCAGCACTACGAAGTCCCCGCCGCCCTGTTCGAAGCCTGCCTCGGCCCGCGCCTGAAATACTCCTCCTGCCTCTATGCCCCGGGCGACACCCTGGCCGAGGCCGAGGAGCGGGCGCTGACCGAGACCGTCGCCCACGCCGACCTGAAGGACGGCCAGCGCATCCTGGAGCTGGGCTGCGGCTGGGGCTCGCTGTCGCTGTGGATGGCGGAGAAGTTCCCCAACGCGCGGATCATCTCGGTCTCCAACTCGGCGAGCCAGAAGGCCTTCATCCTGGCGCGGGCGCAGGAGCGCGGCTTGGGCAATCTGCAGGTCATCACCTGCGACATGAACGATTTCGAGCCGCCCATCGCCATTCTCGATGTCGGCGGTTTCGACCGCGTGGTGTCCGTCGAGATGTTCGAGCACATGGCCAACTGGCGCGCCCTGCTTAGCCGCGTGCGCGGCTGGCTGAAGCCGGAGGGGCGGCTGTTCATTCACATCTTCACCCACCGCACCGGCCCCTACCGGTTCGACATCGAGAACGAGGCCGACTGGATCGCGCAGCACTTCTTCGCGGGCGGGGTGATGCCCAGCCACAACCTGATGCGGCAGTTCCCCGACCTGTTCACCGTCGAGGAGGACTGGCGCTGGAGCGGTAGCCACTATCAGAAGACGGCGCTCGACTGGCTGGCCAACTACGACCGCAACGTCGCGAAAATCCGCCCGGTTCTGAAGGCGGTCTACGGTGACAAGGCCGTACTCTGGCATCGCCGCTGGCGGCTGTTCTTCCTGGCCACAGCCGGCCTGTTCGGCCACCGTGGCGGCCAGGAATGGGGCGTCAGCCACTATAGGCTGAAACCGGCCTAGCCAGCGCCATCGGGGGGGCGCGCGCGATGCTGAAATATATCATCACCTATCTGGGGACGGGCGTGACCTTCGCGACGCTCGACGCGGTCTACCTGACCATCGCCGGCTCCCACGTGGATCGCCCCACCCTCGACTACGCGTTGGCCGACACGCCCAAGCTGCCGGCCGCCATCGCCTTCTACCTGATGTACATTCTGGGCGTACTGGTCCTGGGCATCCTCCCCAACAAGGACGCGGGCCTCGGCAAGACCGCCCGGACCGGCGCGCTACTGGGCGCCTTCGCCTACGCCACCTACGACCTGACCAACCAGGCCACGCTGAAGATCTGGGCGACCCGGATCACCCTCATCGACATCACCTGGGGCACGTTCCTCACCTGCGTCGGCGCCAGCGTCGGCTATCTGACCTGGCGCTGGGCCGCGAAGACCTTCCCGTAGGCGGTGCCTGGGGGCCGCACGCGCTCCCAATTGTCGCCCGCTTTCTCCCATGTGATGGTGTTTTCGAGGCCGCCGGGCTGACCGGGGCGCGGATCATTTCATCCCGCCTTCCGACGCCTCCAACAGGTATTGATCGCGCCGCATTTTGTCAGGCGCCGGGAGGATTTTATGGACGACGTGAAGGATCGCCAGGACTCGCCAGGGATAAGTCTGGACGACCGCCTCGGCGCCGCCGGCATGAACGGCATGACCATCGCGGTCTGGGCCGACCTGAAGCCCGACGCGACCTTCATCCACGATCCCGACGGGACGACCCACAGCTGGGGCAAGGTCAACGCCCAGGCCAACCGCATCGTGCGCCTGTTGCGCCAGCACGGCCTGAAGCCGGGCGACGCGGTGGCCCTGGTCTGCTCGAACCGCGCCGAGTTCGTCGAGGTGCTGGCCGCGACCCAGCGGGCCGGCTGGCGGATCACCCCGGTCAACTGGCACCTCACCGCCGACGAGATCGCCTACATCGTCAACGACTGCGAGGCCAAGGCCGGCTTCTTCGACAAACGTGTGAGCGCCTCGGAGGCCGCCGCCGCCCAGTGCCCCGGCCTCTCGGTCAAGGTGGCGATCGGCGGCGCCATGCCAGGCTTCCTCGACTATGACGCCGCGCTCGCGCCGCTCGACGGGTCGGACATCGACGACCCGACGCTCGGCAACGCCATGATGTACACCTCAGGCACCACGGGCCGACCGAAGGGCGTCTACCGCGCCCAGCCGGTGGTGCCGGTGCAGGGCCTCTACGCCATGCGCGGCTACGACCACGCGACGTCCGTGCAACTTTGCGCCGGGCCCGCCTATCACGCCGCGCCGCTGGCCTTCGACGTGCGCGGCGCCATGGGCGCGGGTTGCGAACTGGTGCTGTTCGACAAGTGGGATTCGGAAGGCATCCTGAAGACCATCGTCGACAAGCGCGTGACCCACATGCACCTGGTGCCGATCATGTTCCAGCGGCTCCTGGCCCTGCCGGACGAGGTGAAGGCCGCCCATGACATCGGCCACGTGAAGTACATCGTCCACGGCGCCGCGCCGTGCCCGCCGGAGGTGAAGCTGGCGATGATCGAGTGGTTCGGCCCGGTGCTGAACGAGTACTACGCCGGCTCCGAGGGCGGCGCGGGCTTCGTGATCTCCGCCGAGGAGTGGCTGAAGAAGCCCGGAAGCGTCGGCAAGCGCCCGGCCATGCTGGGCTCCAAGATCCTCGACGACGAGCTCAATGAACTGCCGCCGGGCATGCCGGGCAAGATCTACCACCAGCTGCCGCCAGGCGGCGGCTTCACCTACTACAAGGACGAGGCCAAGACCCAGAAGAGCCGGGTCGGCGATTACTTCACCCTGGGCGACGTGGGCTACTACGACGAGGACGACTACCTGTTCCTCACCGGCCGCGACGCCGAGACGATCATCTCCGGCGGGGTGAACATCTATCCCCAGGAGATCGACAACGAGCTGATCAAGCACGAGGCCGTCGCCGACTCTTCGACGATCGGCGCGCCGCACGACGAGTGGGGCGAACAGGTCAAGGCGGTGATCATGCTGAAGGACGGCTACCAGCCGTCAGCGGAGCTGGCGCAGGAGATCCTGGCGTTCGCCCGGACGAACCTGCCGGCCTTCAAGGTTCCGCGCAGCGTCGACTTCGTGGCCGACCTGCCGCGCTCCGAAGCCGGCAAGATCCAACGCAACAAGGTCCGCGCCCCTTACTGGGAAGGCCGCGCGCGGCAGATCTAGGTCTCGGCCGCCGCCCTTATCTGCTCCAGGAGCCAGTCGACGCCGGCGTCGGCCACGCCGGCGCGGCGCATCACCGAGACCGCGATCACGTCGGACACGAACGGCGGGTCCAGCACCTGCAGGCCCAGCCGTTCGGCATGCCGCTCGGCCAGCCGGCGCGAGCAGGTTACGATGCCATCCGTCGAGGCCGCCATCGCGAGCGCCGTCAGCCATTGCGGCACCGAGGCCAGGGATCTGATCCTCACGTGCGCCGGGCCGGTGTCAGGCCCGACCTCCGACGCCGACCAGGCGTAGATGTGGCCGGTCATCTGCCATTGGGTCTCGGTGATCGCGCCCTTCAGGTCAGGATGGTCGCGCCGGGCGGCCACGCAGTAGGTGTCGTCGAACAGCGGCTCGACGGCGAAGCCCGGCCGAGCGGACCCGAACCGGCCGATGGCGAACTCGATCTCACCCTTGCGCAGGGCGCGGAATGCGTCCTCCTCGCCGGCGAAGCCGATGCCGAAGGTCACTTCCGGCGCTGCGGCCGCCAGCCGGTTGATCAGCGGTGCGCCGATCAGGGCGGTGACGAACTCCGGCGCGATGAAGCGGAACGCCCGGCGGCTTAGCGCGGGATCGAAGCCCGTGTCCTTCGTCAGCGTCCGGTTGGTCAGCTCCAGCAGCGCCTCGATCTGCGGCCCCAGTTCCTCGGCCCGCCGGGTCGGCTCGAAGCCATGCGGGCGGCGCACGAACAGGGGATCGTCGAACAGGTCGCGCAGCCGGGTGATCGAGTGGCTGATCGCCGAGGGGCTCAGGCCCAGCCGGTCGGCCACGGTGCTGGCGCGCCGGGTCCGCAGGAGCTCGCGGAACACCAGCAGCAGCCCGCCGTCGACGCGACGTATTTGATTGAGATCGAAATCACTCATTCAGCGAATTCAGTACATCGAAAGGAGAGCGCAGCGCTAGACCCTGGGCGATGAAAGCCCTCCCTGCCGTTCTCGCCGCCCTGACCCTGCTGCAGCCGTCCGTCGCCCGTGCTGGCGATTGGGGAGGGCTGTTTTCCTTCATCGCACTCACCAGCGACTACCGCTTCCAGGGCGCCAGCAACACCGACGGCAATGGTGCGGTTCAGGGCAACATCCACTACTGGCGGCCCGACGGCTGGTACGCCGGGGCCTTCGCCAGCCAGGTGGATTTCAAGGATCCGGGGCACACCTCCTACGAGGTCGACTGGTATGGCGGAAAGAACCTGGAGTTCGACGGCGGCCGGAACGAATGGAAGCTGCAGGCCATGTATTCGGCCTTCCCGGACAACCGCACCTTCGGCCCGACCTATGACTTCCTGACGCTCTCGACCGCGTTGAAGCACAAGGCCGGCAAGCTCACCACCAACAGCGTCGCGGCCTTCGTGCCGGAAGGCTCCTACCGCTCGGGCAAGGTCTGGCGGATCGAGCAAGGCGCCGACTATGCGCTCACGCCCAACCTGACGCTCAAGGCCCAGGTCGGCGACCAGTGGGGCGGTCGCAACCACGAGCGGGCCTATTGGAGTCTTGGCGCGGCCATGACCTGGAAGACGCTGACCTTCGACCTGCGCTACGTCGACACCGATCGCACCCGGGCCAATTGCCCCTTCCTGCCCAAGACCTGCGACCCGGAACTGGTGGGCACGATCACGGTCAACCTGCCACCGATCCTCTGACGGGAAACACAGCGACACCAAGCGTGTTTTGGTCGATCAGGCCGACGCATGGCATGAGCGCCGCTCAGAATTCTCAAGAGACCGACCATGATCCCGTTCATCGATCTGCAGGCGCAGCGCAAGCGCCTGGGCCAGCCGCTGGAGGACGCCATCCTCAAGGTGGTCCGCTCCGGCGCCTACATCATGGGCCCGGAGATCGCCGAGTTCGAACGCCAGCTCGGCGTGTTCGGCCAGGCCCCGCACGTGCTGTCCTGCGGCTCGGGCACCGAGGCCCTGGTGCTGCCGCTGATGGCCTGGGGGATCGGGCCGGGTGACGCGGTCTTCTGCCCCTCCTTCACCTTCGCGGCCACCGCCGAGGCCATGCCCCTGGTGGGCGCGAGCCCGGTGTTCGTGGACATCGATCCGGACACCTACAACCTGGACCCGCAGAGCCTGCAGGCCGCCATCGAGGCGGTGAAGCGCGAGGGCAAGCTGACGCCCCGGGCGATCATCGCCGTCGATCTGTTTGGCGGGCCGGCCGACTACCCGGCCATCGCCAAGGTGGCGAAGAAGCACGGCCTGAAGCTGATCTCGGACTCGGCCCAGGGCTTCGGCTGCACGCTCGACGGAAACCACCCGATCCACTGGGCCGACGTCACCACCACCTCGTTCTTCCCGGCCAAGCCGCTGGGCTGCTACGGCGACGGCGGCGCGATCCTCAGCAAGGACGAAAGGTTCCACGACCTGCTGGTCAGCCTGCGGGTCCACGGCCAGGCGGTGAAGTCGGACATCGAGGGCAAAACCTTCGAGCACGACCCGAAATATCTGAACGTCCGCATCGGGATGAACAGCCGCATGGACACCATCCAGGCCGCGGTCCTGCTCGAGAAACTGAAGATCTTCGAAGACGAGATCGCCACCCGCAACCGGGTCGCCGACCGCTACGCGGCGGGCCTGAGCGACCTGGTCAAGACCCCCACGGTCCTGGAGGGCGGGGTCAGCGTCTGGGCGCAGTATACGATCGAGCTTGCCGGCCGCGACGAGCTGGGTCCGCAGCTTCGCGAACAGGGCATTCCCACGGCCGTCTACTACCCGATCCCGATCCACAAGCAGGGGGTCTATTCCGGCTACCCCACCGCGCCGGGCGGCCTGCCGGTCACCGAGGCCAAGGCCGGCCAGGTGATCAGCCTGCCGATGCACCCCTACCTGACCGAGGACGACCAGGATCAGATCATCGCGGCCATCCGCGCCTTCGTGAAGAAGAACGCCTGACCGGCGAGAAACTCGCCTGAGCTGGGAAGAGAAGCCTGGCACGGCAGTTGCCATGCTAACCCCGAACATTCTCGTTTTGGGGCGAACCGATGAAACTCAACGCTCTCCTGGCCGGCGTGGCCCTCGCCGCCGTCGCCACGCTCGGCGCGGCCTCGGCCAACGCGGACGTCCTCTACGACAACCACACGCCCGCCTCCCACACCGTCAACGCCTGGACGCTCGGGTTCGACTTCGAAGTCTCCGATTCCTTCAACCTGGCTCAGGCCTCGACCCTGACCGGCGTCAGCTTCGACGGCTGGAATTTCCCAGGCGAGACCGCCACCTCGGTGGATTGGGCAATCCTCGACGCGTCTCCGGAATTCAGCGGCTCGACCCTGTTCTCCGGAACCGGCGCCCTGGCCGCCGCCGCCACGGGCGATAGCGGCTTCGGCGTCTATACGATCGACACCTACAGCTTCGCGCTTCCCTCGCTGCACCTCGATGCCGGGACCTACTGGCTGAAGCTCGCCGACGCCCAGGGCGCCAGCGTGACCTATTGGGACGAAAGCGACGGCGCCTCGCAGTCCTTCCACAACACGAACGGCGAGATCGGCTCGCACACCTTCACGGTGACCGGCTCGACCGGCGCCATTCCTGAACCGGCCACGTGGGCGCTGATGCTCACCGGCTTCTTCGGCGCAGGCGTTGTCCTTCGGGACCAGCGCCGCCGGGCGTACGCGGCCGCCTAGTCACCGCCGCGCATTGATCTCTCCAACTGAACTGGGCCGCCCTTTCCCCGAGGGCGGCCCTCCTTCATTTTACGCCCAGTAGGGTTGCAGATCCTTGGCGTAGGCCAGGCCCTGGGCCAGGCCGGCGCTCGCCGCGCCGGGCCGCCGGCGGAAGTCCATCAGGTTGGGGCCGAAGGCCGCGATGCTGGCCTCGTCCGGGGTGAGGGTCACCACCGTGGCGCCGCCATCCTTCAGTGACTCGATCTCCTCGTTGAAGCGCTTGGCGATCGCCTCGCCCAGCGCCCCGCCGCCAGCGCCGAGGCGGATGGCGATCACCACCACCAGATCGTGACCGGTAGCCATGTCGGCGTTGGTGGACGAGCGCATGCCGCCGTCGATGTAGCGCCGCCCGTTGAGCGTCACCGGCGGATAGACCCCCGGCACGCTGCAGCTCGACGCCACCGCTCGGACCACGCCCACGCCGGTCTCAGCGGTCCAGAGCTGGAAGCCGCCGGTCAGCGCATCCACGGCCGTGCAGGCGAAGCCGCGCTTGGGCCACGCATCGACCGGCTGGCTAGCGAACGAGCGGCCGAAGGTCGCGATGAACTCGTCCTCGCTCATGGTCGGCGCGCCGAGCGCATAGGCCCCGATCTCGGCGCGGACCTCGGCCGGGTTGCGTGTCCCGCCCTGCGCCTCGCCCATCAGGGTCATCAGCTTTGACAGGTCGGGCGGCGCGCCGCCCCCGCTCGAACTTGGCGGCCGGCGCTCTTCGCCGGGGATTTGATCGGCCAGGATCGGGTCGGCGAAGGTCTTGCGGTCCGCGCCGAGCGCCAGCCGCGCGCCCACGAACGACCCCGCCGAGGTGCCCATGGTGAAATCGGCGGTCCCCAGGTCGACACCGGCCTGCGCCAGGCCGGCCACCAGACCGCTCTCCCAGGCGATCCCCACAGGCCCGCCGCCGCCCAGCACCAGAGCCCGTGTCATGACCGTTTTCTCCTGATTGTCGGAGAAGAGCATCGGCGGACCCGCCGCGGCTGTCCACGGCTTCGTTCAGGCCTCAGGCGAAGCGCCGCTCGCGCATCAGCTCGCCGCAACTGTCGCCGATCCGGCGCACGCTCTCGGGGTCCAGTCGCGTCTTCCAGTCGCCGGGGACCCCCTTGCGCAGGAAGGACGACGGGTCCTCCTCGCCAGGCTGGCGGCCGGTCAGGGCGGCGAACGAGGTGGCCGCGGCGATCTGCTCTAACAGCACGCGGGGCGTCGGCGCGCCGAGGAACCGAAACAGCCGCTCGCTCTGGCCGACGGGATCGGCGTGGAGGTCGCGGTAGTGCACCTCATGCACGCGCCCGGGACGGGCCGCGGCGAAGGCGTCGACGGCGCTCAGCGCCCGCGTCCAGTTCGCCATCGCGGCCTCGAGCGACAGACGGTGGTGCTCGGAACCCGCGACGAAGGCCTCCCGCAGGCCGGCGCGCTGCGAATGGGCCATGGTCGAAACCGCGACGTCCCGCGGATCGCGGACGATGTGCACGAATCTGGCCTCCGGAAACAGCCGGTGCAGCTGGTTGAGGTGCAGCACATAGGCGGGGGTCTTGTCGCCGACCCAGCGGGTATCGGCGTCGGCGCGGGCGGTCAGCCGGCTGAGGATGAAGCCGCGAGCCACGTCGTCGAACTCGGCCTGGCCGACGGGCTGGTAGTAGGGCCGGCCCTCGTAGACCTGCGCGGCCTCCTTGATCAGCCGGGCGTTGTAGGCGCTGACCACCTTGGCCATCGGCGCGCTGAAGCGGTCGATGAAATGGCCCTCGCCGGAACAGGAGACCTCCGGATGGGCGTCCAGAATCCGCTGCAGCCACGTCGTCCCCGATTTGGGGGCCCCGCATACAAAAAAGACGTCCACGTCGGAACTCTCTGACCACCCGAAGCGCACATAAAAGCCGCATAAGTTTTATGCGACCTTTACGTGCACTCAAGTATTTCAGCCGCGCAAAGCGCGCTGACATTTTGCGGTGCGGTTAGGTCAGAGACCCCACGATGGAGGCGCGCTGCGACAGCTCGATCCAGTTGCCGTCCGGGTCGCGAACCATGGAGATGCGCGCCGTGGTCCCCAGCGTCACCGGGGCCAGGGCCTCGCGCCCGCCGGCGGCCAGCACCCGCGCGTGCTCCTCGTCGACCTTGAAGACCTGGAAGGTGATGTAGCGCCAGCCCGGTCCGCGCATCTGCGCGTCCGCCGGCGCGCCGGGGTTCTCCTCGAGAAAGATCCGGCTTTCCCCGGCCGCGAAGACGCCGGGCGCGACCTCGGGCAGGCCCAGGGCCTGGCTGTAGAACCGCCGATGAGACTCCAGGTCGCGCACCATGATCCGCACCCCGATCTGATCCACGCCGCGCCAACCGGGCGGAACCAGCCGCACGAGGTTGCCCTCCGGGTCGGCCAGCGCCTTGATCTCGGTCAAGCTCGGCCGCGCCACGATCAGCTCGCGATAGCCGCTGGCCGGGTTGGCCGGCAGGGGTTCGGCCATGTGGTTGATCTTCAGCACGCTGCCGGCCATGTCGTGGCGGTGCTGGTCCTGGCCCTTGCGGATCGGCAGCAGGTGATCGAAGGCGATCCCCGCCTCGCCCTGCCAGAAGGCCAGCATGGGCGCGATGTCGTTGGTCGCGAGCCCGATGTCGATCCTCGGCTTGGCCAGTTCCATCTGTTGCTCCGCCCAATTCCAGCCCGGTCTTGCGCGCCCAACTTCCGCGTGGGATGCGTGGAGTCAAACAGATGTTTGGACGGGAGACGCGATCATGAAGGCTGCGGTCTATTACGAAAACGGCGGCCCCGACGTCTTCAAGTACGAGGACGTCCCGGACCCGGAATGCCACCGCAAGGGCATCATCATCCGCGTCGAGGCGGTCTCCATCGAAGGCGGCGACACGCTGAACCGCTTCCGTGGCGCGCTGGTCACCAAGCCGCACATCGTCGGCTACCAGGCGGCCGGTGAGGTCGTCGCGGTCGGCGAGGAGGTCGAGGGCTTCAGGATCGGCGACAAGGCGGTCACCACCGGCGGCTTCGGCAGCCACGCCGAGCTGCGCGCCGTCGCCGCCCGCACCGCCTGGAAGATCCCCGCGGGCATGGACGTCCAACTCGCCTCGGCGATCCCGGTGCCGTTCGGCACGGCGCATGACTGCCTGTTCGAGTTCGGCCGGATGAAGAAGGGCGAGATCGTCCTGGTCCAGGCGGGCGCTTCCGGCGTCGGCGTCGCCGCCATCCAGCTCGCCGCCCGGGCCGGCGCATCGATGGTGCTGGCCACCGCCTCGTCGGACGCCCGGCTCGAGGCGCTGAAGCCGCTCGGCCTCACCCACGGCATCAACTACAGCCGAGACGACGTCGCCACCGAGGTGGCCCGTCTCACGGACAAGCACATGGCCGACGTGATCGTCGACAGCGTGGGCGGCCCCACCTTGCAGACCTCGATCAATTCGCTGGCCTACCGCGGGCGGGTGTCCATGGTCGGCCAGGCCGGGCGCGAGCCGATGAAGGTAGACGTGGGCTCGATGATGGGCGGCAACCGCTCGCTTTCCGGCGTCTTCCTGGGCGCCGAAATCGCCACCGACCGCGTCCACGACAACATCCAGCAACTGATCCAGGACGTGGCCGATGGCTCGCTGAAGGTGGTCATCGACAAGACCTTCGCGCTGAAAGACGCCGCCGAAGCCCACCGCTACATCGAAAGCCGCCAGGCCGTCGGCCGGGTGCTGCTGATCCCCTGATGCCGGGCCCGCTCGCGCTTGGCCTCGCGGGCCTCCTGGCGGCGATCGGAGGCCTGCATCTGGCCTGGGCGTTCGGATTGCGCTGGCCCGCGCCCAAGGGCGGGTCGCTAGCGGCCTACGCCTCTGGCGGTCGCCGCGACCCCGGGCGCGGCCTGACGATCACGGTCGCCTCGGCGATCCTTTCCGGCGCGGCGGTGATCCTGGCGTTCAGCGCGCCGCTGGCGATAGGGCCGTGGTGGTTGCTGGCCCTGCCCTATGCCGGCCTGACCGCGGTCTTTCTGCTGCGCGGCGCGGCGGGCTATGTGCCGGCGATCTGGCGCTATGCCGAGGGCACGCCTTTCCACCGCCTCAACCGGCTCTACTATTCCCCGCTGTGCCTGCTGATCGGCGGCGGGCTCGTCCTCAACGCCACGCTTCGCTGAACCAGGGAGGTCACGCCATGCCCCGCGCCAAGAACGGCTCCGTCGAGATCGAGTACCAGAGCTTCGGCGACGCGAATGCCGACGCCATCCTGCTGGTCAACGGGCTGGGGTCGCAGATGACGCGCTGGCCGGAAGCCTTCTGCGAGAAGCTGGTCGCCAAGGGCTATCGCGCGATCCGCTTCGACAATCGCGACACTGGCCTCTCCACCTGGCCGACCGAGGCCTACGCCCTGGCCGACATGGCGAACGACGGGATGGCGGTGCTGGACTCGGCGGGTGTGCGCAAGGCGCACATCGCGGGCGTCTCCATGGGCGGCATGATCGTCCAGCGCATGGCCATCGACCACCCGGACCGCGTGCTGTCGATGACCTCGATCATGTCGGCGCCGGGCGCCCAGGGCACGTTGATGTCCACGCCGGAAGCCTCTGCGGTGCTCAACTATCCGCCGCCGGATCCGAAGGCCGACTATGAGGCGTTCGTCGCCCACGGCGTGCGCAACGCCAAGGTGATCGGCAGCCCGGCCTATCCCTGGACCGACGCGCAGCTTCGCGAGCGCGTGATCGCCGAGCACGCCCGGGCGTTCAACCCGGCGGGCGTCGCGCGCCAGATGGCCGCGATCCGCGCCGACGGCGACCGCACGCCGGCGCTCGGCAAGCTCGGCCTGCCGGTCGTGGTGCTGCATGGGGCGGACGATCCGCTGGTGCAGGTGATCGGCGGCGAGGCCACCGCGGCGGCCATCCCGGGCGCGGAGCTGCGCGTCATCCCCGGCATGGGCCACGACCTGCCGCCCAGCCTCTACGACGTCTTCGTCGACGCCATCACCGCCGCGGCCAGCCGCGCAAAAGCCAACGCATAAGGATCTTCCATGGGACGTCTTGAGGGCCGCACGGCCGTGATCACCGGCGCGGCCAGCGGCATCGGCCGCGCCGCCTCCCTGATCTTCGCTCACGAGGGCGCGCGGGTGGTCTGCGTCGACCGCGCCGAGACGGTCGCGGAGACCGTGGACATGGTGGTCAAGGCGGGCGGCAAGGCCATCGGCATGTGCGGCGACGCCGGCGACGACGGCTTCGTGAAGTCCTACGTCGACCGCGCCCAGGCCGAGTTCGGCAGCCTCGATATCGTCTGGGCCAACGCCGGCATCTCCGGCGGCTTCGCGCCGCTGCATGAGCAGACCGCCGAGTACTGGGCCGAGATCCTGCGGATCAACCTGATCGGCGCGTTCCTGGCGGTGAAGTACGCCTCGATCCCGATGATCGCCGCGGGCAAGGGCGCGATCATCTGCACCGCTTCGGTGGCCGGCATCCGCTCCGGCGCCGGCGGCCCCGCCTATTCCGCCTCCAAGGCCGGCGTGGTCAGCCTGGTGCAGACCGCCGCCAACGAGCTCTACGGCACGGGTGTGCGGATCAACGCCATCGCGCCCGGCCTGATCGAGACCGGCATGACCAAGCCGATCTTCGATGGCGCGCGGGCCCGCGGCAACGAGGACAAGATCGGACAGCTCAACCCGCTGACCCGCTACGGCGTGCCGGAGGAGATCGCGCGCGCCGGCCTGTTCCTGGCCTCGGACGACGCCTCCTACGTGAACGGCCAGACCCTGCCAGTGGACGGCGGCCTGTCGACCTCCCACCCCGTGGTCCGCCGCAAGCGGTGATCTACCTCGTTCGGCACGGCCAGACCGAGTTCAACCGGGAGCGCCGGATCCAGGGTCATGTGGACTCGCCACTCACCGAGCTGGGCGTCCGCCAGGCCAGGGCGGTGGGCGGCCTGCTGCGCGACCTGATCCGCGAGCCGGACGGCTGGCGGATCGTGTCCAGCCCGCTCGGCCGGGCGCGGGCGACCGCGGAGATCATCGCGGGCGCGCTCGGCGGCCTGCCGGTCGAGCTCGACGGCCGCATCAAGGAGATGAGCTGGGGCGAGCACGACGGGCGTCTGCGCGCCGAGCTCGAGGCCGAGCACCCGGACACCTTCGCCAAGACCAACTGGGCCTTCGACGCCTCGGCTGGCGAGACCTACGAGGATGTGGCCGGCCGCGTGGGCGAGTGGTTGGCCAGCCTGCCGCCGGAGCCTGAACGGCGGATCATCGCCGTCAGCCACGGCATCTCGGGCCGGGTCTTGCGCGGGCTCTACGCCGGCCTGGCGCGTGATCAGACCGCCCAGCAGGACGTGCCGCAGGACGCCGTCTTCCTATTGCAGCACGGCGGCGTCGGGCGCATCGACTGCGAGCCGGTGGAATAGCAGACGTCGGCTAGGCCCGCGGCCGCCGTTCGATCACCACCGTTCGCTCCGGCCCGATCCAATGGGCCAGCGCCAGGACCGCGACGGCGGTGCCGGCCCCCAGCACGAAGGCCCCGATCGCCGTCGCCGATAGGCCCGCGGGGCCCACGGTCAGCCGCTTGGGGTCCATCCAGTGGACGATGGCGTCGTCCTCGACCTCGGGAACGGTCCCGCCGATGTCGTCCACCGGTTCCTCGATCAAGCTCATGGTTCACCCTCCGCGGTGTCGCCTCGCCCTAACCCGCATGCATCGCGGGGGTTCCGAACCACCGGGCGCAGGGATAGAAGCAACCCTCTTCCCATTCTGAGCGAACTCAAGCGGACCATGGCCGGACATTCCAAGTTCAAGAACATCATGCACCGCAAGGGTCGCGCCGACTCGGCGCGCTCCAAGCTGTTCTCCAAGCTCTCGCGCGAGATCACCGTGGCGGCCAAGGCCGGCCTGCCGGACCCTAACATGAACGCACGGCTGCGCCTGGCGGTGAACAACGCCAAGGCCGAGTCCCTGCCCAAGGACGTCATCGACCGCGCCATCAAGAAGGCCAGCGGCGGCGACGCCGAGGCCTATGAGGAGATCCGCTACGAGGGCTTCGGTCCGGGCGGCGTCGGCGTTATCGTCGAGGTGCTGACCGACAACCGCAACCGCGCCGCCGCGAACGTGCGCTCCACCTTCTCCAAGTACGGCGGCAACCTCGGCGCGACCGGCTCGGTGGCCTTCACCTGGGATCATGTGGGCCAGATTCTCTATCCGGCCGCCGCCGGGTCCGAGGACAAGATCATGGAGGCCGCCATCGAGGCGGGCGCCGAAGACGTCCAGTCCGACGAGGACGGCCACACCATCTACACCGCCTTCGGCGATCTCTCGGAGGTCTCCGCCGCCCTGGAGGCGGCGCTCGGCCCCGCCATGTCCACCACCATCGCGTGGCGACCCAAAGCACGGACGCCGGTCACCGGCGACGCCGCCGGAACGCTGATGAAGCTGCTTGAGGTTCTCGAAGACGACGACGACGTGCAGAACGTCTACTCCAACGAGGACATCGACGCCGCCGAGCTGGAGAAGCTGGCCGGCTGACGAATGTTCGGTATGGCGCTATTGGCTTCCGCCACGTCGCGTGGCCAAACTCACGCACAACAACTGGGGGAAACCATCATGCAACTGAAGATCGCCGCAGCCGCCCTGGCCGCCGCCACCTTGTCCGCCGGCGCCGCCACCGCCGCCGATTTCGTCACCATCCCGCTGTCGGTGACCATCAATGCGCCGGCCGACAAGGCCTGGCCGAAGATCAACGGCTATTGCTCGATCGGCCCGTGGTTCAAGACCACCTGCGAGCTCACCTCGGGCAAGGATCACGAGATGGGCGCGGTGCGCCTGATCGCCGGCCGGGTGACCGAGCTGTTCGTGGCCAACACCGCCTGGAGCTACACCTACAGCCAGCCGAAATCGCCGATCGACTACCACGGCACCGTGGAGATCCAGCCGATCGACAAGAAGACCTCGAAGCTGCTGTACACCCTGGTCTACGACGCCGACGCCCTGCCGAAGCACGAGGCGGAAGACAAGGCGAAGGACAAGGAGAACCGCACCAAGCAGTTCACCGCCCTGATCAACACCATGAAGGCGGCCGCCGAGGCGAAGTAGCCCCTAGCGGCGCCCCAGGCTAAAGCCGCCGCTAGCGGCGGCCGAGGAACGTGACGAGCGCATAGGTCGCCAGCAGCAGCACGAAGCCGACCACCATCACTCGGCCGAACAGCTTGTCGCGGGCTTCCTTGCGCGGATCCGGCTCCGGGGCGCTCATTCCGTCACCACGACGGGGCCGGGCAGGACGACGTGGATCACCACCTCGGTCTCGGCGTGCAGCGTGTGGCCCTCGCCGGGCGGGGTGTAGATGAAGTCGCCCGCGGCGATCGGCAGGTCGTCGAGCCGCCCCTTGCCGGAGACCACATAGATCTCCTCGCCGTCGGGATGGGTGTGGGTGGGCGAGCGCGAGCCGGGCTCATAGCGCATCAGGAACGAGCCCGCGCCGCCCTCCATGCGCAGCGGCGCCAGCGTCACACCTTCGCGCACCGGCCGCCAGCGGGCCTCGCCCGGCGACATTCGCTGCATCGGCATCTGACCTGCTCCGTTCCATCGAGCGGAACACATCGCCGCCGATGCTGTCCCGACCCCAATTCCAAGGCAAACTGGCCGCCACGAAATCCTGGGCGCAGTCTCGCCCTCGTCCTACGTCATCGGGGTGTCCAAATGAAGCTTCTGCTTGCCGCCGCTCTGGCGCTGGCCCTGGCCGCGCCCGCCAGGGCGCAAACCCCCTCCAGCGACGAGCAGGGCCTGGGCGCGGCGCAGCCCACCCGCGCGGGCCTGAGCCAGACCAAGGCGCTCAGCTTCGCGGGCGAGCGCATCTTCCAGGCGACCGGCTTCGGCAACACCTTCATGGTGACCACCAAGGCCGGCAACGTGATCATCGACACCTCGCTGCCGACCAACGCCGCGCGTCACAAGGCGCTGCTGAAGGCGGTCTCCGCCGGGCCGATCAAGGACATCATCCTCACCCACAGCCACGGCGACCACACCGGCGGCGTGCCCGCCTGGAAGGAGGCCGGAACCCATGTGATCGGCCAGGCCAACGAGGTCGAGTTCCGCAACTACCAGACCCGGCTGACCGGCTTCTTCCTGGCCCGCAACGGGGCGCAGTACCAGGCGCCGGCCGGCGCGCTCAGCGGCCGGGGCGAGACCACAGCCGCCAATCCGGGGAACTACGCCGCCCCGCCGCTCGCCGACGTGCTGTTCGACAAGGAATACAAGTTCAAGCTGGGCGACCTGACCTTCGATTGCCTGGCCATGCCGGGCGAGACGCCGGACATGCTCAATGTCTGGATCCCGGAGCTGAAGGCGCTCTTCATCGGCGACAACTACTATGCGTCGTTCCCCAACATGTACACGCTGCGGGGCACGCTCACCCGGCCGGCGCTGAACTACGTCGAGTCCATCAACAAGGTGCTGGCGCTGAAGCCGGAGATCGTGCTGCCCAGCCACGGCGTGCCCATCGTCGGCGCGGCCAACGTGCAGCGGGTGCTCACCCAATACCGCGACGCCATCCTCTATGTGCACGACGCCACCGTGGCCGGCATGAACCGGGGTCAGGACGTCTATTCGCTGATGAACGAGATCAAGGTGCCGCCGGCGCTCTATGTGGGCGAGGGCTACGGCGCGATCAGCTGGTCGGTGCGCGGCATCTATGAGGGCTATGCCGGCTGGTTCGACACCGATCCGGCCACCATGTACGGGGTCGCGCCCAAGACCGCCGAGGCGGAGATCGTGCGCATCGCCGGCGCGGGCCCGGTGGCCGCGCGGGCCGAGGCGGTGGCCGCGTCCGACCCGGCCCTGGCCTTGCGCCTGACCAGCGCCGCGCTCGCCGCCGAGCCGAAGAACCGCGCCGCCCTGGAGGCGCGGCGACACGCGCTCAGTGTGCTGATCGCCGCCTCGAAGAACTCCAACGAGAGCGGCTGGCTGCACGCCGGCCTCAGCCAGGTCGAGGCGGCGCTCCGCTAGGCGGAACCAAGCGGGGCCGATGCAGTTCTCTCCGCCACACTGTGGGAGAGAGATCCATGAAACACGCCCTGCTGCTCAGCGCCGCCGCGATCGCCGCACTTTCGCTCGCCGCCTGCAACAAGCCGGCCGACGCCACCAAGGACGCCGCGGCCAACACCACCGACGCCGCGGCCGCCGTCGTGAACAAGGCCCAGGACGCCACCGGCGCCGCGGTCGGCGAAGCCTCGGCCAACACCATCGGCCCGCACGACACCGCCGCCTTCGTCTCCAACCTGACCCAGGGTGGCATGTACGAGATCGCGGCCGCTAAGATCGCGGAGAAGCGCTCGAAGAACGCCGACGTGAAAGGCTTCGCCAAGATGATGGTCGCCGACCACACCGCGATGGACAAGGAGATGGCGCCGATCATCAAGACCGCAGGCCAGACTCCGGCCGACAAGCTCGACCAGCGACGCCAGGGCTTCATCGACAACCTGAACCAGGCCAGCGACGCCGACTTCGACAAGGTCTACATCGACCAGCAGGTCGCCGGTCACCAGGAGGTGCTGGATCTCGTCAACGGCTACGCCAAGGACGGTTCGGACGCGGGGCTGAAGGACGGCGCGGCCAAGGCCGGGCCCAAGGTCCAGACGCACCTCGACAAGGCCAAGGACATCCAGACCAAACTCGCGGCGGCGAAGAAGTAGTCCGCTACTCGGCGGTCGCTTCAGCCGCGACCTTGGGAGCCGCCTTCTTGCGGGGCTTGGGTTTCGGCTTGGCGGCCGCGGCGGCGGCGGCCTCGGCGGCGGCGCCGCGGCGATAGGAGGTGTCGCCGCGGTCCAGCGTCGAGACGGTGACGCCGCCCTGGTCCACGACCACGCCCAGATAGCGCATGCCGTCAGGGCTGAAGCTGATGTCGGCTGTCGCCACCTTGGGATCGCGTTTCAGCTCGGACGCGTCGCGCAGCGTCATGCGGAGCGTCATGGCCGACAGGTCGATACCGTCGTGCAGCGCCTCGTCGATGGCGAGCTTGGCTTCTTCGGCGGCGGAGCCGCGGCGGCGGGTGGGTTTGGCGTGCGGGGTGCTCATGATCAGGCGTCCGCGAAGAAGCCGTGCTCGCCGGTCACGCGGACCTGGCAGGCGCGGCCCTGGTCCTGCAGCGCGCGGGCGCGCTTGTTGGCGGCGGCCTTGGCTTCTTCCTTGTCGATGGTGTGGTCGGAGAACTCGCCTTGGTGCTCCACGGCCCAGCGCCCTTCGTGACGGGCGACGGTGAGGGTTTCGCGATCGGCTGCGCCGCGTATGGCCATGGTGTGAATTCCTTCTCCGCGCCGGCGCCGCAAAGTGGGCGACGCTGCCGCGCGTTCTCGAAACTATGAAAAGTTAACGTCGTAGTTTTCTATAGGTAAAACAGCGCCGTGTCTCGCGTGTTCGACGAAAATGTCACAATTCTCCTTGCCTCCCAGGCGAGTTTGTGAGAGATGCAAGCTATCGAAAATCGTTTTGGCTCGCCTGCTCTCCATCCCCGATATCCATATCGGCCGCGGGACTGCCTTCGACCCTCTCCGAAATTTTGATCACGTCGCCCATCGTGGGCGCGTGAATACTTAGACCCGGAAGGGGATACGATATGGCGACTGGTGTCGTGAAGTGGTTCAACGGCCAAAAAGGCTTCGGTTTCATTCAGCCCGACGACGGCGGCCAAGACGTGTTCGTGCACATCTCGGCTGTCGAGCGCGCCAACATGAGCACGCTCAATGAGGGCCAGAAGATCAGCTACGAGCTGGAAAAGGACCCGCGCAACGGCAAGACCTCCGCTGGGCAGCTGCAAGGCGCCTAAGGAAGTCAGCCGGCTCTTCTGAGCCGCGCAGAACCATGAAGGGCCGGGGCCGCGAGGCGCCGGCCCTTTTTGCTGCGCGGGTGATCCGCGCACGGGCCTTCGCTTGAGCGCAGCGGCGCTATAGGCTCGCGGCTATGCGCATCGCCCATCTCGCCCTCGCCGCCGCCCTCGCCGCCTCGCCCCTCGCCGCCCCCGTCCCGTCCTGGGCCCAGGCCCCGCCGATCAACACGTCCTCCGGGCCCATCTCGCCGGAGCGGCTGTCGGCCGACGTCAAGGCGCTCGCCAACAAGGACCTCGCGGGCCGCGCGCCCGGCGGGCCGGGCGAGGCCGGGACCATCGCCTACATCGTGGGCCAGCTCAAAGCCGCGGGCATGAAGCCCTTCGGCGAGCACGGGGGCTACACCCAGGCCGTGCCGATGATCCGCCTGGAGGTCGCGCCCGACCCCAAGTTCTCGCTCATGGAAGGCGGCGTCGCCAAGCCGCTCGGCCAGACGCAGGAGATCATGGCCTGGACCCAGCGTCCGGTCTCCAAGGTCAAGATCGCCAACGCGCCGCTGGTGTTCGTCGGCTACGGAGTCACCGCGCCGGAGCGCCAGTGGGACGACTTCAAGGGCGTCGACCTCAAGGGCAAGATCGCCGTCATCCTGATCAACGATCCCGACTTCGACGCTCAGCCGGGCGAGCCGGTGGCCGGCAAGTTCGGCGGCAAGGCGGCGACCTACTACGGCCGCTGGATCTACAAGTTCGAGGAAGCCGCCCGCCACGGCGCGCTGGGCGCGATCATCGTCCATCAGACCGCCGCGGCGGCCTATCCCTGGTCGACCGTGGTCGCCTCCAACGGCGACGCCTACGACGTCGTGCGCCCCGACGCAGCGACGTTCCATCCCCTGCTGCAGGGCTGGATCACGCTCAGCACGGCCGCCGAGCTGTTCAAGAAGTCGGGCCTCGACTTCGACCGGCTGGCGGCTCAGGCCCGCTCGCCGGCCTTCAAGCCGGTGCCGCTGAAGGGCGCGACGCTGAGCGCCGACTTCGGCGTCAAGACCACCAAGATCCTCAGCCACAACATCCTGGCCGGCCTGCCGGGAACCAAGCACCTGGGCGAGACCGTCATGTTCGCCGCCCACTGGGACGCCTTCGGCATCGGCCCGACTGAGGCCGCCAGCCGTGACACCGTGCGCCACGGCGCGGCCGACGACGGCATCGGCGTGGCCGGCGTGCTGGAGCTGGCCCGCGCCTTCGCCGCCGCGCCCAAGCCGCAACGCACTGTGGTCTTCGCCGTCTGGACCGCCGAGGAGCGCGGCCTGCTGGGCAGCGAGTACTACGCCACCCATCCGCTGTTCCCGCTGGAGACCACCGCGGCCAACCTGACCATGGACGTGCTGCAGACGGCCGGGCCCAGCCACGACGTGGTGCTGGTCGGCGCCGGACAGAACGCGCTCGACCTCGACCTCGCCAAGGCCGCCCTGAAGCAGGGCCGCACCGTCACCCCCGACGCCCATCCCGAGCGGGCGCTCAACTACCGCGCCGACCACTTCAGCGTCGCCAAGCGCGGCGTGCCGACTCTGCTCCTGATGGGCATCGGCGGCGGCCCGGACCTCATCGTCGGCGGCCGCGAGGCCGGCGACCGCTGGGTCACCAACTACACGACCAACTGCTACCACCAGCCTTGCGACGACTGGAACCCGCTGTGGGACCTGCGCGGCGCGGCCCAGGACGTGGCGCTGCTCTATGACGTCGGCCGGGGCCTGGCCAATTCCAGCCGCTGGCCCGACTGGAACGTCGGCTCCGAGTGGAAGGACGTGCGCGCCCTGTCGAACCCGGCCCGCGGCCTCCCGGCCGTCCCGCCGCCGCTGGTCCCGCTGACCCTCGCGCCCGGGACCCCCGGCGCGCCGCCCGCCCTGCAAAGCATCGTCGAGACCGCGCTCGCCAAGCGCCCCGGGCAAAGGTGGCAGAGCGCCGGTCAAATGGCCGCCGAGCTGCGCAGGCTGCAGGGATCGCAGACCTCCCGCCCGGC
>Ga0105248_10000957_pt1 | contig 32168 bp, 31 predicted proteins | sample KBSS34metaG_FD_81524 | JGI IMG/M metagenome (GOLD analysis project Ga0105248, IMG submission 81524) | Switchgrass rhizosphere microbial communities from Kellogg Biological Station, Michigan, USA - KBS S3-4 metaG | ecosystem: Host-associated > Plants > Roots > Rhizosphere > Soil | place...
CATGCCGGGGGTCGCCTTGCCGGACTGAATGCGCCCGGTGAGCAGGCGGCCCAGGAACGGATCGTTTTCGATCAGGACCGAGAGGATCTGGAACGGCTTGTCCTTGTTCTCGACGACCTTGGGCTCGGGCACGTGGCGCACGATCAGGTCGAACAGCGGGGCCAGGGTGTCGTTCGGCTTGGCCATGTCCAGGGTGGCCCAGCCGTTCTTGCCCGAGGCGTAGATGTGCGGGAAGTCGAGCTGCTCGTCGGTCGCGCCCATGGCGGCGAACAGATCGAAGACGTCGTTGAGGATGCGGTCGGGATCGGCGTGCGGCCGGTCGACCTTGTTCAGGCAGAGGATCGGCCGCAGGCCCATCTTCAGCGCCTTGCCGAGCACGAACTTGGTCTGCGGCATGACGCCTTCTTCGGCGTCGACCAGGATGACGCAGCCATCCACCATGCCAAGGATCCGCTCCACCTCGCCGCCGAAGTCGGCGTGGCCGGGGGTGTCGATAATGTTGATCCGCGTCTCGCCCGCCTCGCCGTTCCACAGCACGCTGGTGCACTTGGCCAGGATGGTGATGCCGCGCTCGCGCTCCTGATCGTTGGAGTCCATGGCGCGTTCGACCGTCGCCTCGTTGGCGCGGAACACGCCCGACTGGGCGAGCAGCTGATCGACCAGGGTGGTCTTGCCGTGGTCGACGTGGGCGATGATGGCGATGTTGCGGAGCGACATGAGCTTGGACGGTCTCGGGGGAGGCGAAGGGCGGAAAGCCGGGCTTTTAGGCGAACGGGGCCCTCACCGCCAGCATGGAGTTGCGTTAGCGACAGCGACCGATTCGCCGATCCGGCGAAAATCATTGTGCGCTGCAGCGATATAAGAGAGAGCCTCTCGGCTGCAAGCCCTTATGAAATATAGGCGATCAGGCGCGCTAATGGCGACGTGAGGAATTTTTAATCCTATCTCGCTTGCTGGGTTGTGCGTTGCACCGTATAAGGACCGTGTGAAGCGTCGCTGACGCTTCTGCCCTTCCTGGGCGTTTCCTCCCTAATGACTTGCCGCGCCTTCGGGCGCGGCTTTTTTTTGGTCCAGGCCCAATACCGAGCCGTCGTCCCGGTTTTCGCGCAGCGAAAGACCGGCTCCTGGGCGCCCTTGCTCCCCCGATCCTCTCCTCCCGCCATCGCCTGGCGACCCATCCCCATGCGGCGACGCCACACAGACGCCACCGCTGAAGAGAAGAAGGAACCACGAAATACACGAAAAGGGTGGCGGGGCTGATCGCCTCGGTTGAGACAGGTGAACCAGCCTCAGCAGCAACAATCTCTGCGGAGCCAACCTGATCGGCCAAAGGCCGATCCTTCTGTCATTGAGCCCGTCGGGAGTACGCTCTCAGCGCCGACCCTTTCGTGTATTTCGTGTATTTCGTGGTTCCCTCTTCTCTTAACGCCCTCACCGCTGCCGGGCGACGACGGAGATAAGGGGCGCCTCAGGCGCGGCCGGCCGCTGAATGCGGAAGCCCTCAGCCGCCCCGCAGCGCCGACCAGTCGGTCCCGGCGAGCGTCGCCGTCAGCCGTTCGAGGTCCGCCTTCAGCCGGGCGAACCGGCTGGTGGTCTGCAGCGTCGCCTCGTCCAGATAGAGGCCGCGGTTGATCTCGATCTGCAAAGCGTGGGTGCGCCGCGCCGGCCGGCCATAGTGCTCGGTGGTGTAGCCGCCGGCGTAGGGCGAATTGCGCGCCACGCGGTAGCCCATGGATTCCAGCTCGCGCTCCACCTGGGCGGTCAGGGCGCCGGCGCAGGCGGCGCCGAAGCGGTCGCCGAGGACGAAGTCGGCCGGCCGGTCGCGCCCGGCCCGCGCCGCCGCCGAGGGCATGGAGTGCCAGTCGATCAGGATGGCGAAGCCGTGCGCCGCATGCGCCTCGGCGATCAGCCGCTCGAGGGCGGCGTGATAGGGCCGGTGCGCCCGGTCGATGCGGCCGCGCGCCTCGGCGAAGGTCAATTTGCGGGCGTAGATCTCCTGGCCTTCGGAAACCACCCGGGCGATCGCACCAAGGCCCGCCGCCACCCGCGCGGTGCGGGCGCGGGCGAAATCCGGCAGTTCGTCGACGAACATCGACGGGTCCAGTTCAAAGGCCTCGCGGTTCACGTCGATATAGGCGCGGGCGTAGCGTGCGGCGATCACGGCGGCGCCGAGCTCGGCGGCGCGGCCGACCAGTTCGTCGACCAGCACGTCCTCGGACCGGCGGATGGCGTGGGCGTCGAGCGCCGCGGCGGCCATCATGTCCTCAGGGTAGAGTCGGCCCGAGTGCGGCGAGGCGAACACCAGCGGGGTGGGCGCCGACGCGCCTTCGGCCGCGGCGCGCCGCAGGTCGAACGCCAACGGGGATTGGCCTGCCGACGCAGGCTCCCCGGCCGACTCTGGCGCGGCGTCGGCGAGAATAGTCTCCCAGGCGTTCATCGCATCTATTGAACGCTCAGCATCCGACTCGGTCAAAGGGTTCATCGCCCCTTTACGCTTAAACCGCTATGTTGGCGTCTCAGCTTTATAGACGGTCTCGAATGTCAGGCGCCGCAATGCCCCGCATCCTACTCGCAGAAGATGACGACTCGTTGCGCGGGTTCCTTTCCCGCGCCCTGGAACGCGCGGGCTATGACGTCACCGCCTGCGCCGATGGCGACGAGGCCGCCGCCGTGCTCGACCAGGAGTGGGACCTGCTGCTCACCGACATCGTCATGCCGGGCCTCGACGGGATCGAGGTCGCCCGCCAGGCGGCCGCCAAACACCCCGGCCTGCGGATCATGTTCATCACCGGCTTCGCCGCCGTCGCGCTCGCCGCCGGCGAGAGCGCCCCGGTGGGCGCCAAGGTGCTGTCCAAGCCGATCCACCTGCGCGAGATCGTCCACGAAGTGGACCGGATGATCGCCGCCTAATCGAGCCCTTGCGCGACCGCGGTCCGACCGTTATATCCGCGGCCTCCCCGCTCCCGGCCTGCCCGGGAGATCCATGGTTCGGACGCGTAGCTCAGCGGGAGAGCACCTCGTTGACATCGAGGGGGTCACAGGTTCAATCCCTGTCGCGTCCACCATCCTTCGCCGGCCGCCCCCAGACTTCTCGGCGACCCGACAAGGCTCCCGCCTCCGAAATTATCCGGAACCCGCGCCCTAGCGCCGGATCAGCCGCGCCAGCCCGCGCAGCGGCGCCGTCACCTTCCAGGACGTCGAGGCGTAGACCGCGTCGAGCGCCTGCCGCAGGCGTCCGGCTTCGGCGTTCGGCGCGAGCTCGCCCGGGCCCGCCGGCGCATCGCCGCGGATGGCGCCGTCGAGTCGGTGCGGCGGCGCCTGGTCGGCCTCGCCGCCCGGCATGGCGGCCTCGCCGGTCTTGATCCCGACGAACATCGCCCTGGCGGCCTGGGCGTAGCCCCCCTCGGGCGACAGGTGATGGACCGACCAGTTCAACAGCTGGTCGAAATCCTCCATCACCACGGAGAAGCCGGCTTCGCGCATCGAGCGGATCAGCCCGCCCTTGGTCGGCCAGAACGAGCGCCGGTTGTCCCACGACGCCCACTTCATTGCGTCGAGGCGCTTCTTGTCGGCGGTGGCGTCCAGTTCGTGCTCGGCGAACCAGCGGCCCGGCAGGCCCTCGTGGGTGGTGAGCGGCGACAGGCCGAAGGTCTGCACCGCCGGCTCGTGATCGAATTCCGGCGCGACGTGGGTGTCGATGAAGATCGCCTTGCGGCAGGCGCGGCCCATCGCCTGCAGGAACCTGTGCTGGTCGTCGATGTGGTAGTGCAGGCCCACGCAGAAGACCAGGTCGAAGGGGCCGTACTTGCCGACGTTCCAGGCGTCGTCGCGGACGAATCGCAGGTTCGGCAGGTTGGTCCGGGACTTGATGTACTGGGCGTTGGCGATGTTGCTCTCGCGAACGTCAATGCCGGTGCTCTCCAGCCCCAGCCGCGCGAACTCCGTCGCGAAGCCGCCTTCCAGACAGCCGAGGTCGACGATCGAGCGGCCCTGCCAGCCCTCGGAATAGAGCAGCGGCAGCAGGTTCCGCACGCAGACATAGTCCCCCCGCTCGTCCATCGGCGGCGACTGCGGAAAGGTGTAGGAACCGTCGTCGAGCTGGACGTTGTGAGCCGTGAAGGTGGTGGTCGTCGTCTGGGCCATGCCGCGACTATAGACGGACCGGCGGCGCGGGGAACCGGATTGGCCGCCAATCCGCCGCGAAACCCCACGCCCCCTTAACCTGGAAAGCTGGGCGGCGTCGCTTTCGACTGCGCAAATGGTAGCGACGGTTTCGGGGAGGCCTGCGTCAATGCTCGCAAACGGGGCCGCGACGGTCCCACGACGGCCAAACGACAATGACGCTCCTCGAAATCGCCACCCGCGCTGTCTGCCAGGAGATCGGCGTGCATCCGGACCGATGGGAGAGCTTCGCCCACCTTGCCCAAGCGGCCTTCGACGCCATCGCCGCGCAGCTTCCCGAAGACGTGCGCACGCTGTTCGTCGGCGCTGATCCGCGCGCGGGCGGAGGCGCCGCCGTGCTCTGCACGCCCCCGCTCGACCACGTGGACTAAGAGCCGCTCGGAGCTCACGACGGACCTGGTGCTCGACCTCTTCGCGTAGCTGACGGCCGCGGCGGCGTCATCGAACCTTCACCGCAGCTGCCTAGAGCGTGACGCCCTGCCCTGGCGCGTCGCCGATCGACGCGGGCCGGGCGGAGAGGCCTGAAGGCGGTCCGATGACCACCGGGTGGGCGACCCGCCGCAACGCGCTGGCGGGCCTGGCCGCCAGCTTCGCCCTGCCGGGCCTGCTGCGCGCGCAGACGACTTTCACCGAGACGCCATTCACCCTGGGGGTGGCCTCCGGCGACCCGGCGCGGCGCGCCTAGGCACTTGCTCCGAACAGTTGTGTCCGACCACTATGCAATCGACGCAGGAATCGTGGAGTGTCGAACGAAATGCGAACGTGGCGCGACCGGCAGCTGCCGGACCGCTGTCGCAAAATTTGAGAAATATTGACGCATACGGACGACACGACGAAGGCCCGAAGACGCAAACCAGGGCCTCGCGGGCGAGATAAAATTATCCGGGGGATCCATCTTGAAGTTGAGCGGCGCGTTCTTGCCGGGGTTGGCCTGTCTAGCGTGGGCGAGCGTGCTCGCCGCGGCGACCTCATGCCGAGCTGAAGGGTACGCTTCGACCGATCTTTCCAAGTTGTCGATCGAAGAACTGGCCGCGATTCAGGTCACCTCGGTCTCCAAGCGATCCGAGCCGCTCGGCCAGACCGCCTCCGCCATCTATGTGATCACCCGCGACGAGATCCTGCGGTCTGGCGCCACGACCGTCCCGGAGATCCTGCGCCTCGCCCCGAACCTGCAGGTCTACCAGACCAGCGCCAGCCGCTACGTCATCACCGCCCGCGGCATGAACGGCAGCCAGGCGGCGCAGAACTTCTCCAACAAGCTGCTGGTGCTGATTGACGGCCGCACCGTCTACAGCCCGCTGTTTTCCGGCGTGTACTGGGACATGCAGGATGTCCTTCCCCAGGACATCGAGCGTATCGAGGTCGTCAGCGGACCCGGCGCGACGCTCTGGGGCGCCAACGCCGTTAACGGCGTGATCAACATCACCACCCGCAGCTCGGCCGACACCCAGGGCGGGGTGGTCACCGCCGCGGCGGGCGATCAGCAGCGCAGCGCCAGCCTGCGGTACGGCGGCCGGATCTCCGCGGCGCTGACCTATCGGCTGTACGCCAAGGCGCTCGCCGAGGACGACGCCTACACCGCCGCAGGCGCCCGAGCGCATGACCACTGGTCCAGGCCGCAGGCCGGGTTTCGCCTGGACTGGACGCCGACGGCGGCCGACGCCGTCACCCTGCAGGGCGACGGATACAAGGCCTTCGAAGCCCAGGCCGGCGCGCCGGCGCAGCATATTAACGGCGCCAACGTGCTGGGACGCTGGAGCCGGACCTGGGAAGATGGCTCGGCCTTCCAGCTGCAGGGCTACGTCGACCACGTGCGACGCGGCGACGAGAGCGACGGCTCCGGCTTCCACGTCGACACCTACGACATCGACCTGCAGCACAGTTTCGCCCTGGGCGACCGGCAGCAGATCGTCGCCGGCGGCGGCTACCGGCTCAGCCGCTATCGGATCGACGGCAGCGCCACCCTGCAGTTTTCGCCGTCCCGCCGCGACCTGAAACTGTTCAACGCCTTCGTCCAGGACAGCATCTCTTTGGGATCGCAAACCACGCTGGTGGTCGGGCTGAAGGTCGAGGACGACCCCTATATCAAGCCGGAGATCTTGCCGACCGCCCGGCTGGCCTGGACCCCCAGCCCGGGCGTGACCCTGTGGGGCGCGGTCTCCCGCGCCATCCGCTCGCCGACGCCGCTCGACCGCGACGTGGTGGAGATCGCGTTCGGCGGGCCCTTCCTGGTCGGGAACTCCGACTTCCGGAGCGAGAAGGTCACGGCCTACGAACTGGGCGCCAAGCTCCAGCCGACGCCGAAGGCGTCGCTGGCGATCAACACCTATTACAACGACTACGACGACCTCCACAGCATCGAGATCACGCCCGTCGTCTTCCTGCCGCTGCGCTGGGGAAATCTGCTGCAGGGACACAGCTACGGGATCGAGGCCTGGGGCGACTACCAGCTCGCGCCCTGGTGGCGGCTCTCCGCGGCGGTCAGCTATCTCGACGAGACGTTCAAGTTCAAGCCGGGGTCGAGCGGCCTCCTGGGGGTCAGCCAGGTCGCCAACGATCCCAAATACCAGGCCTCCCTCAAGTCGGCCGTCGACCTGGGCGAGCGGCTGACGCTGGACGCCGCCTTGCGCTACGTCAGCGCCCTGCCCGACCCGCGAATCCCCGACTACGTCGAGCTGAACGGGCGCCTGGCCTGGAATGTCACCGACCAGCTCCAGCTGGCCCTCTCGGGCCGCAACCTCCTGCACGCCAGACACAGGGAGTACGAGGACGGCGGCCAGATCCCGCGCAGCGTCTTCGTCGACGTCCAATGGCGCTTCTGAAAGCCGGCGAACCCCTGGGCGTGATCGAGGCGCGCCGACCGCGGGGCCGGGCGGCGGCGACCTGCGCCATGCTGGCGGTGGCGATCTGGACAACGTCGTTCCGCGCCTGCCGGGCGCAGGACCCGTCGTTGGAATACGCTGTCAAAGCCAACTTCCTGTTCAAGTTCGGCCCCTTCGTCGAGTGGCCGCCGCGCGTCTTCGCCTCACCGGCGGCGGCCTTCAACATCTGTGTCGCCGGCGAGGATCCGTTCGGCCCGGCCCTGGAGGACGCCGCCCGCGGCCAGACCATCGACGGCCACCCGATCGCCGTGCGCCGCCTGCGCACGGTGTCGGCGGAGCCGGCGTGCCAGGTTCTCTATCTGGGCAGGTCGTCCGACCAGAGGCCCTCGGACATCCTGCGTCTGGTGCGCGGGGCGCCGGTGCTCACTGTCACCGACGAGGGCGTCGGCACCGGCGGCGGCATCGTGCACTTCGTGCTGCGCCAGGGGCGGGTCCGTTTCGGGGTCAATGCCGGGTCTGCGCAGAGCAGCGGCCTCACCCTCAGCTCCAAGCTGCTCGGCCTGGCGGTGCCGACGCCCAAGGGGGGCGGATGATCATGACGCCGCTCCTCGACCGCATCAGCCGCAGGATCACCCTGAGCTCGACCCTCGCCGTCGGGGTCGCCGCGACCCTGCTGGTCCTCAGCCTGGGGCTGGGGATCTACAACGCCCGCGCCGGTCGGGCGGAGGGCGCGCGACAGGCCCAGGTGCAGGCCGACATCCTCGCCGCCAGCGTCGCCGGCGCCCTCGCCTTCGAAGATCGCACCGCCACCCAGGAGTACGTCAACGCCCTGCGGGTCAATCCGGCGGTCGAGGCCGCCGGCGCCTATGACGGACAAGGCCGCCTCGCCGCCGGCTTCCAACGCGCCGGACCGCCGCTGCCGGCGTCCGGCGTGGTGCGCCCGGCGGCGTTCGACCAGCAGCGGCTGAGCGTCACCGCCCCGGTCACCCAGGGGACCACCCGGCTGGGGTCGGTGTTCCTGCGCCTTTCGACCGAGACCTGGGCGCGGCGCGCGACCCGCTACGTCGGCGTCGCCTCGGTGATCGTCATGGCCTCGCTGCTGGTGGCGGTTCTCGGCGCCTCCCACGCCAGGCTGCGGGAGGCGCACGACAAGCTGCAGCGCGAGATCAAGGAGCGTCAGCAGATCGAGGACGCCCTTCGCCAGTCGCAGAAGATGGAGGCCATGGGCCAGCTGACCGGCGGCGTCGCCCACGACTTCAACAACCTGCTGATGGTGGCGTCCAGCGGCCTCGACCTGATGGACCGCACCACCGACCCGGCGCGCCGCGAGCGCCTGAAGCAGGGCATCCGCCAGGCCATCGACCGCGGCGCCAGCCTGACCCAGCAGCTCCTCGCATTCGCCCGCCGCGCGCCGGTTCGTCCGGAGGTGATCAATCTGGGCGCCCGCCTGACCGACATGCGCGACCTGCTGGACAGGTCCCTGCGCGAGGACGTCACCGTCGACATCCAGCCCGCCCCCGACCTCTGGCCGGTCGAAGTCGACCCCTCGGCGCTCGAGCTGGCGATCCTCAACACCGCCATCAACGCCCGCGACGCGATGCCCTCGGGCGGGGCGATCACCATCAAGGCCTGCAACATGCCCGCCAATGCAGACCGCGCGGCCGACGCAGTCTGCATCTGCATCATCGACACCGGCGTCGGCGTCGCGCCGGAGCTTATCGAGCGGGTGTTCGAGCCCTTCTTCACCACCAAGGCCGTGGGCCAGGGAACCGGGCTGGGTCTCAGCCAGGTCTATGGCTTCGCCCGCTCGTCCGGCGGCGACGTCGAGTTTCAAAGCGAGCTCGGCAAGGGCTCGAGGGTCCGCATCCGCATTCCCCGCTCGCTGAAGACGGCGCCGGTCGACGTCCCCGCGCGCGTCGTGGTCGATCAGCGCAGCACCCGCCGGCGCCACGTGCTGCTGGTCGAGGACGATGACAACGTCGCCCAACTGGTCGGCGAGATGCTGGAGGATCTCGGCTATGCGGCGACCCGCGCGCCGGACGCCGCCCGCGCGCTGGAGGCGCTTCGCCTGGAGACCAGCTTCGACCTGGTCTTTTCGGACATGGTGATGCCCGGCGAAATGAACGGCCTGGAGCTGGCGGAAGAGATCGCGCTCCGCCGCCCTGGCCTGCCGATCGTCCTCACCACCGGCTACAGCACGACCGCCGCGGCGGCCGCGGCGAAGGGCATTCGCCTGCTGGTGAAGCCCTACCGCATCGACGCGCTGGCCGCCGAGCTGCAGGCGGCGCTGGTCGGGGCGCCGCTTGGCGCAAGTTCGCACTTGTGAGGTGGATGTGACGCTCGCTCGCGAGTCGGGGGCAAGCCCGGCGGCGGTCGGGCGGTCTAGCGCCGCCTGCGGAAAGGTTGAGCGAAATCCAGCCCAACAACTTTCGAACACAATTCCACGAGGTGTGAGGCCTCGATCAATGCTACCTACCCGCCGCGGCGATCGGCAGCTCGCCCGCGCCCCGGAGCCCGTGACGGACGGTGTCGTGCGCCTCACGACGCCCCCGGCGCCGGCTTGATAGAAAAGGCCCGCAATGAAGCGAGACACCGCCGCCCTGACCCAGGCGCCCTACGACGTCATCGTCGTCGGCGGCGGCATCAACGCCGTGGCTTGCGCCCTGGACGCGACCCTGCGCGGCCTGAGCGTCGCCTTGCTGGAGCGCGGCGATTTCGGGGCCAGGACCTCGTCCAACAGCTCGAAGATCGCCCACAGCGGCGTCCGCTACCTGCAGCACGCCGACTTCAAACGGCTGCGCGAATCCATTCGCGAACGCAGCTTCCTGATCCAGAACGCGCCGCACCTGGTCGGATCCCAGCCGGTGCTGTTCCCCTTCTACGGCCACGGCCTGAAGGGCCCGGAGGTGATGACCGTCTACCTGAAGATCTACGACCTGCTCAGCCCCGAGCGGAAACGCTTCGCCGACCCGGCCCGGCGGATCCCCGACGCCAAGGTGATCTCCAAGGCCGAGACCCTGAAGATCGCTCCGGGCCTCAATCCGCAGGGCCTCACCGGCGCGGCGGTCTGGCACGAGGGCCAGATCCTCAACACCGAACGGCTGCTGACCGCGGTGATGCGCACCGCCGTGGAGCGCGGCGCCCATTTCGTCAACTACACCGAGGTGACGCGGATCGTCGTGGAGAACGGCGCCGTCCAGGGCGTCGAGGCGATCGACCGGTTGTCCGGCCAAAGCCTCAGCGTCCGCGGCCGCCTGGTGGTCAACGCCGCCGGTCCCTGGAGCAACGGCGTCCTGAAGACCGCGGGGGCGAAGCAGAAGCCCTATGTCGCCGGCTCCAAGTCCTTCAGCCTGCTCACCCGGTCGCTGTGCGACACCCATGCGCTGAGCATCAGCACGCGGGCCATGTACCAGGACAAGAAGGCGGTGCTGGACAAGGGCTCCAGCATCCAGTTCGCCATTCCCTGGCGCGGCTCCTCGCTGATCGGATCTCTGCACCTGCCGGCCGACGAGGATCCGGCGAAGGAAGGCGTCTCCGAAGCGGAGATCGCCACCTATATCGAGATGATCAACGAGGGTTATCCCGCGGCGAAGCTGAAGCGGTCCGACGTCAAGCGCGTGCTGTGGGGCATGTTGCCGGGCGAGGAACAGGGCATGGCCGCGCCCGAAAAACAGTATCTGATCGTCGACCACGCCGAGGGCGACGCGATCCAGGGGCTGGTCTCGGTCGCCGGGGTGAAGTTCACCACCTCGCGCGACGTCGCCCAGAAGGCGATCGACCTGGTTTGCCGCAAGCTCGGCAATAAGGAGCCGTCGCGCACCGACAGCACCCCGCTGTGGGGCGGCGACATTCCGTCGCTGGACGCCTTCCGCCGCGAGGGGGCCAAGGCGCTGGACTTCCTGCCGCCGGCCGTCGCCGATCGCCTGCTGCGGAGCTACGGGACCCGCTACGAGGCGATCCTCGACCTGGGCCGGCGGCGGCCGGAACTGATGAGGGTGCTGCCGGGCAGCGACGTGCTGGAGGCCGAGGTGGTGCACGCCATCACCGATGAAATGGCCATCCGGCTGGGCGACGTCGTGCTCCGCCGCACCGATCTTGGCAGCCTCGAATATCCTGGCGAGGCGGCGCTGCGCGCCTGCGCCGCGCGGATGGCCGACGAACTGGGGTGGGACGAGAGCAAGATCGCCCTCGAGATCGCCGACGTCACCAACAACTCCGGATACAACGGCCTTATCAATGTTCAGCAAAACCAAGCTGCTTAAGGCCGCGCGCCTCACCGGCACCGTCCTGCTGCTGGCCTATGTCCTCTACAAGGCGGACCTGTTCAGCGCGGTCGGCTGGACCCGGCTGGCCGGCACCTTCGCCCACGTCAGCGTGACCCTGGTCGTCATCTCGATCCTGTCCAACCTGGTGCTCGACGTCATCAGCGCGGCGAAGTGGTGGGTGCTGGCGCGGGCCGTGGATCTGCGCGGCGGGCCCCTGACCCTGTTCGGCTATTATCTCTCCGGCCGCTTTTTCAACCTGGTGTTGCCGAGCAACATCGGCGGCGACGTCATCCGGGTGGGGCTGCAGGGCCGGCTGAGCGGCAATACGGCAGCCTCGGCCGCCAGCGTCTTCATGGACCGCCTGACCGGCTTCATCGTCCTGATTTCCCTGACCACGGCCGACACCCTGCTCAACGCGCGGACCCAGAACCTGCCGTTCGTCACCGAAGCGCTGGTGCTCAGCGTGCTGGGCCTGGCCGGCCTGCTCTGGGTGATTTTCGACCGTCGGCCGTTCGAGTTCGTCCGACGAATCTCGCTGCGCCTGGTTCCGCGGCTGGAGCCGCTGTTCCACCAGAGCGACAAGGTGCTGAGCGCGCTCAATCTCTATCGTAGCCGGCGCGCGCACCTGGTCGGCGCCTTTCTGCTGTCGCTGCTGTTCTACGTCTCCGCCGGCGTCACCTATTGGCTGGACGTCGCCCCGTTCGCCCCGGAGACGCCCCTGCTGCCGGTACTTATCGCCACACCCTTCATCATGTTCATCATGAACATCCCGCTCAGCCTCGGAAACGTCGGCCTGATGGAGTTCGCCTATACTGTGGTGCTTGGCCTGTTCGGCGTGCCGCCCTCCGTGGCGCTCTCGGCCGCCGTGCTCCATCGACTGAAAAGCTTCATTGCCGCGGGCTGGGGCGGCATTGTCTACAATATGATGAAACTTGAATCGCCGGTCGCAGAACTAAAGAGCCTCAAGCTCCAGGCCGAAAAGAGCTGACAACTATTCAGGAAATTAACTGTAACTCCCGGTTGTGCGCCAAACGCCTCACGCAACTACCGAAAATCGCAACGAATTTTGACTCTATTTGATACTCGACAAATTTTCACAACGAGTCATTGTGCCCTAAATGTGACCGTACGCGTGGGGCCGGGGCAGAAAGTCTTGAACAGCAGCGTCATCTTGCGCGGGCCCGTGCCCGCCGTATTCCGTGAAAGCGAGTGGCCGGACGTCGAGACGTCGTCCGTCGACTACGACCGCCGCTTCGTCGGCGCCGTGGGCCAGTACATGCTCAAGGTCCAGGAGCAGACCGTGCTCGGCCTGCTGGCCGACCTGCCCCAAGGCGCCTCGGTGCTCGAGGTCGGCGGCGGCCACGCCCAGCTGGCGGGTCCGATCGCCCGGCAGGGCCGCCATGTGACGGTGCTGGGAAGCTCACCAGTCTGCTCGGCGAAACTGGCGGGCGAGATCTCCGCCGGTCTGGTCGACTTCCTGGCCGCGGACTTCACCCGGCTGCCGTTCGCCGACCAAAGCTTCGATGCGGTCGTCAGCATCCGCATGATGGCGCACGTCGAACACTGGGCGGAATTCGTCAGCGAACTGTGCCGCGTCTCGCGGCGCGTGGTGGTCATCGACTACCCCTCGCTCAGCAGCCTCAACCTGCTGTCGCTGGCGACCTTCGGCATGAAGCGCGCCATCGAAAAAAACACCCGCACCTACCGCAGCTTCTGGCCCGCCGAGATCCGCGGCGCCTTCAGGCCGGGCGGCTTCACCAAGCTGCGGAGCGCACCTCAGTTCGTCCTGCCGATGGTCGCGCACCGTGCGACGGCGGGGGCGCCGATCCTGCGCAAGGTCGAGGATCTGTCGCGCAAGCTCGGCGTGACCCAGCACCTCGGCAACCCGGTGCTGGTGCGCGCCGACCGCGCCTAAGGCCGCGGTTCGGGGCCGTAGAAAACCTACGCATTCCATAGATTTTCTACGGCCGGGCGCGCTTGACCGTTGGGAATGGGCCGCGTCTAGGTCCGCGGCTTTCATTGCTCGGACGCCCCGTGGACCTGCTTCATCACATCAATCCGCTGTACACCCTCTCCGGACTGGCCGTCGGCTTCCTCGTCGGCCTGACCGGCGTCGGCGGCGGATCGCTGATGACGCCGCTGCTGGTGCTGGTGTTCGGCATCCATCCGGCGACCGCGGTCGGCACCGACCTGCTCTACGCCTCGGCGACCAAGACCGTCGGAACCGGGGTGCATGGCTTCCGGCGCACGGTGCAATGGAACATCGTCACCCGGCTGGCGGCCGGCAGCATTCCGGCGACCTTGGCGACCCTGTGGTTCGTCCATCAGAGGATTGGCGCGGGGTCCAGCGGGCTGATCACGATCACCCTGGGCTGGGCGCTGATCGCCACCGCCGCCTCGGTGCTATTCCGCAAGACCATCGTCGGGGCCTTCGCCGGGCGCGCCACCGCGCTACGGCCCTGGCAGGTGGCCGCCCTCACCGTCCTGCTGGGCGCCATGCTGGGCTGCCTGGTCGCGCTGACCTCGGTGGGCGCCGGCGCGCTCGGCATGACGGTGCTGCTGATCCTCTACCCGCGGACCGACATCGCCAAGCTGGTCGGCTCGGACATCGCCCACGCCGTGCCGCTCACCCTGATCGCCGGGCTCGGCCACTGGATGATGGGCTCGGTCGACTGGGTCCTGCTGGTCTCCCTGCTGTCGGGCTCGATCCCAGGGATCATCCTCGGCAGCCTGCTGGCCTCGCGCACCCCCGAAGGCGTGCTGCGGCCGGTGCTGGCCGCCACCCTCGTCCTGGTCGGGGCGAAGCTTCTGAGCTGAGCCGCAACGCCGTGCTGTCGCCTCACCCGGCGCCGGACCCTCGCGCAGCCGCGCGCCGGGCGAAGCGGCCGGGATCGACCAGCGCGGCCTGGGCCTGCGGCAGCGGACTGGGCGCTCCAAGCGCCAGGGCGGCGACATGGTCCGCCAGCAGCGGCGCCAGCGAGAAGCCGCGCGAGCCCAAGCCCGTCAGCAGGTAGAGCCCCGCCGCCGCCCCTTCCCCCGCAAGCGGCAGCCGGTCGGCGGTGGTCGCCCGCAGCGCCGCGCGGCCGTCGAGCGGCCGATCGGCCAATTGGGCCGCCAGCCGCGCGGCCAGCACGGGCAGGCGCGCCGCCAGGGTCTGCAGGTTGCGCGCGTGGTCGCCGGTGCGCAGCTCCACGCCAGTGTCGTCGCGGTCGTGGGTGGCGCCGAACAGCAGGCCGGTTCGCGTCGGGATCGCATAGCCGCCCCAGGCGCCGGCCGGCGGCGGCCCGGCGGCGTCAAGATCGGCGAGGTCGACCCAGCTCGCCTGGCCGCGCACCGGCCGCAGGTCGAGCTCAGGCGCCAGCCGCGCCGCATCCAGGCCGGCGGCCAGGATCACCGCCTCGACCTCGGCCAGCCGCGCGCCCGCCGCGTCGTACAGGTTCCAGCCGCCGTCGCCAGCGGCGATCCGCTCCACCCGGGCGTGGCGCAACCTCCCGCTCCAGGCGGCGAGCACCGGGCCGGGGTCCAGCACCAGGGCGGTCGTCTGGTCGAGCGCGGCCGGCGCCGGCTCGCCCAGCCGCACGCTGGCCTCGGCGGCGTCGATCAGCGTCAGGGCCCCCGGCTCGAAGAGGTCGGCGGCGGCGATGCGCCCGAACCGGTCGAGGTCGCGATCGCCGGAGGCCAGCTGCAGCACGCCGCGTGCGATCACCGCCTGCGGATGCGCCTCATAGAGCTGCACGGCGCGGCGGAAGGCGGCGGCGAACAGCTGCGCCGGCGCCGCCAGGCCGGCGTCGAGCCGCGGCGTCACCAGGGCCGCGGGATTGCCAGACGCCCCCGCCCCTAGCGCTTTGGCCTCGAACACCAGGGCCTCGCCGCCCAGCGCCCGCACGGCGCGGGCCGCCGCGGCGCCGGCGATCCCGGCGCCGATCACCGCCACGCGGCGCGCGGCGGGCGAACCCGACGCCTCGCCGGAAAAGCGCGCCTCCAGCCGCTCGCGCTTGCGGCCAAAGCCCGGCTGTTTCTCGACCACGAAGCCCGCCGCCGCCAGCCCGCGCCGCACCTGCCCCGCCACCGTGAAGGTCGCCGCGCGCGCGCCCGGGGCCGAGCGGGCGGCGACCAGGGCCAGGATCTCGTCACGCCACATGGCCGGGTTGAGCGCCGGGGAGAAGCCGTCGAGGAACCAGGCGTCGGCCCGGCCGCCCCAGCCTTCCAGCGCCTCGGCGACGTCCATCACCGCCAGGTCCAGGATCGCGCCCAGCTCGGGAAACTCAAGGCGATGAACGCCGCGGCTGCGGCCCGGCCAGCGGGCGATCAGCAGGTCGGCCAGGTCGGCGAGCTCCGGCCAGCGGGCGAGCGCGCGGGCCGCCTCGGCCGCGGTGATCGGGTGGGCCTCGACCGAGAAGATTTGCAGCCGGCCGCCGGACGGCCGCGTCCGCCTCCAGAGGTCGAGCAGGGCCAGGATGTTGAGGCCGGTCCCAAAGCCCAGCTCGGCGACCACGAACCGGCGCGGCCGGCCTTCGGCGGCGGTCCAGGCGTCCGGCAGGCCACAGCCCTGCAGAAACACCGCCCGGGTCTCGGCCAGGCCGTCGTCGCTGGAGAAGTAGACGTCGCCGTAGAGGCGCGAGCGCGGCAAGCCGTCGTCGCCCCATTCCAGGGGGCTGTGCCGCAGGGCCGGGGGTTCGTCGCTCATCGTCGAATGGCCTAAGCCGAAGATAGCCCCGAAATGCAAGAAGGCCGCCCCATGGGGCGGCCCTCCCTAACCCGAAAAGGGTCGAAACGCTTAGTGAGCGGCGTTGCCGGTCGCTTCGGTCGTCGTCGTGGTCGTCGTCGAGGTGGTCGCGGCGTTGCCGGCTTCGACAGCGGCGTTGCCAGCGGCGGCCGAGGCGTCGGCGGCGGCGTTGGCGGCGGTCGCGGCGGCGTCTTGCGCCGAGTCAGCGGCGACGGCGGCGGTGTTGGCTTCGGCCGCGGCGGTGTTGGCTTCGTCGGTCTTCTTCGAGCAGGCGGCGACCGACAGAGCGGCGACGGCGGCGGTGGCGACGATCAGGGTGCGGAAAGCTTGAGTCTTCATGTGCCTAGTCCTCATTCGTGTGTCGTACCCCGTTGGCAGGCCGCGCGGCGCGCAATCCCGGCCAATGGCGTGGCGTAGGAGTAAGGCCCTGGCGCCCCCAACACAAGCTAAGATTTCACGGATCCGTGATAACTGACGCTGATGTCAGCCTTCGGCCGGCATGGCTGAGAGGGCCTCTTCCAGTTCCAGGAAGCTGGGCTGCGCCGGGGTCGGAACGTTGCCGCGGCCGATCTCGACCGAGATCTGGGCGGCGTTGCCGTGCAGGTGGGCGACCAGCACCGACTGGATGATCTGATAGAACGCCCCGTCCTCCTCAACAATTCCCTTCATCCGCGTGGCGATAGGCGCGACAAGGCCATAGGCCAGGAACACCCCCATGAAGGTGCCGACGAGGGCCGAGCCGATCATCTCGCCCAGCACTTCCGGCGGCTCGGTGATCGCGCCCATGGTCTTGATGACGCCGAGCACGGCGGCGACGATCCCCAGCGCCGGCAGGGCGTCGGCGAGGCTCTGCAGGGCGTGGCTGGGCCCGAGCGCCTCGTGGTGGTGCTTCTCGAGCTGCTTCTCCATGGCGTCCTCGACCTGGTGGGGATCTTCCAGGTTCATGGTCATCATGCGCAGCGTGTCGCAGATGAAGTCGACGGCGAAGTGGTCCTTCCCGATCTTCGGGAAGCGCGAGAAGATGCTGCTCTCGTGCGGGTTCTCGATGTGGCTTTCCAGGGCGATGACGCCCTTGGACTTCATCGTCTTGGTCAGCAGGAACAGCAGCGAAAGCAGGTCGCGGTAGTCGCTGGCGTTCCAGCTCGGCCCCTTGAACGCCTTGCCCATCCCACCGCCGGTCCCCTTGATGACGCTCATCGAGTTGCCGATCAGGAAGCTGGCGATTGCCGCCCCGCCGATACACATCATCTCATGCGGCAGGGCGTGCAGGATCACGCCGATATTGCCGCCGGAGATGATGAAGCTGCCGAACACGAGGCCGAACAGCAGAACGATGCCGATGATCTGGAACATGGACGTAGGGGCCCCGCAGTTGGGCGGAGCTTGGCCGGCAATGCTTAAGGCTCAATGAGCGGAGTTGGCGGCGGCATGAGCAGAACCGCGAAGATCGGGCGCCAACAGCCCTGTCCTGACGTTGGGTAAGCTGCCGCACTTCACGCGGAACATGACAAGAAGACCAGGTGGGAGGGGAAATGACCGTCGAGGAGCTGCAACTGCGTGGTCCCCGGCGTCATCGACACCGAGCTCTACCAGAACTGGGTCAAGCGCATGGCCGGCGAGCAGGAGATCAGCTTCGAGGAGATGCGCGCCAAGAGCCTCGCCCACCTGCCGCTGCAGACCGCGAGCACGGTGGAGGACGTGGCGAGGTTCGCCCTCTTCCTGGCCTCCGACGACGCCCGCACCATCACCGGCCAGTCGATGAACGTCGACGCCGGCGACGTGATGGTCGGCTAGGATCCAGCCCGGCGCGCGGATTTGGTCCGTGTAGACGGAGCCTTAAGCCTGCGCGTGTCAGTGATTGGCCGTGCGCCCGCAGATTGCACCGCGGCGCAAGGAGCGACATGGGCCGGCGGCAGCTCTTTTCGAATCCGTTCTTCCTGACCGCTGTCGACGACAGCGACGACTGCGTGTGCGTTCTGAGCTGCGACGGCCGGGTGGAGTACGTCAATCGCGGCGCTCGCGCCGCGATGGCCGAGCAGAGCGGCGCCGCTGAGCAGTGCGGCGCCCTGTGGGCCGACCTCTGGCCCGAGGTGGCGGGGACGCTGGCCGCCGAGGCGGTCGCGACGGCCGCGGCCGGCCGCCAGGCCGCCTTCCGCACCTTCTGCCCCAATCCCAACGACGGCCGACCCAGCTGGTGGGACTGCACGATCTCGCCGGTGCTCGACCCGGCGTCGAACAAGGCGATCGGCCTGCTGGCCACTTCGCGGAACGTGACCGAGGAGATCAGCCGCGAGGCCCTGCTCAAGACGGTGATCGACAACGCCCCGGCCGCGATCGCGGTCAAGAGCGCTGAGGATGGCCGGTTCCATCTGGTCAACAAGGCGCTGGAAGACCTCCTGGGCTATGCCCCCGAGGAGATGCTCGGCAAGACCGACCACGACCTGTTTCCCCGCGACCAGGCCGACTTCTTCCGGGCCCGGGATCGCGAACTGATGGCCGGCGGCGAGGCGATGATCATCGAGCGCGAGCCGATCACCAGCGCCGACGGCCGCGAACGGATGCTCCGGACCCGCAAGGTGCTCATTCGCGACGACGGCCGGCCGCGCTACATCGTCTGCCTGTCCGAGGACATCACCCAGGACCTGGCCTCCGCCGAGGAGCTGCGTCTCGCCCTCGCCGCCTCGGAATCCGCCAGCCGCGCCAAGTCCGAGTTCCTGGCCAATATGAGCCACGAGATCCGCACGCCGCTCAACGGGGTGATGGGCGTGGCCGGGGCCCTGGCCAAGACCACGCTGACCGCGACCCAGCGGGAAATGGTCACCATCATCGAGACGTCCGCCAAAACGCTCGAGACTTTGCTCAGCGACATCCTCGACCTGGCGCGCATCGAAGCCGGCAAGATCGACCTTCGGCCCGAGCCCTTCGACCTCGCCGGCTCGGTGAACGCCTGCGCGGCGATCTTCGACACCACGGCGCGCGCCAAGGGCCTCGACCTGGTGGTCGACATCGATCCTGACGCGATCAGCAACTACCTCGGCGACGCGCCGCGGATCCGCCAGATTCTCTCCAACCTGCTCAGCAACGCGGTGAAGTTCACCACCCGCGGCCAGGTGCGGCTGCGGGTTGCGGCCGAGCGTGGCGAGACCAGCTCGTGGCTGACCTTCGAGGTCAGCGACACCGGCATCGGCTTCGACGCCGAGACGCGCGACCGCCTCTTCTCGCGCTTCGAACAGGCGGACGGCTCGATCACCCGGCGGTTCGGCGGCACCGGGCTCGGCCTTTCGATCTCCCGGGCCTTGGCCGAGGCGATGGATGGGACCCTGAAGGCGGACGCCACCCCTGGCGAGGGCGCGCGCTTCACCTTTCAACTCGCCCTGCCGCGCTGCGCCGGCGACCTGGACATTTGGTCGGAGCCCGAGGTCGAGCCGGAACCCGCCGTCGACGCGCGCGCGCTTCGCGTGCTGGTCGCCGAGGACCATGCGACCAACCGGCGGGTGATCGAGCTGATCCTGGAGTCCACCGGGGTCGAGCTGCTGTGTGTCGAGAACGGCGCCGAGGCGGTGGTCGCCACCGAGCTCGAGACCTTCGACCTGATCCTCATGGACATGCAGATGCCGGTCATGGACGGGCTGACCGCGATCCGCGCCATCCGCGCACGCGAGGCCAGCACGCACCGCGGGCGCACGCCGATCTATGTGCTGACCGCCAACGCCATGCCCGAGCACGTCGCCGCCTCCGCCGCCGCCGGCGCCGACGGCCATCTCTCCAAGCCGATCCTGGCGGAAAACCTCATCAACCTGGTGGTCGAGATCGCCGGCGGGGGCGCGGACCAGGCCTCCAGCGCCGCAGCCTGACGCGCCGCAGCCGTCGTCACTCGGCCGCGCAAGCCGGCTGCGCTGTCCTCAGCCATCGCCAAAGCGTCATGCGCGAGACCTTCAAGGTGCGCGCGATCTCGCCGGGCCGCGCGCCGGCCGCGGCCATCGCCAGGGCGCGGGTGCGGGTCGCCGCAGTCGGGCGGGACGGCCGCCGGGCCGGCTGCAACTCGGCGACCGCCCGGGCGGCGGCGCGGAGAAACTGGCCCGCCTCGCCGTCCGTGCTCAAGGCGTTGTCAAGGAAGGTGGCCGTCGCCCCGCAGGCGTCCAGATCGCGCAGCAGTCGGTGCAACCCGCCGTAGTTGCTCGGCAGGCAGCGGATATTCAGAGTCACCAGGCGATCGCCGCGCGTGAGAAAGGCGACGAGCGCCGCCAGCACCGGACCTTCGCCCGCGCTCTCCCGCCGGATCACCTCGCAACCCGCCTGGCGCAGCGCCAGCTCGGCGGCAGGCGCCCCCGCCGCAGCGAGCGGCAGGTAGCCGATGAGCAGGCCGGGGGGCGTGGGGACGGGCTCCCGCGCCGCGGCGTCGCGCAGCGGGCTTCGCAGTTCGAACGGCCGGCCTGTTGCGAACGTGGATCTGGACATCACTTCAAGCTGCCAAGGATGGAACCACCGCGAGGCCTGCTGGGCCTCTCGTACGACGTCAGCGCATAGCCACTAGGGACGATTGCATACTAGAGTGGCCAATTTCTGCAGATGGTATACAATCTTGGCGGCGGTCACAATCGAACTTTTTGATTGCTCCGCCCTTCCGCGCCCCGTCGGCCATGGCGCGGCCGCCGCCTGGTGCGGCGCAGGGCGAAGCTCGTGAGACCGCAGGGCCTGGCGCGCGGCATCAGCCGGCCAGACGTGCGACCGAGGCGGGCCGCCATCGGCTATTTCGGGAAGACGAGTTCTCGGGCGGTGACGCCGCCGTGCAGGACCCGGATCTCTTCGCGCTTCACCGCCGCCTTGTTGCCGCCCACGGTCGAGCCGAAGACGGTGGCGGTGTCCTTGTCCAGCTCGGCGAGCGAGCGGTCGAAGACGGCCATGTTCTTGAACTCGATGAGCAGGATCACGTCGGACTCATGCTCGCGAGGCGAGTCCACGGCCAGCACGTGATAGGCGAGGATGTCGCCGCGCTTCTTGCCGGCCTCCTGCAGCGCCTTCCAGGGCCCGGCCAGGTAGGCCATGTAATCGTCGAACATGCCGGGCTTGGTCTCGATATAGCCCACGGTCCAGACGGGTCCGTTGTCGTAGGTGCGCTCGGCCACCTGGGCGGCGGCCGGCGCCGCCGCCGCCAGCGTCAGCGCTCCAGCGAGAACTAGTCCTGCGAGAAACCTCATTTTGCCGCCCTTCGATCTGCCGTAACAGAATATTCGAACGACGGTATCCGAGCAGCTCAGCCGTCACAATTGAACATTTTTGACCGCACCGCTTTCTCGTCCCAGGCCGTGCTCCCGCAGGGTCCGGCCGATCGGGATCAGCCGGCGGATCAGCTGGCCGGAGCGCGCCACCCGCCGCCGGAATCCGCCGCCATGCCACCGCCTGGAGCTATCCGCGCCCAAGGCTTCAGTCTCCGCAGACTAAGCTGACCCACCTGGCGAAACCGCGCCTCAGGCGGCGCCGGCCTCCGCCTTCAGCCGGCGCACCATGTCCGGCGACAAGTAGCCGTCGGCGGTGAGGCCGCGGGCCTTCTGCCAGGCCCGCAGGGCGTCGCGCGACTTCAGGCCGATCAGGCCGTCAGGGGCGCCCGAATCGAAGCCCAGGTTGGTCAGCGCCCGCTGGGCGGTCATCCGGTCGACCAGCGACAGCGGCGTCTCCTGCGGCCAGGACCGCACCAGTCCCGCCCGGCCGGCCACGCGGTCGGCGAGCAGGCCGACGCCCAGGGCGTAGGCCAGGGAGTTGTTGTACTTGCGGATCGCGAAATGATTGGGGAACAGCAGGAACAGCGGCCCCGAGGCGCCGGTCGGCGCGACCAGCTGGGCCTGGGCTGCGGCGTCGGCGGCGGGCCAGGGCTGGCCGTCGGCTCGCCTGACCCCCAGGGCCGCCCAGTCCGCCGGCGCCTGCTTCGGCCCCTCGGTCAGGCTGAAGTCGAACCCGGCCGGAACCGTCACCTCGCGCGCCCAGTCCTGGCCCGGGATCCAGCCGCCCTGGCGCAGCAGGTTGGCGGCCGAGGCCAGGGCGTCGGCCGGCGAGCCCCAGAGGTCGCGGCGCCCGTCGCCGTCGCCGTCGACCGCGGTCGAGACGAAGGTGGAGGGGATGAACTGGGTCTGGCCCATGGCCCCCGCCCACGATCCGCGCAGCTGACTGCGCGAGACCTCGCCCGAGCCGATCAGCTCCAGCGCCGCGATCAGCTGGTCCTCGGCGAAGGCGCGGCGGCGGCCCTGGGCGGCGAGCGTCGCCATGGCGCGGATCACGTCGAAGTCGCCCTGGATGGCGCCGAAGCCGCTCTCCATGCCCCAGATGCCTTCGAGGATCTCGCGCGGGACGCCGAAGCGCTGCTCGATGGCCGCGAGCTGCGGGACCTGGGCGGACTTCTGCGCGCCGATCGCCACCCGGGTATCGGTGACCACGCCGCGGATATAGTCGGAGAGCGGCTTGGAGAATTCCGGCTGCTTGTTGTCGAGGCCGCCGACGCGTGGATCCGGCGTCAGACCGGCGAACTCGCGCTGCAGCAGCGCCGGGGCGATTCCCGCCGCCACCGCCCGCCCGTAAAAGCCCGCCGCCCAGCTGTCGAACTGCATGTCGCCCGACGCCGTCAGCGGCTGCGTCGGTCCCGAGAACTGCGGCTCAGGGCCGGGCGGCGGCGGTCCGGCGGCGACCGGCTCATGGGGCGCGGGCCCGCGGTTGGCGGGGGCGGCGCAACCGGCCAGGGCGAGACAGAGCAACAGATATCGACGACGCATTCGCGGGAATCTACGAGCGTCGCGGGCGCCCTTCAATGACCACGGCGATGGAGCTGAGCGTTGACTCGGTTCCGGCCGCCCCGTATATGCGCGCGCTCAGTTTCACACCGGACGGGCCCGCCCGGCCCAGCCTCAGAAGATTACGGTCATGAAGGTCAGAAGCTCGCTCAAGTCGCTGAAGACGCGCCACCGCGACTGCAAGCTCGTGCGCCGCAAGGGCGTGGTCTACATCATCAACAAGACCGACCCGCGCTTCAAAGCCAAGCAAGGCTAAGCTTGCGCTCCGCGCATCCGGCAGCTGTCGGATGCGCCGGCCTCGGCCGATTCGCTGAAGCCCTATTCTGCAAGGCCCGCGGCCTGAGACCTTGCGACGATTCCGCGATGGCGAGAGCCATCGGCGGCGTCATGCCGCCTCGATCCGCGCGCCCTCAATTCCAAGACATCCCCCGAGCCCTAGCGCGCGACCAACTGGACTCCGCGCGCGGCGGCGCGCGGCCTGCTCTAGCTAGAGAAAAACCCGCCGCGGCGGAGGCCGGGCGGGTTCGATCTCGCAAAATCGATTGGAAGGGGCCCGCGGGCCCCAGGCCTCAGTGGCCTTCGCCGCCGCCGCGCAGGACCACGACGCCGAGCCCGATCGCCACGATCGCGGTGACGAAGGCGCCCAGGAAGCCGGCAGGGGTGCAGAACCACAGCACCAGGAACAGCACCGCCGAGGCGACCGCCAGCGAGCCCCACTTGGTCAGGGCCATGACGAAGGCGTAGGTCGACGTCTGCTCTTGGATGTCCATTTCGCCGCGGTGGTAGTCGGAAGCTTGGTTGGCCATGGCCGAGGACTGCTCTCTGGATCGGGAACTTCGCTGGCGGTGCTACACGAGACCGTCGTGCTGCTCAAGCTCGCCACGCCGCGAGCAGGCTGCGGATGGCCGCCACGACGGCCAGCGGCTGGTCCGCCATCACATGGTGATGCGCATCCGGGATCTCGATGACCAGGCCGTTTGCGGGATAGGCGTCATAGAGGCCGGGCACGGCGCGCAGACTGCTGTGCTCGCCGATCAGGTGCGCCAGCGGAATCTCGATCGTCGGCGCGGCGCTGAAGATCCCCTTCACCGCCTCGCGCTCGAGCCGGTCCATGGTCTCCGGATCGAACTTCCAGGCCCAGCCCTCGCCGGCGCCGTCGGGACCCGAACCCTCTGGCAGCGGTGTGCGCATCAGCCCGTGCCGGGCGAGGTGGTCGATGATGAAGAGATTCTCCGCCGGCTGCGGCGGCGAGAGCCGGAAACGCGCCAGCGCCGCGGCCAAGTCCGGATAGACGCGGGCCGGCCGTTTCTCCCGCACGCCCTGGACCGTCGGCGCGGGCGGCGGCGAGACGCGCTCGTCCACTGGGCTGCGGAAACCGGCGTCGATCAGGATCGCCGCATGGATCTGCCCCGGCCGCTGGCTGGCCACATATAAGGTCTGGCCGCCGCCGAAGGAGTGGCCGACGTAGACCGGCGCGCGGCCGCCCTCGTAGAGCCCTGTCGCGCGGGCCACCGCCTCGGCGTCGTCGGCGAAGTCGTCGAAACTGTAGGAATTGCGCCAGTCGGACCCGCCCATGCCGGCCAGCGACATGGCGGTGACCCGGTATTGGTCGGCGAACAGCGGGCAGAGGAAGCTCCACCAGTCCGCATGGGCGGTGTTGCCGTGGACGAACAGCATGCCGGGCTTGCCGCGCGGCCCCCAGCTCAGCGCCTCGATGCGGCCGCGCGGCGTTGGCACGAGCTCGCGCTCAGGAGTGTCGGCCACCGCCTTGCGGAACCAGGCCGGCGCCGGCGGCGGCTCGCCCGCGAACGGCGCCAGCGCCGAGGTCTGCGCCGCCTTGGCCGCCTCGCCCGATGTGTCCGCCATCGCCCGTCCCTTGCGCTGCGGCGCGTGTGGCGCGCTCGTCCGGCTTGCTGACTAATCCTCAGGCGGCGTTTGGCAAGGCCGACGTCAGGACGCCCTGCCGGACGCGCCCTCGATCAGCGCCGTCCGTTCCTCGGGGGTCAGCACCCGCCAGCGGCCCTCGGGCAGGAAGCCCAGCCGCACCGGGCCGATCCGCACGCGCAGCAGGTCGACGACGTGCAGACCGACCAGCTGGCACATCCGGCGGATCTGCCGGTTGCGCCCCTCCTTGAGGACGAATTTCAGCTTCTGGTCGCCCAGCTGGACGACCTCGGCGCGCCGCAACTGGCGGCGGTCGAGCTGCAGGCCATAGCGCAGCGTCGTCAGCTTCTTCTCGGTGATCTCGCCGGCGACGTCGACGAGGTATTCCTTATCGAGGTCCGAGTCCGGCCCGATGATCGCCTTGGCCAGCACCCCATCGTCCGACAGGATCAAGAGCCCGCGGGAGTCCATGTCGAGCCGGCCCAGCGGCGCCAGGCTGGTCTGGGCGTCCGGGATGCTGGGGCTCTCGCCCACCAGCGCCTCGCGGGTCAGCAGCCGCACCGCCGGGATCTGGTCGCCCTCCGGCTGGGCGGAGACGATCCCCACCGGCTTGTGCAGCATGATGCAGAGGCTGGACTGCAGCTCGCTTTCGGCGGCGTCGGCCAGGGTGAGGGTCTGGCCGGAACTGATCTTGCGCCCGACGTCCTCCACCCGCTCGCCGTCGATCGAGACCAGGCCGCGGGAGATCAGGTCCTCCGCCTCGCGGCGCGAGCAGACCCCGTTCTGCGCCAGCCAGCGGTTCACCCGCTGCGGCTCGGCTTCCTCGTAGCGGCGCGTCCAGGCCATGGATCAGAACTTACTCCGGAGGTCCCGGCAAGGGACGACACGCTCTCTACATCGCCCCCTGCGAGGCGTCATGGCCCGGACGTCGTACCGCACAGGCGCCAGCGCCGCCACGGATCATGATCCTTCCCTGCCCTTCCGTCCTCGCCGGACGCCGTCCCGGCCATCCATGAACGCCGAAGACGCAGGACGACCGCGGCGCGCCGTGCGCATGGGTTTCCGGCACAGGGCCCGGAGACGGTGGCGGTGGGCGAAGTCGGCCGCCTCGTGCTAGCTCCGCCGGGAAAGGAGCGGCCCTTGGACCAGTTCGACGTGGTGGTGATCGGCGCGGGCGCGGCGGGCATGATGTGCGCGCTGGAGGCCGGCAAGCGCGGGCGCCGCGTGCTGCTGCTCGACCATGCCAGCGCGCCGGGCGAGAAGATCCGCATCTCCGGCGGCGGCCGCTGCAACTTCACCAACCTCAAGACCAACCCACAGGCCTTCCTGTCGGAGAACCCGCGGTTCTGTATCTCGGCGCTGAGGCGCTACCGGCCGGCCGACTTCATCGCCCTGGTCGAGCGGCATGGCATCGCCTGGCACGAGAAGACCCTGGGCCAGCTGTTCTGCGACGGCTCGGCCAAGCAGATCGTCGAGATGCTGACCGGCGAGATGCGCCAGGCCGGCGTCGAGCTTCGATTGCAGACGACGGTCGATGGGATCGACCGGACGCAGGCCGGCTTCTCCTTGCGCTGCGGTGGCCGGTCCGTGGCCTGCCAGAGCCTGGTGGTGGCCAGTGGCGGCAAGTCGATCCCGAAGATGGGCGCGACCGGCTTCGGCTACGAGGTGGCCCGCCAGTTCGGCGTCCGCGTCACCGAGACGCGCCCCGCCCTCGTGCCGCTGACCTTCGAGCCCGGCCTGTTGTCGCGCCTCTCGCCCCTCGCGGGCGTCGCGGTCGACGTCCGCGCCAGCGCCGGCAAGGCGACGTTCGACGAGGCCATGCTGTTCACTCACCGCGGCCTGAGCGGCCCGGCCATCCTGCAGATCTCCTCCCACTGGCGCGAGGGCCAGGAGATCGGCGTCGACATGGCGCCCGGCGTCGACCTCTTCGCCCTGCTGCGCCAGGCCCGCACCGAGCGCGCCCGCCAGGCGGTGCAGACGGTGCTGGCCGAACACCTGCCCAAACGCCTGGCCCAGCTGGTCGTCGAACAGCAGCAGATCCGCGGCAACCTCGCCGACCAGTCCGACGTCCGGCTGCGGGCGATCGCCCAGGCGGTGAACGGCTGGCGGGTGAAGCCGGTCGGCTCGGAGGGCTACCGCACCGCCGAGGTGACCCTGGGCGGCGTCGACACCACGGCCCTGGAGTCCCGCACCCTGGAGACCAAGGCGGTTCCGGGCCTGTTCTTCATCGGCGAGGTGGTCGACGTCACCGGCTGGCTCGGCGGCTACAATTTCCAATGGGCCTGGGCCAGCGGCTGGAGCGCGGGTCAGTCAGCATAGCGCCCGCCTAAACACTTTAGTGCTTGCTTCACTATTCGCCCGATGTTACTTAACCGCGTGCTTAACCAATCACCCACCCTCGACCTGATGTTCCACGCCCTCGCGGACGGCACCCGCCGCAGCATGCTGGAGCGGCTCGGCCGCGGGCCGGCCTCGGTGAGCGAGCTGGCCCAGCCGCTGGCCATGTCGTTGCCCGCCGTCGTCCAGCACCTGCAGGTGCTGGAGGCCAGCGGCCTGGTCTCGACCCGCAAGGTCGGCCGGGTGCGCACCTGCCAGCTGGAGCCCGGCGCCCTGCAGCAGGTGGAGCGCTGGGTGGAGGCGCGGCGCCTGGAATGGGAGCGCAAGCTCGACCGGCTGGGCGCCTATCTCGATCAAACCGCCGCCACGGACGATAAAGGAAACCCGTCATGACCGAACGGTCCGTCTCCCACGCCATCTTCACCCTCGAGCGCACCTATCCGCATGCGCTGACGCGGGTGTTCGACGCCTTCGCCACCGCCGAGGGCAAGGCCCGCTGGTTCAGCGGTGACCACGGCGGATGGGAGACCTTGGAGCGCGCCTTCGATTTCCGCGAGGGCGGCGAGGAGCGGGTGGTCGGTCGCTGGGGGAACGGGACGGTGAGCGACTTCCACGCCCGCTACCTCGACATCCTGCCTGGCGAGCGGATCGTCTATGTCTACGAGATGCGGATCAACGGGACCAAGATCTCCGCCTCGCTGGCGACGCTGGAGTTCAAGCCGGCGACCGGGGGAACGAAGCTGACGGTCACCGAACAGGGCGCCTTCCTCGACGGCTACGACGACGCCGGCAGCCGCGAGCGCGGGACGGCCGAGCTGCTGGAGAAGGTCGGGGCGAGTTTGGCTTCCCTCCCTTAATGGGGAGGGATCACACGAGGGCTTCGAACTCGTCGACCAGCCGCTCCAGCTGCTTCATGCCGGCGGCCCAGAAAGCCTTCTCGCGCGGGTTGAGGCCGAACGGGGCCAGCGCCTCGACATAGGTCTTGGCGCCGCCGCCGGCGAGCAGCTGTTCGTAGAGCGGGGCGAAGCCTTCCGGGTCCGCGCGCCGCGCCTCCATCAGCCCGCGCACCAGCAAGTCGCCAAAGGCATAGGCGTAGACGTAGAACGGCGAGTGCACGAAGTGGCTGACATAGGCCCAGTAGTGCTCGTAGCCCTTGTTCAGCGTCACCGCCGGGCCGAGGCTTTCGGACATCACCTCGAGGAAGAGGGCGGCGATCTCGTCCGGCGCCAGCTCGCCCTCCAGGCGGGCGGCGTGGAAGCGGGTCTCGAAGCGGTGGAAGGCGATCTGGCGCACCACCGTGTTCAGCCCGTCCTCGATCTTGCCGGCCAGCAGGCCGCGGCGTTCCTCCGGAGTCGCCCCGGCGAGCAGGCGTTCGAACACCAGGCCCTCGCCGAAGATCGAGGCGGTCTCGGCCAGGGTCAGCGGGGTGTCGGCCAGCAGGGTGCCGAGCGGCCGGCACAGCGTCTGGTGCACCGCGTGACCAAGCTCGTGGGCCAGGGTCAGCACATCGCGCCGCTCGCCCATGTAGTTCAGGAAGACGTAAGGATGGCGGTCGGCGGTGACCGGGTGCGAATAGGCCCCCGACTGTTTGCCGGGCCGCGGGCGGGCGTCGATCCAGGGCTGGGCGAAGAAGCTGCGGGCGGTGTCGGCGAACTTCGGCGCGAGGGCGGAGAAGCTGTCCAGCACCATGCCGCGGGCCTCGTCCCAGCCATAGGTCCGCGGCGCGGAGGTTTCGAGCGGCGCGTTGCGGTCCCAGTAGTTCAGCGCCTCCATCCCCATGATCTTGGCCTTGAGCCGGTAGTAGCGGTGGCTGACGCGCGGATAGCCCTCGACCACCGCGGCCTCCAGCGCCTCGACGGCGTCGGCGTCGACCTCGTTGGCGATATGCCGCGCCGCCACCGGCGTCGGATATTTGCGCCAGCGGTCCTCGACCTGTTTCTCGAAGGCCAGGGTGTTGAGGCAGAGCGCCAGCAGCGAGCTGCGCTCCTCCAGCGCCTTGGCCAGCCCCTCGCCGGCCGCCTTGCGGCGGGCGGAGTCGGGGTCCGACAGCCGGTTCAGCGCCTCCGGCAAGGTCAGGCTCTCGTCGCCGACCTGGGCGACAAGCTTGGCCAGGGTCTCGTCGAACAGCCGGCCCCAGTTGGCGACGGCGGGACTGCGATCGACCAGCAGCCGCTCCAGCTCCGGCGAGAGCTCGTGCGGCCGCGAGAGCCGCACCCGCCGCAGCCAGGGCCGCCAACGGGCCGCGGGCGCGTGGGCGACCAGGGCGGCCTCGACCTCGGCCTCCTCCAGCGCATTGATCTCCAGGGTGAAAAACAGGCTCTCCGCGCCGATCTGGGCGGCGCGGGCGCGGAAGTCGGCCTCGAACTTCGACCAGGCCGGATCGTCGCGTGCCGTCGACGCCGCCAGCGAGGCGTAGGCGCCGACGCCCCACAGCGCATTGGTGGCCTCCTCGTAGAGCCGAATGCCGCGGTCCAGCCGCTCGCCCAGCACGGCGGCGTCCGCGCGGGCGGCGACCAGCTGGCCCTTCAGCTGGACCAGCTCGGCGTTCGTCGCCGCAGCCGCCGCCAGGTCGGCGTCGATCCGCGGATCCTCGCGGCCGGCGTAGAGGTCATCGAGCCGCCACTCGGGCAGGTCGTCGGTCTTGAAGGGGGCGTTCATGGGCAAAAGATAGTCGATCCTCCCCTGCGAGGGGAGGCGCCGCGAACCCCCTGAAGGGGCCCAGAGAGATCATCTAAGGTCGCGCTCGCGATCGATGACCGTAAATAGTATCCATACAACTTGCACGTCAGGGTCGGTGTGGAGCAGCCATGCAAGAGTTCGTCGCGCTGTACCTGTTCGTCGCTGTCGCAGGGGCTTTCATCTGCGGCGTCTCCAGCGAGCGCTGGCGCGCGCGCCTCGCCCGCGGGAACTACAAGGCTAAATCCACGAACCGCGGCGTTGCGTTCGTTCGCCCGGCCATCCGGGCGCCACCCGCCCCTCCCGCGGACGCCGCCGAGCAGTTGCGCGTCGTCATGGGAGCGACGTTCGAGAGCCGTCCCCTGCTCTCAAAAACCGAAGCCCGGGTCCTGTATGCGGCAGAAAAGGCGATCGCCGATCAAGGTCTGTCGTGGCGCGTCATGGGCCAGGTCAGCCTCGGGGAGATCCTTGCTACGCCCGATCCCCAGGCCTACGCCGCGATTAACAGCAAACGGGTCGACCTGCTGCTGATCCAGCGCTCTGGCCGGCCGATCGCCGCCATCGAGTACCAGGGCGAAGGTCACTACCAGAGCCACGCGGCCGCGCGTGACGCTGTGAAGAAGGAAGCCTTGCGGCGCGCCGGCGTCCAATACATCGAGATCACGCCCGATCACCGACCGCCCGACCTCGCGCACGAAATCGCCCGCCTCGCTGCGACACTGGAGACCCGTCACTGACCGGAGCTCCGCGCACCAAGGCGCCCTAAACGCTCGCCAGCAGGATCGAGGTCTCGGTCATGGCGATGCCCTCCACCCTGCGGATGTCGTCGAGCGCCCGGCTGAACTCGGCGAGATCGCCGACCTCGAGCTCCGCGATCAGGTCCCAGCGGCCGTTGGTGGTGTAGATCCGGTCGACCGCCGGCAGCCCCTTCAGCGCCCGGACGACGACGGTGGAGCGTTCGCCCTCGATGGCGATGCTCATGATCGCGCGCACCCGCTGGGTCTCCATCTCCGGCCGCGTGCGGACCGTGAAGGCCTGGATGGTCCCCTGCGCCTGCAACCGAGCGATGCGGTTCTGCACCGTGCCGCGCGAGACCTTCAGCGTCGCCGCCAGGGCGGCGGCCGGCGTGCGCGAATCGGCCCGCAGCAGGGCCAGCAGCTTGCGGTCGAGGTCGTCCACAGATCGCCAATCTTGTCTGTCGAAACGTCAGAAATTCCCACAGATGGTAGCAGCTTGCAGGCTTATCGCTAGCGCCACCGCGCGCCATCATCTCCGGGTAACTCCGCTCGCGAGGATGAGGATGGACCGCCGGCCGCTGTTCCTGATGACCGACCCGTCCGGGTACGAGGTCAGCTATCAGATCAATCCGTGGATGCGGCCCGCCGCCTGGCGCGCCGACCCGGGCGCCGGCGCGCGGGCGGCGGCCTCGGCCGAGGCGCTGAAGCAGGCGCTGATCGCCGCCGGCGCGCAGGTCGAGACGCTTGAGGGCGTCCGCGGCCTGCCCGACCTGGTGTTTCCGGCCAACGCCGCGGTGGTGCTGGACGGCCGGGTCCTGGTCGCCCGCTTCCGCCACCCCGAACGCCAGGGCGAGGAGGCGGTGTTCCGCTCCGCCTTCCTCAAGCTCAAGCGCCGCGGCAAGCTCCGCGAGGTCGTCGACCTGCCCGAGCACCTGTTCCACGAAGGGGCGGGCGATGCGATCTGGGACGCCGGGCGCGGTCATTTCTGGGGCGGCTATGGCCAGCGCTCCAGCGAGGGCGCGCTGCGGGTGATCCGCGAGGTGTTCGGCCAGCCGGTGGTTCCGCTGCAGCTGGCCAGTCCGCGCTTCTACCACCTCGACACCTGCTTCTGCCCGCTGAGCGGCGGGGAGGTGCTCTACTATCCGCCAGCCTTCACCGAGGCCACGCTGGCGGAGATCCGCGCCCGGGTCGCGCCTGCGCAGCGCATCGAGGCCTCTAAAACCGAGGCCGCCGCCTTCTGCGTCAACGCCGTCAACATCGACCGCACGGTGATCATGGCGCGCGCGCCGGACAGCCTGCGCAGGACGCTCGGTGAGCGCGGCTATCAACTCGTCGAGGTCGACCTCGATCCCTTCATCCTTTCCGGGGGCGGCGCCTATTGCATGACGCTGCGGCTGGACCGCGCCAGCCGCCCCGCCGCCGCCATGGCCGCGGAATAGGGGCCCGTCCGATGAACGACATCTCCCTTACCCCTCATCTCGCCGACGAGCTGATCGCTGTCGAAGCCCGCTATGGGGCGAAGAACTACAAGCCGCTGGACGTGGTGCTGACCCGCGGCGAAGGCGTCTACGTTTGGGACGTCGACGGCCGCCGCTACCTCGACTGCCTGTCGGCCTATTCGGCGGTGAACCAGGGCCACTGCCATCCGAAGATCCTGGCCGCCATGGTCGAGCAGGCCGGCCGCCTGACGCTCACCTCGCGCGCCTTCCGCAACGACCAGCTGGCCCCCTTCTACGAGGAGCTCTGCGCGCTCACCCACA
>Ga0105248_10000959_pt1 | contig 32137 bp, 32 predicted proteins | sample KBSS34metaG_FD_81524 | JGI IMG/M metagenome (GOLD analysis project Ga0105248, IMG submission 81524) | Switchgrass rhizosphere microbial communities from Kellogg Biological Station, Michigan, USA - KBS S3-4 metaG | ecosystem: Host-associated > Plants > Roots > Rhizosphere > Soil | place...
CATTGCAGAACATCACCTGCCATTGGGGTGCCCGAGCCACAAGATAAGAAGTGGATCCCAGTATCACTACTTTCAATGCCCGGCGATTGATATAAGTTTTTGTCGTACCAAGACCCTGCCCGATCTGCGTAATCACCACAGTTTTATCGGCTTTCTGGGCCCAGACAGCCGATGGACAGACAGAAAGTACGAGCGCCAAAGTCAGGGCAATTTTAGTGAATGAATTGGCCGACATGCTGGCCCTCGGGGCAGAAAGCTCTAACCAAAATGAATATACCCAGCCAGGACAATGCCATCCATAGCGGTTTTTTGTTTCTACCATAAAGCTCAGTACAACATTGAGAAAAAATTTTCAACCTGTGATTTCAATGTGCAATTAGCCCGAGGAGGGTTCGAGCAAAATTGCTCGAACCCTGTCTCAGGCAGCTTTCTCAGAGAGAGAAAATCAGTGGTCGCCCCAGATGATGGCAGCGGCACTGATCAATCCGGCGGCACTGATCAAAGTGTCGGCGTTTTCGGGCATGGCCATAGCAGCCACCATCGCAACACCGGCGCCGACAAAGCCGAGGATACGAAGGACGAAGCGATCGTATTCGCTGGTGGCGAAGAAAGTCCAAACAGCGATGGCACCGGCAGCACCGATGATCTCGGTTCTGTGCGCCGGCATCAAGATCGCGAAGACCAGAGCGCACATGGCGCCGATGAAGCCGACGGCATAGGCGCCGTAGCGATTGACGGCATCGTTGCTGGTGAGCGGCTGCACCACCTTGGGAGATTTCAGAGACAATGTGGCATCGTCGCCCATTTCCACCGAGACTTCGAAGTCTTCGAAATCGTCGTCCGGATGAGAAATGGTCACCGTGCCGCTACCACTGCCGGTTTCGGCGGCGGAGGAGGACCAGCGGTAGGCGAGACGACCGGCGCCGCAGGCACCTTCGTCCAGGACCAGATCACCATCGACGACGGCTTTGCCGACGCTGGCGGTCTGGATTGAAAAACCGCCGTTGGGGGGCAGTTCGATAGAGCATTCAGGAGCGTCATAGCCCGAGAGCCAGCTGGCCGGGGACGTGAGGAAAACACCGGCGCTTTTGACTTCGAGAGAGAGAGTTTGCGTTGACATAGATTGAGTCCTAATCAGTTGCTGTTGCACGAACAACCACTTATTCCGAAACACGACAGGCAGCCCGCAACAAGAAACAAAACTTTGTCTCTTGCCGAATTTGGAAATTTCGTGGGCTTGGCTTTTAGTCTTTAATTCGTGATTCGGGTTAGTTGGAAGGTGAGACCTTAACTTGTTAAAAACCAGCGCGCAAAATCAATAGACTCATTAGAGTTAAGAACAATGGTTTACAAAGTATGTACTAGTTCACATGGCGCCAACTGCCACAAGTCCGCCGCTGCCCCTAATGTGAACGTTGATTTTCCATGTTGCGATGATAGTCGGTCAAACCCTCTATGCGTCTGTCATAGGACTGCGTCAAATCGGCAGCCTCGCGCTCAAAGTCCGATTTAAGCAGCTCAATACGCTTTTTTGACTCAGCGCGAATCTCTTCCTGATAATCTTTTTGTGCCTCTTGCTGCGCCACACGACGACTGCTGAAGTGGCGCATACCACCAATCTGTTGTTGCACTTCTTGCTCAATAGCCCGAATCTTCTCGTTAAGAGTGTTGCGCTTGGTGGTCAATTTTTCTTCCTGCTCCTTGCGCAAGATGGCCGTCTGTTCCTGAATGTAATGCTCGGCGTTTTGTGTACTGCCGCTCAGAGGGGCGGCGTCATGTGAAGGTACTGTCGAACCGGCTCGAGCAGATACTTCCGCCCCCTGCCGGCTGCCGCCTCTAATTTGCTCCAGAGCCTTTTGCGCATAGTCGGCTTCCGGAGCCCTTCGAGCGCCACCCTGGCGCACACAGATTGAATACTGCGCAGCTGCTTCTTTGAGAAGGTTTTGCTTGACCAGAATATTGCCGAGAAAATAGTGCGCGGTCAAATCGTTGCCATTTTTCTTGATGGCGCTGCGAGCAAGAATGGCAGCACGATCAAAGTGGCCAAGATCGTACTGACGGCGCATTTCATCTTGATTGTCTTTTGCCGACACGGTTTGCCCGTTCAGGCAAATGAAATGGCACAGCAAAATGCAGGACAAATACGATTTAACAGAGCGGCGATTCATATCAAACACCCACAACAACCCCAATCTGTTATGCCCGCCCAGGCCTCGCGCTAGATGAGCCAACGTTAAGGTTAGCGCTAGATAAGCGAGCGCTCATAATCCGAAAATTGGCGTTTTTCTGGCGCTTTAGATGAAATCAGACGGCCGATTATTGATAAGCGACTTATCTACTTGTTAGGACAGAGTATCCATCTACCCAACCATCTCTTAAAGCCAAAAAAAGCCAACACCTATTCATCTGTCCTACCTAACGCCTTTCAGGCCTGCAACTCTTGTTGCTGTGGACGATGACGTGGTCGTAACTCAAGCGGTTTTCTAAGAATGCGTCGGGCTGTGGAGCATCGCGTCGGTCGCAATTACACGCAGATGTGCGTGCGAGTGCGCCGACATCGGACTGTAACCCAGAAATCTCAACAGAGAAGAGGACTACACATGCAAGTGCTATTCAATTCTCACTTTTGGCCACTGGCCTTGTTTTTCGCGGCGCTTTCCGCGCTGATGACCTTCGGCCTGGCCATGACGCGAGAGACTCGTGAGAGTCGTTCCCGCTATCGTGACCAAGACGAGAAGCCTGCCAAGTCACCGATGTCGCGTGCCATCAAGGTCGCCATCTGGTGCTTCGTCATCGACCTGATCCTGCAGCGCTTCAACCTATACGTGTTCCAGCCCAGCTTCACCGGCAGCTTCTTCGGCTATTTCTCGCCGATGTTTCTGGCCATGGTGCCGGCTGCAATCTTCGGTTGCGTCGCTGCTGAAGGCGCCAAGAAGGCCGTTCTCGCCACTGTCGGCGCCGGTGTTCTTCTGCTCGGGTGGCCGCTTGTCCAGTACATGGGCAGCACCATGGGTGCAGGCAACGCCAAGCTCTTCGCCAGCATCCCGCAGGTGACGACTGCTTCGGCCGACGCCACCATCCCGCCCACGGACGAGCAGCACATCGTGCGCGTCACGCCGGACATGGCCATGTTCTCGGCCCGTCAGGCGCTTTCGAGCAAGGGCAACTACAGCACGCGTTACGCCATCGGCGACATGACGCTGCAGGCCATCAAGGGACACCGCTACTATGCGGCGCCTCTCGTGCCCACCAACTTCAACGACACCTTCTGGGGTCCGCTCTGGGGTAACAACTCCGAGAGCCCGGGCTTCGTCCTGGTCGACGCCGAACACGACAAGGCGCCGGTCGAACTACACGATGAATTCCACATCACGCTCTTCAATGGCGGCGCTTTCGGGATGAAGCTTTCGCGCTTCGCCTATCAAGCGGGCTATACCAACGGCTCGTTGGAAAACGCTGCTTTTGAAGTGGACGATGAACTGAAGCCGCACTGGACCCTCACCTACATCACTCCTGCAGTCGGCAACATCGCCGGCAGCAAGATCGAGAAGGTGCTCGTCATCGACGTTGCCTCGGCTCAGCCGGTGTTGCACGCCTACAATCAGGGCGATGCAGCCATCAAATGGGTGGACCGTGTCGTCTCCGGCGACCTGGTCCGCGAATACGCCAAAGACTGGGGCCTGTGGGGGAGCGATTATGCCCTCAACAACTGGTTCTCCGTCTGGGCCGGCTTCGACAAGTCCAACACCATGGCTCCGGCCGATGGTGCCGAAGGTTTGATGCTCTCCTACACCAAGGGCGAGCACAACGTGTGGGTCGTTCCGATGACCTCGCGCAACTCCACCGACCATGGCGTCATCGGCGTCCTGGTCTTCGAAACCGATGAAAACAAGGCCACCTTCTACCCCGGCCTGCGCGGCTTCAACCACGGCGGCAGCGTCTCGCAGACGCTGTTCGGTGTGGCGGCCAACGGCCTGCAGAAGTACGGCGTCGAAAACCTCGAGCTGTACAACATCTACGGGCACCTGACCTGGGTGGCGATCTACACCAAGAGCCAGTCCAACGGCTCGACCTTCGGTGCGATCGGTTTCATGGACGCGCATTCGCAGGAAGTCTCGCAGGTGGCCTACGGCACTGACCTGCAGACGGCTCTGTCGGACTATGCCAGCAAGCTGGCCTCGGGCAGCAATGGCCCGTCGGTCAATTCCGCCAGCCAGACGGTTGAGCTCCAGGGTCGCATCTGGCGCATCGCTCCGAACGGCACGTCGTCGTGGCGCTTCCAGCTGGTTGGCGACAACCAGCACTACTTCGACGTCAACGTCCAGACCTATCCCGGCACGCCGCTTCTGCGTGACGGCGACGAGGTCACCGGCAGCTACCTCGACCTGCATCAGGCGATTGCCTCCATCCACTCGCTTGCCCTCGTCGGCAAGGGTGCTGGTGAAAAGGCCGTCGCCCCTGCTCCGGTCGAGAAGAAGTAACCGGCAAGCAAGCAAGAAGCAAAAAGGGCCGCTAACACCGGCTCGTCCTGTTGACTCTGGGCGCCGCCGCTGTGGAAGCACTTCTGCTTCCAGGCGGCGGCGTCCGCAACTGCACCAACGAAAGGTACATATGAACAATCCCAGCGTTTCGCTCAGCAAAGGCAGCCTTTTCTCAAAGGTTTCGCTCCTGCTCACCATCTCGTTCGCGCTCTCCGCCGCCGGCGCCTACATGGGCCAGGGCATCACCTCCATCGGTGCCATGATCGGCCTCGGGCTGCTCTTCTTCTTCGGCTCCTTCGGAGTGAGAATCGCGGCCAAGTCGTCAGTCAACGCCGGCGTCTTCGCCCTCGGCGCCTGGACCTTCGTCACCGGCCTCTTCCTCGGCCCGACGGTCCACCATTACGTGGCCAGCATCGGGCCGAACGCCATCCTCGTCACCACGCTCGGCTCTGCCGGCTTGATGGCGGCGTGTGGTGCAATCGGCGCTCTCAGCGGCATCAACTTCAGCCGCCTGGGCAACTTCCTGATGATCGCGCTGCTCGGCCTGATCGTCGTCGGCATCTGGGGCATCTTCGTGCCGCTGAGCCACACGGTCAACATCGCCTACTGCATCATCGGCATCGTCATCTTCACCGGGTTCTTCCTCGTCGACTTCTTCCGTCTGGCGAATTCGGAGAACACGTGGGATGCGGCGTTCGACCTGACGATGAACATCTTCCTCGACTTCATCAACGTCCTCCTGTTGGTCTGGCGCCTCTACGAAGCGCTGACCGGCTCGAAGAAGTAAGGACTGCTCGCGGGCGGCCCAGGTTGGTCTAAAAAACCAGCTTGGGCCGCATCAGGCCTGGGACACACTAAACCGTGTTCCAGGTCTGAATTTTTTTGCCCTACCTTATTATAAACTATAGTACTTACTGCGAACCGCACCCGAACGGACCTGTAGCAAATACACTACAATTGCTTCAGCCCCAATCGCCGCTGAAACAATGGCCGAACGAAAAGCTCTACAGCTATCCTCACTGCAATTTATGCTCATAGCAGCCGCCCTCTGTCAGTGCCTGCTGTCCCCACTCAGAGCCGCTCCATTATCAAAAGGAAACGGACTGGTGGACGCCGTCAAGCTCACCCAAATGCATTTTTACTGGGGCGAAACCGAAACTACGGTGTCTCAAAAAGGCATTCGCATAAGCAATCAGGGCCGGCAAAAATTCACGCTGGTAGCCGCCAGTCCCGCCTGGACTGTCACTATTTTTCGCGACGACGATCGCACTTACGTAAGCGAATCGCTGAAAGAATACGAGTCAACCGGCATCGTTAACGCCATGGTCTTAAACAAGCCGGAGAGAACAGAGCAATACAATGGCCTGCCGCAAAAAATGAAAATAGGCAATACTTGGGTGAATGTGCTGCGCGGCAACAGAGAGGAATTCGCCAACCTTCCGCTGGGCAAAATAGCGGCTCCGGAAGTTGAACGAATCCTCAGTACCACGTACCGAATACCCACAGATCAGGGCATTCCCTTGTTTTTCACTAAAAAACAGAAAGGCATAGACCGCATGAGCGGTCTGGACAAGACCGGCGAACGCAGAGTCTATTTGCAGACAAGCAAAATTGAAAATATTCGCGTTTCGCCCTCCATTTTCACTGCCCCGAGCGGCTATCGCCTGTGCAAATCCAAACAAGAAGTGGTCTTGAGCAAGGCCAATCGTGAGGCCTCAGGCGACTTTGACGAAATTTTTGAAGCAGGCCAAAACTCAAGGAAAAACAAGTAATCAAAGGCCGGCGGCCAGTGTGCTAGATTATTCAGTCCATTGGGCCTGAGCCCAAGAGTTGCCGCGTCTGTTTTTTGTTCGTCAAAATAGGATTGAATAGTATGCAAATAGTTGTAGTCGGCGGCGGAATGCAAGGCCGAGTGATCGCTCAAAACCTGCAACAGCGCAAGGAAAAGCCCGAAGTAATTATTGCCGACATACATCAACCTAGCTCCCTGCCAGACGGCGTGAAATATGTTATGTGCGATGTCCTCGACGCCCAGGCGGCTAAGAAACTGGCAGCCAAGGCCGATGCCGTGGTCCTGGCCGTCCCCAGCACCATAGCCCATCAAGCACTGAGCAACCTCATTGCCGCCGGCAAACCGATAGCCGACGTCAGCTTCACCCCCGATCCGCCTCTAGATCTGCACGACAAAGCCAAACAATCCGGAGCCGTTTGTCTCGTTGACTGCGGCATAGCACCAGGTCTGAGCCACATTCTTGTCGGTGCGGCACATCATGAATTTGGCGGCCTGGACAAAGCTACGATCTGGGTGGGTGGCATGCCGCAAAAGCCAGCTGCTGGATTTCACCACGCCGTTTACTTCAATCCCCACGATCTGATCGCCGAATATGTGCGTCCAGCCCGCGCCAGGAAAGCGGGCAAAGACATCGATCCCGCCCCCATGGACGTGCCCTTCGAGTCCTTCAACGACGCGGATGACCTGGGTCATCTGCAAGCCTTCCTCAGTGACGGCCTGCGCTCTCTACTGAACAGCTATCCCGATGTACCCGAGATGGCCGAGCTGACGCTGCGTTGGCCGGGACATCTCGATGCCATGAAAACTCTGCATCAAATGGGTCTTTTGAAAGACGAAAAGTCGGCCAGACCTATCGCCGATAGATTGAACGCCGACTTCTCAGCCGACAACAATGCCGATGTCCTGCTAATGGTAGTGGAAGCGCAAAAAGGCAAACAACAAAAACGTTGGCGTCTAATTGACCGCCGCAAGGACGGCGAATCGGCCATGAGCCGCACCACAGGCTACACCACAGCCGCTGTGGCCATGGTCCTGGCCCGCGGTCAGTTCAAAGAAGCGGGTGTATTCCCACCGGAAAAATTGGGTGAGAACCCCAAACTTGTAGCCACTATTGTGGATGACCTGGCCGAGCACGGCGTACTGACCACAGAAGCAGCGCTGGCTCACTAAATTGACACGGGTCACTAAATTGGCCTCGGTAAGCAAAATAGTCCGAGCCAAGTCTAAATAATTTGCCGTCTGGTCATTTCAGCCAGCACCGCCTGTGGTGTCACGCCAGACATACAATTTTGCCCAATCGGCATCTGACAGATGTGATGGTCAAACTTCAATCCCACTTCTAGAGCGTCACTGGCGGTGATGCCCTCTTTCAGAACCGTGTCGCGGCCGCACTCGGTGGGACACAGCACACCATGGAAGTTAAAACAATTGGCGGCCGAGCGCTCGTGAAAATTTGATGGATGAATAAAAGCCATGACCGGTACTCCCTGTTGCACAGCCACATGCATCAATCCTGTATCGACAGCTACGGCAGCCCGAGCACTGCTTACTACATCGATTGCGTCGCCCGCCGTTACCGATTCAGCCCATGGAATTCCCGAGTCCAACAAAGCTTTGACACTTGGTGATTCCCCAGGTCGGCCAGCAACAATTACCTCCAGTCCTCTTTCAGAAAGCTCTGCTTGTAATTCCATCCAGTATGAATGCGGCCAGTGTTTGTAGTAGCCGTCGGTACCAGGCACAAAAAGGATTTTGCCGCGCACGTCTGCTCGTTCAGTGAAGCGCAACGGGTGCAGCTTTTCGAATGAGATATCCAGTCCCCAATCGGTTGCGATGTGGGTGATGATTTTTTCCATGCGGGTGACGCCAAAAATAGATTCAAATTCCGGCGAGCCCCAGAGATAATCGGTTTGAATCGGATGCGCGCGCAGGTTTAAATATGTGTCGCCGGGGCCAAGACGCGACTGTACATCTTCTTCCGCGAGGTCGCCGGCCAGGCCCTCGATGCGCAAAGGAACACCCTCCTGTCGAAAAGAGCGCTTGACGAAGTACGTCTCCTCACCCTTATCGATCAAAGCCTGCACCACGGGTAGTGATATCAAGACATCACCAAATCCGCTGCCGACAGGTGCCAAATAAGTGGCCAAACTCTACCTCTCAATCCCTGGATGACGCACATTGTACCGCGGTCACAGTTCCGACACTGCTGGTCACAGCTCGCTAACATGACTTTGGGCAAGATTGCCATTTAGTGAGCGATTTTGAAGATCCAAAGTATGGGGTTACCTGCAATCAGTTGCATATATTTATAGTGCTACTTCACCCCCCACACACAAGAAAGCCTAAAGACTAAACCACCAAGCCCGACTGCAATTCTCGCTAAAATGCTTACCGCACTTATCATCATGAACGTTTCCATCGCTATTCTCGGAGCAACGATCATTTTCGTCCGCTCGCTATTCGCTGGAGTCGATGCGACGGATCAAAAGGCTGCCGGCAATGGCGTCATCGCTTCTGCCGTGTCCATGCTGATCTTCTGGATGTTCTTCACGTACAACGTGCCCTTCCTCCTGGCCGTGTACTACGCATGGCCCTCACTAATCGTGGGCGCCATGTTTGGAGTGCTTGTTCGCCGTATGTTGAAATAGCGCCGACTGAATCTTACTTGACTGACTGAGGGCTGGACAGAGCCTTGCGTATGATTGGAATCCAGGCTTCATAACCCTGGCGATTCATATGCAGTCTGTCCGGCCCGAAGTAGTCCCCGCGCAGCTCGTCTTTTGCGTCGCGCATTACTTTTGTCACGTCAATGAAATGAAACTTGCTGTCACCGGCAGTCATGCGTTCAATCAGTCGATTGCCTTCGAGATATTCTTTATCCCATTCAAAGCGGCACGGAGCCACGCTCATAGAAATGAAATAAACCTGGGCATCGGGTATTTGCTCATGCGCTTTATGCACAAATGTGGCAACGTCCTGTGCCACACGTCCCGCACTATGACCGTCGGCGATATCGTTGGTGCCCGCATAGAGCACCACTTTCGCCGGTTTGTATTTGGTCACGAGACGGGCAAAATAATGATTGACCTCGGGCACGGTCGAACCACCAAAACCTCTATTGATTGCATTGAAGGCCTTGAAGTCTTCTTCCAGCGCTCGCCAATGAGCGAAGCTTGAGCTGCCGACAAATACAGTGCCCCCGGCTGCCGGCATCCTGTCCAAGTCGTGTTTAGCGAATTGGTCTATGGACGACTGAAAGCGATCGAGAGAAACTTCGTGAGATTTGCCTTTAGCCTCGGCAAACTGAATGCCTGATTGCAACGACAGCGCAGCAAGGACAAAAACGAACCATCGACAAAATGTACGCATCTACCTCTCCTGCACTCGCGTCAGAACTGAGCACACAAAGAATAGCCTTTTATTTTTCGACTATTATAATAGACCGGTCTACTAACAATGTCTCCAAACAGGAAAAATGCCACCATATAGCCGAATTCAGATCAGCTCACGGGTTCAAAATCCTTCTTAAATCCCCAGACGGTAAATCCTGTCACCGGCTCAAAGTCAATCTCTGGATAGGGCACATAGCCGCGGCGTTCGTACATCGCTTTAGCGGTGGTCATCAGCTTGGTTGTATGCAAAGTAATGGCGCTGAAGCCCTCGGCTCGCGCGCGCTCCTCACAGACATCTATAAGCTTGGCGCCGACTTTGTAGTTGCGAAATTCGGGCAAGACGGCGAGCAAGCGCATCTCAGGAAAAGGATTTTTGACTACTTGAGTGCCCACATTCCACTCATAGGGCTGACAAAACAAAACGGTCGCCACAATCTGACCTTCGAGCAGAGCCACCAGACTTGTGTCGCCACCCTCAAGCAAAGTCTTGCGAGTGTTGGTCTGGTAGTTGCTCCAGAAAGTCGGGTCGGAGTCTTTCTCATACTCGCCGTAGGACTGCTTGGTGATATCGGCTACAAGCGGAAGCTCTTCAGGAGTAGCTTCGCGAATGACTAAATTAGCAATTGCAGGCACAACACACCTTCCTGAGTTTGATCAAAACCGAGCTCGCAAATAAGACCGCAATTAAAACAATACAGGCTTTCCTTGCATTTTGCAAGTTATTGTTTACGTGCCTTTGGGTAATTTACGATTGACGGCCACACGCGCAGCAAGTTACTGTCGACAGCTCCTCAACCTGCAGGCATATCCACTTGTTACGCCCATTTCTAGCTCTCAATATCGCACTCGTCCTTACTTCACTGGCGCAGACATCCGCCAACTGTGCCGGCACTGAACCACTGCAGGCACTAGACGACGCGGAGCTGGATCGTGTCATTGATCAAAGCTCACATCACCCAGAAATCGACAAGCGGGGCTATCTAGCGACCAAATATTTGACGAAGGGTCGAGATGCCATGGCCGCAAAAGAATGGCAAAATGCCCTCACATACCTGCTCTATGCCGAAAAGATGGCCCCCAATGCATTGAACACGAGGGAGATATCCTTATGCCTGGCCGAGCTGGGCCGGAGCACAGAAGCGCTCTGGTACTTAAAAAAGCACAACGGCGACAAAGATGTCACTACAAAAATAGCTGTGCTGATTCGCTTGGGCCGCAAACAAGAAGCGCTCAAGTTGTGCCAAACGCTGCAATTCACACCGTGGGACCCATCGCAAATCTTGATCAAAGTGCAATTTCTTGACCGACTGAATCAGCACGGGCTAGCTCTAAAAGAAGCTCAAGACGCTTATATACACGGCACGAGACAAGCGCAAGAAGTGGAAAGCATTGCCAAATATCTCAAGAGCGTCGGCGTGAAAATTCCGGGGCCAGAGGAGACAAAGAGAAGCAGTAAGGACAACGAAAAAGTACTTGCTTTAATAAAACAGATCGCAAAGTCAGAACCCCCTCCACAAACGAGCAGAGGGCTGGAAGCGATATTCCATCAACCTTTCAACCTTTCTGGCAGATCAAACAGGACAGTTGTAGAACTGAGTTCCGATTACAGAAGTACGGCACCATTGACACATATAAACTATGATTTCAGCCAACGAAATTCACCAGGAAAAATCGGCCTTATTACTTCAGTAAATCCCGACACGACAGCAATTTCAGAGGAAGACGTCGAGAAACTGGCTGCGACTATCGGTGGCCAAAAGAAACCGGTTTCGTCAAATCTGAGCGAGGATAAAATCCTCTTATATACAACTCCGTTCGGCGAAATCTTCTTTGTTTTCTCACCCAAGACTTCTCACTATTTAGGAGGAGTCTCCATCACCTGGAATGATCAAACTTCTCACCGACAGCCTGCTAAAGCGCAAGAAAATTCTCGAGCCTACACACAAACACTCAACTCAGAAATCGAAAATGACATCGCCGCAGGGCATTTCAAAAGGGCACTGCCGAAATTATTTCAACAAATCACCGCTCGCATGAACGAAGAACAGCTAGCGCCGATTGATCGCTACAGACTCACATTGCATCGCAAGAATCAAATAGCCACATGCTACAAAGGCCTGCGCCGAGATGATATCGTCGAGTATTTAAATCGCGTGCCTGTGGAAATTCTATACAACGATGTACTCTGGGCCACCACCGAAAATCGCGACCTGCAAACTATCAACGAATACCTGAAACAGTGGAATGCAAGCGGCAACGCAGATGGACAGGAGCATCCCTGCTATCAAATTACGATCCCAGGCAACGGCAACGCGATGTTGGTTGTATGCGAGAGCTCGCCTCGCTATCCAGAGTTTGTCAAACTGCTTGGAAAAATCCAAAACACCGGTGATGGCAAAAATATTTTCCCACTGCCCGCCGCGCTGATGGATGCAGAACAGCTCGATTTGCCACTCGACCAGGTTAAAGCCTGGCGCGACGCTAGTCAGTGACAAACACCGGTGCAGCCAGTTTCCGCACGTGCGCAACAACATCCTTTGGCCACGCTGTCGTATGCTTGTCGAAATTCTCACGTTCCCGGGCAAACAATGCTCGTGTCGCCTCCTCAAAACCTGGCTCATTGCCTGCCATCGCAGACATAAATCTGTAAGCCGCTTCCTGTGATTTGCGCATTTGATCGCGACCACCATTGGCCCGCTTCGCTTCTTCAACAAGTTTACGCAGAGCCACGGAAGCGCCGCCCGGTTGGCCGGCAAGCCACTCCCAGTGCCGTGGCAGCAATGTCACTTCGCGCGCAACAACACCAAGCTTGGGCCTACCAGGCCGAGCCACCAACTCTTCAGATTCAGCTGCCACAGCCGCTCCGCTCGCTGACTGCGGATATCGAATCTTCAACCTGGCCATGACCGCTTCCTTCGATCCACGCAAATCAATGTCTATTTGCTGAGCGGTCTCATCATCAAATATAAGTACATTGTCGAGATTGCCGTCGTCCTTCAACAGCCTCTCGGCAATATCAAAAATCGAACCGGCGCCCGAGCGCTTGCTCCCCCGGAAGACCGTAAACGACGCCGGTTGCTTACTTACAGACATAAATCCCACTCCAAATTCCCGATCAACTACATTCGTATTATACCCGGGTAAAACAATTCTACCCGGATAATATACAAATGTCTCGAATTTTTGAAGGTGCTATGTCTGTACGTCAGGCAACCTGGCTAACATTCACTCAAATTGCCTCAAAATCCCACAAACCCGTCACTCTGTGTCGCACCCGTATGGACGCCGCGCATTGGTTGAGGTTGATGAGCATGCGCTAGCAGAGCCGCCGAGCGCGGACTGGGCTGATCAGCCTGCGCTATTTCAAGCGGTGTGCGCGGATGACTGGAAGTGTCGACCGGCATAGGGAAAGGTTCCGGCTCTCCGTTTATGGCCTCGTTGACGGCCTCCAGTGCACCTTTAATTTGGGCAGTAGCAGTTACTGGTTGCGCTCCTTCAACGGGTGTACCGCCCAGGAGTCCACCGTTGCGATGGTCTGGCGGGTTAGGAAGAGGGCCCTCAACCACGGTCGGGGTATCGACACCACCGGCAGTACCAGCAGGGACTACCTCTGCAGTTTTCGGACCATCGTCAGTGGCACCTTTATCCAGAGTAACATTAGGCAGGAAGCCTCCTTTCACAAGTTTGTCATTGCTATCGCCGTGGTGGTTTTTGAAAAAATCGGCGAAGCTTTCGGGGTTAGTAAAATCGATCTTGGGGGCTTCCGTGTGTCGCACCTTATCGGACGACAAAAAATCTTCGAAGGGCATTGAATACACTCCTTGGCTAGTAATAGGGGATTGCTCGAAATTAGGTCGCGAATATAACATTCACATAACAGAAGTGAAAAAAGGGCCATGGGATGCTCTTCTTAACGCTCGATTAACGCTCGCCGATTAAGGTCGCTCCAATAGAGATCGGGAGCGAATCGAACTATGACTGTTTCTCACCATCATTTAGAAGGACACGCAGGGCACCACAACCTTCATCATGATGATTTCTCAAAAGAACATCATAAGAAGGAAGAACTTAGCGCCGCAGAAAAATTGCGCGATGAAGTGCATATGCGGCCGAAGCCATCGCCAGACAAACAATCGGCAAAGCCTGGAGCAAGTGAAGCAATCGGCATGGCCGGCGTGGCCGGAATAGCAGCCACCGCTGACTCCACTACAACGAAGTCGCCACCAACCGACACCACGAAGCGCTCCCTCAGCGATGTTGTACAAGATCACATTGACCTATTCGACAGCGACAAGGACGGAAAAATTACTAAGCTAGAGCTAACCAGAGCAGCCGCCAAGCATGGCCTCGACAATGAAACCATGGAAACAATCGTGACACTCGAGCGCAATTATAATGACCTGGCGGCATTGAACAAGGACAACCCACCGCCATGGCTGCCGAAGTTTCTCATGCAAACCATATACGGTGACGAGCCTCTGACGATGGCAGATCTCAAAATGTACAAAAACATCGATATGGATTTACAGCAAGCAAATAGCGATCTGGTGGTCGGAGTCAACAATTCCATCTTGCGAGCTCGGGCGCAGGAAGAGAAAAAGCAAGAACTATTTGATCAAAATGGCGAAATATCTCCAGCCGCCGTGCAGCAAGGCGACGTCGGCGACTGCTCTTTCCTCGCCCCACTGGCCAGTCTCGCCACAACACCCGAAGGCCGCGACATGATCAAAAAAATGATCCACCCCGAAGGCGACGGCTACACAGTTACGTTTGGTGACGGCCAATCGGCATGGGTAGAAAAACCAACCCCCGCTGAAACTGCCATTTACGCAGGCAACAGCGGCAGCGGTCTATGGCCGGCCGTGCTCGAAAAAGCATACGCAAAAATATTGGGACGCAAAAATAATGAAGAGAAGGCCTCACAATTTGCGGCAGATGGCTGCGAAGGTAAAGGCCCGATGAAAACTTTAGTCGGAGATCTTAAAACGTTCAGTATCAACCCAGCTGACAAAAACAACGAAGAACTACACAAAGAGCTACTGGAGATGTCATCAAACTCGGTCATGATGGCAGCCGGAACGGGAGCCAATCCCGACACAATGCGCAGTCAAAACATCGCCGCTACAGTCGAACAAGTTGACGACAAGGGCACTCCGATTGCAGGAAGTCCCCCTGTGGATATTTGCGGACATCACGTTTACTGCGTCGACCACTATGACGGCAACTCAAAAATGGTCTATCTGCGAAATCCCCACGGTGCCAGTCAACTGCTGCGCCTGCCACTCAACACCTTCCGCCAGGCCTTTTGCGGATTTAGCGTGGCGAAAAATCCTCAGTCAAAATAAGCTGGTTCTAGAAACACCGGCGAACTGCGGAGATAAACATCCTTTGGACTTTGCTTGGGATGCAATTCTTTTTTGTTCATCGCAGCCGGGCGGAAGGCCACGTTTATCTTCAAGACCTGATCCCCGACTTTGCCATCTTTGAAAACATAACGCTCAGAGCGAAATGGCACCGAAATCCCACCGTCGAGCGAAAAATGCTTACTGAAGTCAGCGCGAGTAGTGATCCCGGATTTGATGGCAGCTAGTGCTGTCCTGCACTTAGCGTCCACACCAGCCGTAGGAGGCACATTAATAATAGCCATTCCGATTCGAGCCCGATTGCCGATTATGCCGTTGGCCCCTCTTGGATAAGTCAGCTCGATGCAACGGCCGTCCTTGAAGCGCAACTGGGCGCTTAACGGCTGGACCAGCACACTCGACGCAGCGTCATCAATGGTGCCATCCAGCAGCGTTCGCGCCACACAAGCCGCCGGCATGTCTACTTCATCACCCGCCACGTCAATGCTTTCAATATCAGCCAATGGCAGACAAGCGCCAACAGGCTTGCCGACTGACTTGGAATCACGCAAGGTGGGCCACTTTTCCAGGCACCGCCCGAGCGAATTTCCAGCAACATACCTGACCTTCGACCGCAAAGTCTGATAATCGCCATCATTTCTCTCCGCGGCTTGCACAGAAAGACCTCCAGACAGGCTCAGAGCAAGGGTCACAAGACATGCAAGAAGAGCGACGACGGCTCGTGCCTCTGACGTGGCATATAAGTGCAAGCCTGCAAAAAAAGCAGAATTGGCAGCGCAGATCCTTCCGGAGAGACCAAGCATGGATGAAGCAACTAAAAAGACACTGGCAGGCAGTGCCGGTTGGTTCCTCTGGATTGCTCTCTGCACAATCATCAACATTGTCCTCTACTCTACAAACAGTGATACCAGACTTGCACTCTCTGCCGACTCGGTAGAAGTCGCAGCTGTATTGTTCAATCAGTTTGGCGGCGGCACTCACGAATTCAAAATGATTGTCACATACATCATCGGCATCATCGGCGCAGGCATTTATTTTTTATTGACTAAACCCGCAAGCGAAGGCAAAATCTGGGCCTTTATCGTCGGATTTATCCTCTATGGTTTAGACGCAATCTTGCCCTTAATGATGACTCAGTGGGTTGGCCTGGCCATCCACGCCTGGGCATTGTATTCCATGTTTGGCGGCATTATGGCCTGCGCCAATATGGGCAAAAATGCGGCGGCCGCGCAAGCAGCAGCAGCCCCAGCACCAGAGTCAGCAGCCCCAGCACCAGAGTCAGCAGCAGCAGCACCAGCGGAACCGGCCCCAGTACCGGAAGCTACCCAATCCCCCGAGTTTAATCAGGGCTCTCAATCAAATAACTAATTAGCCGAACAGCCCACTATTTAATAAAAGCGACAACGTGTGAGAAACTTTTCACCTGTTGAGACGTACTAACGCCTCGTAATTTCGGTACCACCTTGCGTTACTTGGGCATTCCGAAATTGCACTTCCGAGAGCACTACTATTTCGCTCACAAGCGACCGCCCTTCTGATGGGACAGCAATAGGTAACGATCATGGCTTTAGACAAACCAATGTGGTGCATTGATTGCGGAGACCCCTTTACCTTCACGGCCAACGAGCAGCAGTTTTTCATTGAGAAAAATCTGAAGAACCTGCCCAAGCGTTGCCACAATTGCCGTGTAATCAGCAAAGTAAAACGCACCGGCAAAATTTTTGATTCAACCAGCGCAGTCGACTGCGAAAAATGTGGCGCCGTGACGATTGTTCCTTTTAAACCAAAAGGGCACAAACCGGTTTACTGCGCCAGCTGCTTCGCCGGCGTCAAACACACCACGGTAAACTATCCGCCTTTATCGAACTTGTAGCGTTCAGACGGTGTCATGCGCCGATAGTCCCACTGCTCGTTGGCGGTGAGCCTACTATATTGATAGCGCTCGTCACCGTTCATCTGCTGGTAGTCAAATTGGTCTTGTTTGCTTAAATGCTCAAAGAGATAACGCTGAACCGCGTTCATCTGCTTCAGATCATAGTCATCGTTTGCGCTCATTGCCCTCTCCTTATCGAAAAACCCCAAGCAAGAACAGAGCCATTTTATTGGCCCTGAGACTAACGCCAGGTTAAGAAGGAAGGTAAGGAAACTGCCCACTTTTAATGAGCGCGCCCCCAAAATGCCATACGGGCAGCCCCATAATTGGCGCTTCCCAGCCCCTCCGCACGATGTAATTGAGGAATCCCTAATGACACATGACAGACCGGCCGCTGCCAGTTTCGACAACCACGCACACCAGGGCATGAGGGCCGATGCGCCTCACGAACACCAGGGCCCAGGCGGTCCAAACTCTGCAATCAAAATGTCGCAAGAAGTATTCGCGCAGCCAGCTCGCCAGATAGCACCGCCGGCGATGGCACAGCTCGGTCATGGCCCAATCGACGCCAAGGCCCCATGTCCTCCAGGTCAAAGACCGGAAATTCCTCACGTCGAGCCAAAACCAGCTCCCAAGCCGGAACTTCCAAAACCGGAGCATCATGGTCAAGACAAAAACCCCTGTCCGCCCAAAGGCGAGACGCAACCGCCCAAAGTAGAGATACCTACTCCCAAGCCACCAAAAGTAGAAACGCCGCATCAACAGCCGCCCACCGACAAAACCCCTTGCCCACCCAAGGTAGAAACTCCTCCTCCCCCTCCTAAAGTAGAAATCCCTCCTCCCGTAGCTCCTCCCCCGCCCAAGGTTGAAGTTCCTCCTCCCGTAGCTCCTCCCCCGCCCAAGGTTGAAGTTCCTCCTCCCGTAGCGCCGCCCCGAGTCGAAGTACCGCCTCGCGTAGACACACCTCGCGCTGTCTCCGTTCGCTACTCACCGCCGGCCGAGCCGATCAAAGCTTTCAAACCTACTGACCATGTCGCCCCGCCGCAGAAAGAAAAGATTGTGGTGCCGGGAACAATCACAATCGAAAAGACAACAGGCGCTGCTGCAATCGTGCGCAAAGAAGTGCATCACGACGAAGCCGTCAAGCACGTACCGCCGCAAACAGGCAAGGTGGAAGTCCACGTACAGAAGCGCGAAGCCGGTCAGGTAAAAGTGGCCATAGCGGACCACGGACATGCAAAAGGCGACAAACCAGCCGCCAAACCTCATCCAGCAAAAGTTCATCCGGCCCAAATACATACTGCCGATTCGCACGCCAGAGGTGCGGTCGAAATCAAAGAACACGCCAAGACAAAAGTAATAGTTGCACAAGAGGCGGGTGCGCCACCTGTTGTTGAAGCAATCAAAAAGGACGAGACAATCACTACCGTAGCGGTAGCCAGCAGCGAAAAGACCACAATACAATTCAGTCCGCCCGCTGCCGCTGAAGTCGAGACACCCGGGCAAGCGAGCAAGGGTAGCAACGTCTGGGGAGAAGCCAGTGTCTCCTACTCACCGAGCACAAAGTCCACCGTCGGTACAGCCACTGTCGGTAAGTTTTTCGACCAGCAAAACTACGGCTATGTGCAAGGTACAGCCGATCTGACACGCGGCAAAATGGGCAATGTCTCGGCTATGTATGGCCATTCGGTGCTCACACCCTACGACGAGAACGGTCAACCCAGACGCGGCAACGTCAATGTCGAAGCCGGTGTCGTATTAAACACCGGTGAATCGCTGGAAGGTTCCAAGTTGCCGATTTTCGGTAAGACAGCAGCGCGAGTCGGGGTCAACGGCTATTACAACCTGGACCAGGAAGGCAAGACTACCGTCTACGGGTCGGCCGACTACGCCAGCAATCCCAAGCAGGCCGACGCACAGGTAGGCATCTCGCACAAACTAACCAGCGACGTCACCGTCAGCGGTGGCTACCAGGTGTCAAAAGTGGAAGGCTACAAAGCCGGACACTACGCCACGACGGCAGCCAGCATGAAGATCTCGGAAAATACCGAACTCTATGTAGGCGCAGCTGTCTCATTGCAGAAGCAAAACAAAGACAACAAAGTCTACGGCGGCGTGCGCTTCTCGTTTTAGGTTCTAGGGTCTAGGTTCTAAGGACCGGGCTATTTAGAGACCAAGCTGTCTGGCAATAACCAGACGCTGGATTTCCGATGTGCCTTCGCCGATTTCGCAGAGTTTGGCGTCGCGCAGGAAACGCTCGGCCGGGAAGTCTACGATGTAGCCGTATCCGCCGTGAATCTGTACGCACATGTTGGCCACTTTGGAAGCCACTTCTGAAGCGTAGAGCTTGGCCTGTGAACCTTCAAGGATCACCGACTTGTGGTGGTCTTTGAGGTAGGCAGCATGATAGAGCATCAATCTGGCAGCTGATACCTGGGTATGCATGTCGGCCAGGAAAGACTGAATCATCTGGAATTTACCGATAGGTTGTCCAAACGCTTCTCTCTGCTTGGCGTAAACAATCGAAGCGTCAACACAGGCCTGGGCAATACCGAGAGCCAGGGCGCCGATTGAAAGTCTGCCGCCGCCGAGGGTTTGCAGGGCTTGCTTGTAGCCTTCGCCTTCAGCGCCGATGATATTTTCAGCGGGGATTTTGCAATCTTCAAAGGTCAAGCTGGCTGTGGGGGAGCCACGCATACCGAGCTTCTTCTCTACTTTGCTGACGAAGAATCCGGGGGTGCCTTTTTCTACGATGAAGGACGAAATACCTTTGCTACCTTTTTCTTTGTCGGTCATAGCCATGATGATGGCGGTATCGGCATCGGTGGCATTGGTGATGAACTGCTTGGTGCCGTTCAATACATAATGATCGCCGACGCGCTTGGCGGTGGTCTTCTGGCTGGAGGCATCGGAGCCAGTGCCAGGCTCTGTCAGTGCCCAGCAGCCGATGTGCTCACCGGAGGCCAACTTAGGCAAATACTTTTTCTTCTGTGCTTCTGTGCCGAACATATAAATGGGATTGCTGCCCAGTGACACGTGAGCGGCATAGCTGAGTCCGGTCGAACCGCAAGCTCGAGCTATTTCTTCTACGGCAATTACATAACTTCTATAGTCGGCGCCAGCGCCACCATATTCGGCACCAATCGGCAAACCGAGGTAGCCGAGCTTGCCCAGTTCTTTGAAGGTTTCAATGGGAAACCTTGCTTCCTGGTCCACTGCATGAGCTTTGGGCGCAATTTCGCGGGTGGCAAAATCACGGATAGCTTCCCGAATGGCATGATGCTCTTCGGTGAAAAACTCGCTATACGGCATCAAATCCGGTTCAGACGCTACCATAGTCACAGCAGATCCCCCTGCAAAAAAGTCATGTAGGGGGTGATCATAGCGCAGGGGTTTGGTTTAGCCCGCTTTCCCTAAGCCAACATTAAAGATCTGCCCGAGCTCAGCCCATTTCCTGGGCTGCAAAGTACTCTTCAATGGCCTTCACAATGCGGTCGGCGGCATGTCCGTCACCGAAAGGATTGACCGCCGTGGACATGGACTTGTACGAGCCGGGGCTGGTCATAAGCTGTTCGGCGCCGTCAAATATGGACGCCTGACTGACACCCACAAGCCTGGCCGCACCGGCTTCCACGGCCTCGGGGCGCTCGGTATTTGTGCGCATAACAAGGACCGGCTTGCCAAGCGCCGGTGCCTCTTCCTGCACACCGCCGGAGTCGGTCAAGATGAAATGACATTTGCGCATGGCATAGACGAAGGGCACATAATCAAGTGGTTCGACGGTAATCAGACGGTCATGGCCCTGAAAAACAGGCTCCATCGATTCCCGCACAACCGGATTTTTGTGAATAGGGTAGAGGACCTGCACATCCGGAAAGCGGTCTACAATCTGGCGCAGCGCCAGAGCAATCTCATCCATTCCCTGGCCCCAGTTTTCACGGCGATGGGCGGTGACAAGCAGCACTTTGTATTTATCAAAGTCGGCCTGGCCATAGAGAGTTTTGTCGATATAGTCATCCTTGAGCCGGGCGGCGGTATCGAGAAGTGCGTCTATGACAGTGTTCCCTGTCATATAGACATTTTCAATAACGCCTTCACGGCGTAGGTTTTCCACGGCCAGTGGCGTCGGAGCAAAATGCAGTGTGGCGATTTTGCCGGTCTGACGCCGGGACATTTCCTCGGGGAAAGGATTGTAGCGATCGTTGGTGCGCAGTCCCGCTTCTACGTGCCCAACCGGGACCTTCTGATAAAACGCCGCCAGGGCCGCCGACATTACTGTGACAGTGTCGCCCTGGACCAACAACAAGTCAGGCCGGTCTTTTGACAACAGCTCATCGACTCCGGTAACTACCCTTGAGGTGAGCTCGGCCAGGGTCTGACCATGGCGCATCAAATCCAGGTCATAGTCTGCCTTGACATCAAACCAGCGCATCATTTGATCCAGCATTTCGCGGTGCTGGGCTGTTATTGCCACCACCGGTTCGAGAGTTTTGGAGCGCCTGAGCGCATGCACAACCGGAGCCAGCTTGACAGCCTCAGGGCGCGTACCAAAAACACACATAACGCGCTTTTTCATAGCCATCAGACTCTTTCAAATTCCATGCAAGGGGCGCCCAAGGACACGCTGCCCGAGGCAAGGAGGCGATACCGGCCCCCGGCGCAAGTACGGATATTCTATAGCACCAGGTTCTGTTAGACTACCTTACTATCTAGTGCGTACTAATTTTTGCCATTTGTAGAAGATCGGAGAGCTTGCCGTGGATGTAATCATTGAAGGACACATCAATCAGGATGAAACGATGGCCGATATCGTGGCCTCGGTTGTTGCGCTCAAACAATGTCAGGCGCCAATATTGCGCGTCAATGCTAATGACTCAAATTTGCAGGGTCGCCTCTTGTTCAGCCCCGGCGGTTATATAGTCGGCGGCAAAATCAATGTATCCGGTGAAACCGGTTGGGATGCGGTGCGCAAATTGCTCAGCGTCACGGAAGGCAATTACGCGATTCTAGACCCGGCTCGCAAATCCACAGCCGAACTCAATCAAGCCCTCTGGGTACAAGTGGACAAAGTGCTTCAGTCACTACCAAATTTGCCCGAGGACGGCGGCGATTTCGTTGACAAACAGCCACAGCGTAGTCAGGAAAGCGCTGTCCGCCCTAAGACCGGACAGACTGACCTGGCGCCGATTATGGCCGCTGTCGGCACACCCAAGGACGTAGAAACGGTCGACGCTTCGATACCCACCAAGATCGAAAATGAAGACCGTTTGACGGTGGAAAGTAAGGCCCCTTCACGCAAGTATAATCAAGGACGCTGGCGCATTGTGCGCTTCTGCCTGCAGGTCAGCTTCGGCATCGCTATGGCTTCTTTGATAATGTGGCAGAGTGACAACATTTGGAGTTTCTGGTGGCATCAAATCTGGGTCAAAGTACTGGCTTTGTTCGGCCTGAAGCCATAAAACGAGGCGTCTCGTTTCTCAATCTTGCACTGACGGTCGTACTCGGCGGTCTGCTTTGCGCCGCCGCTATAGAACTGACGCAGGCAGCACCAGGCTGGGCAAAAAAAGCACCCGCCACAGACAGCGCGCACACTACCATGCCGGCTTCACAAGCCGAACAATCAGGGCTGATTAAAGAAACAATCTTCTGCGAAAATCTTGAGCGCGAATCCTACACGCATTTGCCGCAGGGTTATGTGCGAGGGCATAGATTGCCGCTGGTACTGGTTTTTCATGGTGGCTTCAATCTTGCCAATCGCATGGATGTGCTTACCGGTTTTAATGACATCGCCGATCAAAATGGTTTCATCGTCACCTATCCCCAGGCCTTCAAACATCACTGGAACGACGGCCGAAACATAGACGGCCACGACAATTTCAACGATGTACAGTACGCCGTTGAAGTGATCGATCACATGATACGTAAGTACAATGTCGATCCCAGCAGAGTTTACGCCTGCGGCATTTCCAACGGCGGATTTTTCGCCCAGTATCTGGCCATTCGTCAACCGCACAAAGTGGCGGCCGTAGCATCTGTGGCCGCTTCTCTGCCGCAAATCATTCAGAGTACGCAAGCTGCGACACACCCGATGTCGGTGCTCTACATAGTAGGCATTGACGATCCAATCATGCCCTTCCAGGGCGGCCCTTTGCCCAAAATGTTTAGAGACAAAGGCACGGTGCTCTCAGTGCCTATAGCCGCGCAATATTGGGTAAAAGCTGATCGTTGCAACCCAACGCCGCGTTCGCTCGATCTGCCCGATGTCGACGCCACCGATGGCTGCACCGTCAAATACGCCAATTGGACCGGCGGCAGGCACGGCAGCGAAGTCGGAGTATTTGGTATCACCGGTGGTGGCCACACCTGGCCCGGCGGCCAGCAGTACGCTTCCGAGAGTCAGGTCGGTAAGACCTGCCGCGACATCAACGCCAGCAAAGCAATCTGGGATTTTTTCCAGAATCATCACAACTAACGTGTGTCCTCAGACGACTAATAGCGCTGCGCCACAGTGCCGTTTAAGAGCTTGGAAATTGCGCTAACCGGACTGGCATCATTGCGCGCCGTAAGCTGTCTCAAATACTTACCCAGAGTGCCAGTGTGCACTCCTACAACCTCGCCGGAGGCGTTCAAAACAGGACTGCCAGAAATTCCAGCCTTGGAGAAATAACTTGCCAGCATGCGCGGCGTATCCACCAGGCCCAAATGTTTAGGCTGAGGCGGCAGCACTTCGCGGGTAAATGGATGCACCCGCAGTGTGCCAATGGACACGGCGTCAGCGGCAGGCACTTTGGGACTGACTCCAATAGTCTGAAACTCCCTTACTTTACCGGGCGCCAGAGTAGCAGAGGAAAATTTTGATTGATGACTGAGCACAAAAACGTTGTCGCCCGGCTGAGCGTTTTCTGTAGCCAATTTGAGCGGCTTAAATTGAGTTGCAGAGGTTGCCTTTTCCACTTGCAAAATGGCCACGTCATCGACTCTGTTTGCGGCTACCACCCTGGCTTTGTGTGTCGTACCCAGATGGTCGGTGACAGTCAAAACATCCTTGAGTTCGACACAGTGACTGTTGGTTACGGCCAGACCGTCTTCACTAATCAAAAAAGCATTGCCGCTAAACTTGGTCCCGGCCTTGGCTCCCGTAAGCACCTGAGCTTGAAACTTCAGTGTCGAAGGTAGTGCCTCCTGATACAGCGCGGCCACTGGATCATCTTTGCTGAAGAGGCGCTCCATGGGCTTCGACTGCTTGCCCCGAAGGCCGACGGTGTCGTAGGTGTTGATGCGCACATAGTTGCTGCTCGACCCAAACAATGAATGATTGGCCAGTTTCGACCCGCCCAATCCACCCACACTGCTGAGGGCTAGATCAACGGCAAATTTACCACCATGCACGGCGAAGGCCTGCCGGTTTTGTTCGTTGTGGTCGCGGTTGTTCCATGTATCTTTGAGAATGCCGCCGATCTCCTGCCCATGGCCGAGCAGATCCCGGGCAAAAGAAACCGTTAGCGCTGCCGCGCCAATAGCAAGGACTGGACGCAACACAGGCAGTTTAGCTTCAGCGGCACGGATGGCAAAACCAGCTGCCGCCGACCCCAAAACAGTCAGCGTAGTCTCACCGGCATGCTCGATTGAAAAAGCAGCCCGACCGGCGTCAATTACACCACCACCCATAACATAGACTTCGCGACCGATTTTATCGTCGATAGAGTCGCGATTGCGCATGCGATCGTAATAAGCCATACGTTCGGCGAAGACACGGTCGTCTTCGTCGTCACTTGATGAAAAATTAGCTACCGGCGATGGTTTGTCTGAGGTCATGGTCCCAGATTAGCCCGGCCCCACAGCCCTGACAAACCGGAATTTACGCAGTTTGCCCAATTTTTGTACTATAGGCGGAATTATTTAAAAATGCCGCCGATGATGTCGCCTACGACATTACCCGTTTCCGAACCACTTCTGCCGCCGGGGGCATGGCGGAAAATTTCCTCGGCCAGATTAACGACCGGCATACTCTGCAGAAATACCCGGCCGGGACCGCGCAGGGTAGCGAGAAATAAGCCTTCACCACCAAACAAAACGTTGCGAAAGCCTTTGACCATGGTGATGCTGAAAGAAACAGACGGGTCCTGTACTCCGACATGGCCCACATGCACCTGCAATGTTTCGCCCGGCTTAAGGTCTTTTTCCACCACTTCGCCGGAGAGATCAAGGAAAACCCAGCCAGGTCCAGTAACCTTTTGCAGGATAAAACCTTCTCCGCCAAATACACCGGCACCCAACTGCTGGCGGAAGAAAATATCCAGAGTGACAGAAGACTGAGCACACAAAAAGGTTTCTTTGCGGCAGACCAGGGTCTCGCCGGCGGCCAGATTGCGCGCCACCAGACTGCCGGGGAAGCGTGGGCAAAAGGCAACCATGCCCGCCTGTCGCTCGGCGCTAAACTGAGTGAGAAATAGCGACGCACCGGAGAGCGACCGCATCAGGCCCTTCATCAGACCGCCACCGGTATTAGTGTCCATTTTGATGCCATCGGTCATCCAGGCCATTTGATGGGTCTGGCTGAAAACCATCTCGCCTGGATTGAGGTCAACCTCCAGAGTCTGAAGGGTGGTGCCATGAATTACATGCTGCATTGCTCACTCCACTAAATCTAACTAGTGAGTGCATGCCACGCGTATCTGCGCATCAATCCATTAAAAGCTAAAATTTGCTCAGCAATTGACGTGCCGAATATGCAGACATAGAACCGGCAACATCTTTGTACTTTTGCAGAAAATCGCAGTCCCAATACTTTTGCAATTGCAACAGTGACTCGGCGAAACGCGGAGCAAACGGCTTGTCCCAGACAATGCTCTCTCCCACTACAGTAGACTCGTGCATCAAGGCACGATAGGCTAGAGGCCGCAGGTCTTCACGGCTCAAAACAATCTCCCCGACTTCGCCCAGGGCCATGCCTGTAGCTTTTTTGTAAGACCGGTAAAAGTCGGCGTTGGCACGGTTAAAGACCGCGGCGGCAACAGTTTGCAGTTGTTCTTTAAGATACGGGCTTAGTTCAAAGGTTACTTCGCACCGGTCATCAACAGGCAAAGACTCGGCTTTTGTTGCATGTACAGCGGCCACACCACTGCCGGACGTCACCGTGGCGGCTACCGTTGCAGCTTCTGCACGCATCATCAAAGTCAATAGCGCGACTGCGCTAATTTCACCTGCAGATCCCTGAGAAGTCACACCCATAGAAGCAGCGCTCACTTCAAAACAATTTTTGGTCATAGTAAAAACCTGTGTCGGTCGGGGTTGGGGTATCCCCATACTAATAGCCAACTTGTGACAAAGACGTGAAATAAAAATGGCCGCTCCCATTTAATGGTTTTTGGACGGGTCAGGCGGCATCATGTCGAGAATGGCCTGAATCTGTTTCTTCACGGGCGCACCGAGGATTTCGCCCGGGAAAGTCTTTCGCAGTAACTCCTGATCCGCGAGACTGTAAGAGGCTAAAGGATGGGGCAGTTCTATGCGCCGGCACTGCAAAGCAGTGAGGGCAAGAAGGCCTTTTACTGATACCTTCGTGTCCACCAAATTGATCTCACGCAATTTTTTAAGACGACAGATCACAGGTATACAGGTGTCGTCAATGTCAACATTGAGCCCCAGATCCAGATTGGTAAGGGAAGCACACTTGCACACCTGGGTAAGACCTGCCTTGCTCAGGCCGACTCGATGCAGGGTCAAGCGTTGCAGATTAGGCAATTCAGACAGATATCGCAAATAATTATTGTCGACGGCATTATCTCCGAAGCGCACAAAACGAAGGGAGCGACAATGCCTCAGGGCGCTCAGACAGGAGCCGTTAACCATTGAACCGCTGAAAGAAACGCCCTCCAGATGAGGCATGACAGCCACCTTGGCAGCGCCACTATCTGTAGTATCAGATTTATCAAAGGATATGGCCCTAATACCTGTGATATTGACGACATAACCCGCAGCCGTGTCGCTCATCTTTTCCTCACCGTCGGCCATAGAGCAAAAGCGCAGCTCGATGTAATCGAAGGCATCGGGGGGCAATTTCAACAAACACTCGGGGTGTTCAAAAAAATGATGATCAGGCTCAAACTTAAGTAGTTTGTCCGTGGGCACAACCACGCGCCCCTGCGCCCGGGCCACGCGAGTGCCCCTGATAGTACACTCCACCCCCGGGTCGGTGGGCACAACGCAAATAAATCCTACCGGGTACTCTCGCGGAAACTCAAGTATCTTCGTTCGCGCTTCGGCCAGCTGCCCGACCAGCAGGGCAGAGACAAAGCCAACCAGAGTCATCCATCGAAGTTTGCGCATAAGTCTATTTTTCCATCTGCAAACTATAACCAAGATGGCGCTGACTGACCAGGTATGGAGGTGCATCGTCGGACGACAGAGTAGCCCGTAATTTATGAATATGCACCCGCACAGAATCAGGTGAAGTTTCCGATTCTGAGGGCCAGACCGCGTTTATAATCTGCACCGAGGTAAAATAGGCGCCGGCGGCCTGAGCCAGAAAAACCAAAATATCCAGTTCTTTAGCCGAAAGCTCAAGTCTGTGACCGGCTTTGACGGCTGTGCGCAGAGCCGGGTCGATTTCCAGCTCAGCCAGCTTTATCGTTTTGACAAATTTCTCCGGCGAGCGACGGAAGAGCGCCCGCAAGCGCGCCGAAAGCTCCTGCGGGGCAAAGGGCTTAACGAGATAGTCATCGCATCCGGCGTCCAGCCCGGTTACGCGGTTCTGAAAACCGTCCTTGCCGGTCAGCATCAAGACCGGCGTGCTGCCGCCGTCGCGGCGATATTCGCTGCACAAATCCACCCCTGAGTAGTTTTCCAGCTCCCAATCCAATATGACAGCATCGTAGGGATAGGTCCGCAGGCGAAACCTCGCCTCCTCCGCCGTGGTAACGGCCTCCACGACATAATGATCGACGGACTCCAGCCATTGCCTGATTGTGGCAAGTACAGCCGGATCATCATCAACAACTAAAATCTTTGGCAAATTGGCTTTACCTATCTAATCCAGTCTAATCACGCGCCGCACCGCGGTTGTATTTCACAGGTGGTTTGGCCAACAAAACAGAAAACACCGTGCCCACACCTTTCTCGCTCTGCACCGAGATAGCGCCGCCGTTCAGGCCCACCAGCTCGCGACAAATGGACAAGCCCAAACCTGAACCATGACGATACATGCGGCCGGAGCGAGTCTGATAGAAGGGTTCAAAAATATGGTCCAGCTCCAGTTTATCAATGCCGACGCCACAGTCTCTGACGTCTACTCTTATCCGATCCCCCACAGCGCTGCCGGAGACAGTAACAGTGCCGCCCACCGGCGAAAATTTGACGGCATTGCTGAGTAGATTAGTTATCACGCGACTGATCAATTGCAGATCGGCCTTCATCTCAATATCGCGGTCGGTACAAACAATATGCACCTCACGGGCGCGGGCGGCGGGTTCCACCGAAGGCGCGCAGTCATCAAAAATCTGGCCCAGACTGACAACAGCCAAGACCACACTATTGCGCTCTTCCTGCTCGATATTCAAAATCTGCTCGGTCAGGGCCACAATCTTATTGGTAAACTGCTCCGCCTGCTCTATTCTTTCTTGAGCGGGGCCGGGCAGCTCACCGTCGGCTCCGGCCAGAAGCAGCGCCAGCGAACCGCGCAAAACAAGTAAGGGCGAGCGCAGGTCATGGCTGAGCATAGACATTATCCGTTGCCGCTCCAGGGCATTGTATGAAAGCTGGTCATAGGCCGAGTGCAAAGATCTATCAATAAAGGCGATTTCGTTTGACCCTAAAAGTGGTGGCATAAGGTCGCGCCTGAGGCCGATACGCCTGGCATTTTCTTCGACCACGGCCAACTGCCTCAGTGTGTCCGAGGCAAAAACAAGACCGAGGATAATAGTAATAGCAATGCCGACAACGACTAGCGATACAAGCAATACCTGAATGGCAATATTGAGCGACCGCGTTTCCTCAGTTTCCTTATTTTCAAAGACCTTCTCTTCAGCGGTGACAAGTTCCAGAGCCACTTTTAGATCAGCATATAATTTTTGCATAGCCTTGCGTACAATGTTCAAATGTTGCCAGTTGTCCCCGAGAGAGGGACTGCTGCCGTTCAAAATTTTCGATTGTTGCTCAAGCTGCACCAGCCCCTCAAGCGCGCGTTCGACTTTGGGCAAAGACTCCGATGTGCGATTGTCTTCATTGACCGCGCGCTTAAAAGAAGCCAGACAACTGCGGCAAGTATTTATATCGTTTTGGATAAAGCCGGATTTATCCTCTCCGGTCTCAAGACGAATGGAAAACATGCGACTGGTAGCATCTAGAAAGGCAAAGGAAAACATGCCGAGACTGACGACAATGTCCTTAGAGTGGCTGATGCTCTTAGCTTTAGCATCTGCTTGAGCAAAAAGAATCCACAAACCAATTGTAATAACCAACTGAAAGGCCAGCGGAACGGCCAGTAAAATCAAAACTTTCGATTTGAGGCTGAGATTATTTATCCGGACTGCCAAATTCAATTTCCCGCGGTTTGCCCCAGATATATACCCGGCAATTGTCTATTAGTGGTCCCCACACTCCCTCAGAGCGGCTATATTGGCCACAGCCCTGGTACCGGTCTGATCGGCATATTTAGAGGCTTCAAGATAGGCTGCTGCTTCACGGTAATGACCGCGCTTGATGGCGGCATTGAAGCGCTCAAACTCGCTTAGTTTGGAAGCGCCCATATTAAAGCTCAAGTCGACCAGCACGTCCTGCACTTTGACCGGGTGGTCGGTGAGGTTTGGGTAAAGCGAAACCGCATCCTTTGTAGCATCGAGCAAGTCTTTCTGAAACAACTTGCTGATTTGCTCGGGGCTCAGTTGCACCTGCTTTCTGCCCACGGGACAACTGGCGTCACGCACCAGGGTGTCATAGTCGCTGCCCACCTCTGCTATACGCTCTCTGGCACCGGACTTAATCAAATTGAAACCAATACCCACAGTAGGAATTTTACGACTGTCCAAATAGGCAGCAGGACATTCGTCCTCACGCAGTTTGAAATGCTCCTGCAATTCAGCCTTTTTTTCCGGCGTGAGATAGGCGTTTATCATTTTGGCGCCGTCCACAAAATTTTTGTTCGTTTCGGCCAAGCGCTCGATTGTCACCGCCCCCGCCAATTCGAAAGTCTGTTCCACTTCACCTGATTTAAAATGGGCGCAGTGTACTTTGGACTGACTGTCATAGGTAGAAGGCGAAAAGCTTGGCGTATTCTTGACCAACCAGACCGACTTTTCCTGGTCGTAAGTAAATGTCTGAGTCGGGGTGATTATTTTTGACAGCACATCCCCTTTCCATTCAAATCTGTCATTCTCACCGGCAGGACTGTATGAAAAAACAACGCGCTTGCCGTCTTCAGACATGAGTGAGGCAGCGCCTGTCTTGGCGTCGACCTTCATATTGCGGTTTTCGAGATTGACGCTCATTGGCAGCCAGACTATTTCAGTCTTAGGCAAAATGCCGTCCATGGTAAGTTTCCCTGTCTGCACGCCAACCGCAATTTTATTGGTTGAGATCGTGGCGTCCCAATGTCTCTCCAACCAGCTTGGTTGCGGCTGCGGCTGTGGCTGCTCCATGACTTCACGACTCTGACCTGCTCTACCGTCCGACATTGCTGACCTCGCTTTAGTAAGGGGGATGTCGAAGACAATAAAACTCATTTGTTGCCGATACGTTAACCGGCGACTGGCCCTCGTTCAGCGTGCAACAACGCTGCCACATTTGTGTTAGCCGGACGCAACAGCCACGAGTGTAGATTGGCTCGGACAGGCAACCAATTTTCTAAATTTTGAGGAGTATTAGCAATGACAGACAGAAGACATGAGCCAACAGGCTCCGACATGATCGGTGAAGGTCTGAAAAACATTGGCCCCAGCTTTGCGTCAGTAATGCACGGCTTCGATCGCCTGAACGGAGCGGCATCTAATATACAGAACGGCATCAACCGCGCCGAAGCCGAAATTGGCGCAGCAGCTTTGCAGGGAATCGCAGACGAAACGATGAAAGAACTTCCGGAATTAAAACTGATTCCGCAAGCAGCAGCTCAGCTCGACCAGAGGCACGCTGATTTTGTTCAGACTAGGCCGGTCATAGCTTTTGGTGCATCCCTAGCAAATCCCGGGTTACCGTACTTGTTTGGTGCCATGATGGGCGGCACTGGAGCTAATCATCGCGTGTCGGATGCCGCGCCTAAGCCGGCACCAGCCAAACCGGTCGAGGCTCAAGCTGCACCCAAACCGGCTACCCCAATACCCACTCCCGCTGCCGCTACGCCAAAACCGGCGGACGCTACGCCCAGACCGGCTGCCGCTCCGGCTCAACCCACTGAAGCTACATCCAGACACGCCGCTCATGCCACTGACGTACCAGCCGGTACACCAGCGCACACCGCCCGCGACAACTCCTCGCCCCACTCGGACGGTCAGACCAGAGAGATAAAGATCGCCCGCGGTATGGGTTACTGGAGAGAAGCGCATCTGCTTTTGCCCGAAGGCGCTTCCAACCGGGACATCCAAAAACTCGCCAGAGAGCTGGAAACACTCAACCACAACAAGAAGTTGTTTTTCGGGAAAACCATGATAATTCCAGCCGAAATCACCACTTGAGAAAATTTAACGCTTACTTTCTCAGACACTGGGTATGTATCTAGTGCATACCAGTGTCGGACGCACACCGGTGTTGCCTGAGGAAGAAGATTATGGCCGCACAACACAATGACCACGCATCATCGCCCCTTGAGACCTTCAAGGAAGTGGGCGAGGCTGTAGGTAATCTCTTTAACATGGCCGATTTGAAAGATATTTTCAAAGCCGATGCAGGCACACACTTGGCCGCCCAGGGCACCGTCGACAAACTCTTTGGGCCGTCCAAGGACATGCTTCCTTTTGCAGACAGCAGCAAGCACAACGCGGCCTGAGCCTCAGTCCCATAGTCTCCTCTAGAACTGTTTTCCATAAATATTTTTCGTAGCTATCTATTGTTGTTGCGGATTTATTGTTGAGCTTCTAGGCGCATCTGACCGCTGATGCTGAGAGCGGCAACTTTGGCGTGACGCGCCAGACGCTTCACACCATCGGGCTTAGAAAGTTTGCCGTCACGAATTTCAGTTTGTATGTTTAGCGCATCCTACAATAGGTCGCGCGAGATCACATCCCATTCAACAAGAAGCGAGCCCAGGG
>Ga0105248_10000962_pt1 | contig 32074 bp, 20 predicted proteins | sample KBSS34metaG_FD_81524 | JGI IMG/M metagenome (GOLD analysis project Ga0105248, IMG submission 81524) | Switchgrass rhizosphere microbial communities from Kellogg Biological Station, Michigan, USA - KBS S3-4 metaG | ecosystem: Host-associated > Plants > Roots > Rhizosphere > Soil | place...
GGCGACAGGCGTCAATGGTGAGAGCCTGAGCGCTTTGCTAGACCTCGGCTCATCGTTTACCAACGTTCCTGGCGGAACGGCAAACTGGTCGTTCGCCGGTAACGGCAACTACAACACGGCCAACGGTACGGCAGACATTGTCATCAGTAAGGCGAATGCTTCGATCACGGTTAACGGATACACCGGCGTCTACGACGGTAACGCTCACGGCGCAACAGGTTCGGCCGCGGGTCTCAACAGCGAAGACCTGACTAGTCTGTTGAACCTCGGTGCATCCTTCACGAACGTTCCCGGCGGAACGGCACATTGGTCGTTCGCGGGGAACAGCAATTACAACGCGGCGGACGGCAGCGCTGACGTCACGATCTCGAAGGCTGACGCAGCAGTCTTGGTGAAGGGCTACGCAGGTGTCTACGACGGCAGCTCTCATGGCGCGACAGGTTCGGCAACTGGCGTGTCCGGCGAGAACTTAAGCAATCTGCTTGATCTCGGAGCTTCATTCACAAACGCTCCCGGTGGAACGGCAAATTGGTCCTTCGCTGGTAATGGCAACTACAACGCCGCCACAGGTACTGCAGACATTGTCATCACCAAGGCAAATGCCTCGATCACGGTCAACGGCTATGCGGGTGTCTACGATGGTCACGCTCACAGCGCTACGGGTTCGGCGACAGGCATCAAGGGCGAGAACCTGAGCAGTCTGCTGAATCTTGGGGGGTCATTCACAAACGTCCCTGGCGGAACAGCCGACTGGACGTTCGCCGGTAACGGCAACTACAACACGGCTAACGGCACGGCGAACGTCACGATCTCGAAGGCTGAGGCGACGATCGTCGTGAACGGTTACACAGGCGTGTACGACGGTAACTCCCATGGTGCGACAGGTTCGGCGACTGGAGTATCCGGTGAGAACCTCAGCAGCCTGCTCGATCTCGGTGCCTCATTCATAAGCGCTCCTGGCGGGACGGCAAACTGGTCTTTCGCGGGCGATGGCAATTACAACTCGTCCAACGGTACTGCGCAAATCGCGATGACGAAGGCGAACGCCACAATCGCGGTCAATGGTTACACTGGCGTCTACGATGGGAGCGCGCACAGCGCATCCGGTTCGGCGACTGGCGTCAGCGGCGAACAACTCAATGAGTTTCTCGATCTGGGAACGTCCTTCACGAACGTCCCTGGCGGCACAGCGAATTGGAGCTTCGCCGGCAACGGCAACTACAACCCGGCAAGCGGCACGGCAAACATCGTGATCACGAAGGCGAATGCCACGATCACGGTTAACGGTTACACCGGCGTCTACGACGGCAATCCGCACGGAGCAACAGGTTCCGCGACAGGTGTTAACGGAGAAAACCTGACCGGTTTGAATCTTGGTGCGTCGTTCACAAACGTTCCTGGCGGCACGGCCAACTGGTCGTTCGCGGGCAACGAGAACTACAACGCACAAAATGGCGACGCGACGATCACGATTACACCGCGCCTTGTCACGGTCAGCGCTACCGGCGTCCACAAGATTTACGACGGCAATACCAACGCGACGGTTACCTTCACCGATGACCGTATATCAGGTGAGGATCTGACTTTCAGTTACACGGCCAACTTCAATTCACGGAACGTGGGAACAAACAAATCCGTAAGCGTGAGCAGCATCGCGATCAGCGGCGGCGCAGACGCCGGGAACTACAGTCTTAGCAACACGACATGCTCAACAACGGCAAACGTCACACCATTGGCCATCACCGGTTCGGTCACCGTCCAGGACAAGGTCTACGATGCCACGACAGCCGCGACGATCAACCAACGGACGCTCTCTGGCAACCTGCCTGGCGATGACGTGTCTTACACGGGCGGGTCTGCGACCTTCAGCGATAGGAATGTCGGCAACGACAAGACCGTGACGGCGACTGGTCTCAGTCTCTCTGGCGGCGATGCCATCAATTACACCGTCAACACGACGGCTATGACCGCGGCCGACATCACTCCGCTGGCAATCACCGGATCCATCACGGCTGAAAACAAGGTTTACGACGGCAATACGACTGCAACCATTCTGGCTCGGACGTTGGCCGGAGTCCTTGGTACGGACGCTGTCAAATACATTGGCGGGAGCGCCACGTTTAATGACAAGAACGTCGGAACCGGCAAAACAGTCACGGCAACCGGGCTCATCCTCAGCGGTGACGATGCCGGCAACTACACTGTCAATCCGACGGCACAGGCAACAGCGAATATCACCGCTCTGACCATCACCGGCGCCTTCACTGCGCTGAACAAGGTTTACGATGGCACCACGAATGCGACGATTCAGAACCGTTCCCTGAACAACGTACTCCCCGTGGACATTTTGAACGTCCATCTGGCTGGCGGTACGGCAACGTTCGCAAATCCGAATGTCGGCACATGGGAAGTAACGGGAACAGGTTTCGGGCTCACTGGCAGCGAGTCTGGGAACTACTCTCTCACGTCGGTCTCCTCGACGGCGGCAACCATTACTCCGGCCAATACGACGGCGACGCTTACCGTTACAGGGCCTGTTCAGTACTCTGATCAATCGACTTTCACAGTGACGCTGTCCCCGGATCAGATCCTCGGTGTCCGACCGGCCACGGCTGTGCAATTCCAAATCGACGGGGTCAACGTGGATGGCTCGCAGTCTCTCGAGGATACCGGATCAAGCCTCTCGGCAAGCATCACGTCGCCGATCCTTCTGGCGCCGGGAAGTCACGCCGTCACCGCCATCTTCCAGGGCGTGAACAGCAACTTCACCGTTGCAACTGCGTCGGCAAGCCTGGTTGTCACTCAGGAAGACCCACGCGCAACCTATACGGGACTGATCTACGTGACTACCGGATCGACTTCGAGTTCGACGGCAACGGTAGTCTTGTCCGCGACAATCCAGGACATCACGGCGGTCATGCCCGCCAGCGACGCGCATCCGGGAGATATCCGCAACGCGAAGGTCACCTTCATCAACCGCGATACCGGCGCTGTGATTGCTTCGAATCTACCGGTCTCACTCGTGAATTCTGCAGATAAAAAGACTGGCACGGTCAGCTATGCCTGGTCCGTCAACATCGGCAATGCAGACTCGGCGACCGTCACAGTCGGCATCAGAGTGGACAACTACTACGCGCGCAATGACTCGTCCGAGAACACTCTGGTTACGGTCAAGAAACCGACAGCGGGCTCTATCGGCGGTGGCGGTTTCGTGATCAATGCCGCATCGACCGGACAATACGCGGGCACGGCGGGCCTCAAGACAAACTTCGGCCTCAACGTTAAGTTCAACAAGAGCGGCTCGAATCTGCAGGGCAATGTGAATATCATTCTCCGCAGCGTCGAGTCTGGAGTCGTCAAGGTATACCAGATCAAGAGCAACGCCATCGATTCCATGAACATCCAGAATCCTTCCGGCGACGTCTCCACTGCGACGTTCACAAGCAAAGCAAACCTCACGGACATCACGAATCCAGCGGCGCCGGTTGCGCTGGGCGGCAACCGCATCCTGCAAATCACTATAACCGACAGGGGAGAACCGGGAGGTGCGGACAGCATCGGAATCACACTCGACGGTGGCGCATCGTTCTCCAGCAGATGGAGTGGAACCATGACCGTCGAACAAACGCTCGATGGGGGCAACCTGCAAGTTCGGCCAAACTAGCCCGGCCAATGATACGGACGGCGCGGATTGGAGGATTAATCCGCGTCGTCCGCATCATCCGCGGATCTCATCCTCTCATCCGTGGGGCAACGTTGATCGAATTCCTTCTCGCTGATTGAACATCCCCGTAGTCTCCTAACAAACCTGTACCGTTCTGTGGTAAGTGTATTGCCACTAACAGAACGCTCAACAACCAGCCAGATTAGGAGATAGTGATGCGAGTGCTTTCCCTTATCACACTGACACTGCTGGCAACCGTCTCAGGCGGTGCGCAGGCCTTGAAACAAGAACCGGCTTCGGGCTGGGTTACGTTGCTGGATGGAACCACCCTTAAGGGATGGAATACCACCGGCAATGCCAACTGGAAAGTAGCGGATGGAGCGATCGAAGCGTCAAGCGGCAACGGGATGCTGGTCTCGCCTGTCAGCTACTCCAACTTCGAGCTGACCGTCGAATTCTGGGTCGATGGGCCCGCGAACAGCGGCGTGTTTCTTCGCTGCTCCGATCCCGCGACGATTAATCAGAACAACGCTTATGAAGTGAACATTTTCGACACTCGTCCCGATCAGACTTATGCCACCGGAGCGATCGTCGAGGTCGCACCCGCCTCAACGCCGATGAAGGCGGCAGGTAAGTGGAATACATTTGAAATCCGTGCTGAAGGGAACCATTTGACCGTCGTGATGAACGGGACAAAAACCGTGGATACCAGGAACGACAAGTATGCACGTGGCCCAATCGGCCTTCAATACGGAGCAGGCGTGGTGAAGTTCCGCAGCGTGAAGATCCGCACTCTCTGACGCGTGGGCGGAGTCGGAGACGCTAACGCCTTTCTGAGTCTTTGCGTGCTGACTCTCAAGCTAATCATTTGTCTTTTCGTTTGAATACGGCTTTTGCCGCCATATTCATGTACAAAGCCAAATTCAAATCGTAGATTGTCACTCTACGGTGTGCGTCCCACGTTGTGAGCGAGACCGTCACATGGTTGAACACATTTCGCCACTCAGGATGATGGTCGAGTATTCGGCAGTGGTCAGCCACCATGTTCATGAAATCAGCGGCCTGGTCAAAGTGTGGAAATCTGAACGTCTTAACGAGATAGCGCGCCTCCGCATTGCCAAAGTTATCGATGTACCAGCCCTCATAGTCATCGTACGCGAGAGTGGATGCTAGTTCCTGATCGCCCAACGGTTGGGTTCTGGCCTTGGCCAGATCAGGCTTCGGATATGTGTCCGAATCTGGGCGCTTCTTGAGGTTCAGCGTGACGGCGATTCTATCGACAAGAGGCCCAACACCGGATGGCCAACTCGCGTAGTCGATCTGCTCAGCGTTTAGACCTGCGATATATTTAATCGGGTCGGGTAATTCAAATTGCTGGAATCCGCGCTCACAATCTGCGAATAACGGGATCACCCTTCTCTTGGATAGCCCAAAGCGATTTGTTTCTGCATGCCCTAGAGGCAACGTCTCAGAATACTCCAGCTCATATACAAGCCAATCGTCTCCCGGTCGATCGGTCGCCATTGCGCCGCGCTTAGGCATCCAGTGCTTACCGATAAGCGCAATGGTCGCATGAGCCTCGCGAATGAGGCTCTTAAGGCGTTCCGGGAATGGATCGCCTGGCTGCATTTCTTCAACATCAACGGAAACGCGAACAAACTGCAGGCGTTTCTCAATTTCATACTTGAGAAGCAACGCTATCGGAGCGGTATCTTGACGTCTATAGCTAATAAAGAAGGTAAACGGCTGCAAGGCAGTCCTCCAAACCTTGACGCGGGTAGGATCTACCACCGTCCGATCCAGGTCAACCCTAACTACAGCGCAGGCTAACGTCGAGCTGAAAGACAGTTCGACACAATTTTAAGTGCGGCAGCCTCCTGCCGGTTTCAGCTCGACATGTTGTCGAGACCTATTTCTTACGGCACATTCGACCGCTAATGTCTCCAGACCCAAATAAATTGCGTTTCCGGATTAATTCGCTATACTTGAACAAATCATGGCACGCGAGTATCTCGGAAGTTTTGAATTGATGGTTATTCTGACGCTCATACGCCTTGGCGATAACGCTTACGGCGTGCCGATCACCAAAGAGATCGAGGAACTCAGCGGCCGCGACATTGCTATCGGCAGCGTCTATGCCGCCCTGGACCGACTGGAACAAAAGGGATTCGTTTATGCAGAACTGGGAGAGTCGACACCGGAGCGCGGCGGCCGCGCGAAGAAATACTTTCGTGTTACGGCAACCGGACTGGCCGAGGTCCGGGAAGCCCAGCGAACGCTGACGAAGTTGTGGCAGGGGCTGCCACAACTTCGTGGAGGCAAAGCATGAGATCGGAAGGACCGCCTCGGACCGCGAGATGGTTGTTGCAACATTTCGGCTCCAGCCCCAGCAACGAATCAGTCATCGGGGATTTGGAGGAGAGTTATGCGAGCGGGCACTCTGCGCTCTGGTATTGGAAGCAAGTGCTCGTGACGATTGTCGTGGCGTGGTTCGCAGAGATTGCTTCCAACAAAGTAAAAACTCTCAGCATTCTTGCGATTTCCTGCATTCATTTGATCGCGGTTGGCACAGTGTTTCGGTATCTCGCGAGCGGTGCGGCAAACCCGCTGACGTCCTTTACCTTTACGAACCTGCTTCCCTACTCCTGGTGGGGACATAACATCATCTTTTGGCCGGTGGATTGGCTTCTGACGTGGTCCCCGCTATTCCTTATCAGCCTCACTGCAGGTTGGACGGTCGCCGCGTCATCGCGCGGCCGGGCGCGAGCGATGATTTTGACTGCAGTAATGTTTTCGTGCTCCGTGTTGGCAGTGCCGACTTGCCGGATGTTGCTGAATTTCCCAAACGTGCCGCCGTATTTCGGCGTGAGGGAACTGTTCGTTCCTTTCCAAACAATAGTCGGCATCGTGTTGGGAGGCGGTCTGCGGACAAGGCCCGCGGCGATTTCATTGAAGAAAGGGAGGACTTATGCGTAGCGCTCTCGTCCGCGTCGGATGGGTTTTGCTGATTGTTTTCGGCGGTGTTCTTCAGGCGCACGCGCAGTTCAGTATTCGCGCGGCATCAGATCAGGCCGTCGCCGGATGGAATCGTGTGGACTATAACGGTAAGACCGTCTGGGTCAGCCCAACTGTCAGTCTGGCATCTGGGGATGTTCTGCGAGCCGAGCCGACCCGAGGGCCTGATGGTCGCATGGCAGTGGGCCTTGTTTTTACAGACGAAGGCGCCCGAAAGATGCAAGACCTGTCCGTCGCTCAATTGAACAAGCTCATCGCATTCGTCCTCGACGACAGCGTGGTTTTCGCTCCGCTTGTCCGCGCACAGATCGGCAAGGAAGCGCAGATCACAGGAAACTCCCCAAGTGGTCTCACACAGTCTGTCGTTGACCGGATTGTCGCCAGCGTGAATCGAAAGTAACGAAGGGCCTGCAGACGCCCCAAGTGATATCATCCCCTCGCTATGGCGGAGTCTGCATCCTTCGCAGGGTTCGCGAGTCGATCGGATACGACAGCGTCTCTGCGACACCCGGCGGTTATTCGGATTACCCACTGGATTAATGCGCTGAGCTTCATTGGCTTGCTCGTCAGCGGAATTGCGATTCTGTTATCTCATCCGCGGCTTTATTGGGGCGAAACCGGCAACGTCGCGACGCCGTCTCTCATCGATTTGCCTCTTCCCTTCGTGCTGGCGAATCAGAATGGCTGGGCGCGGTATCTCCATTTTCAAGCTGCTTGGCTGGCGGTGCTCAACGGTCTGGTGTACGTGCTTTCTGGTTTACTGACCCGCCATTTTCGCAAGAGCCTGCTTCCAGCATGGGGTGAGATCAGCTGGAGATCCGTTGTGCAATCGATCGTGAACCACGCGCGAATAAGACGACGCAGTGAAGAAGAATCTCTCGCCTACAACGTTCTCGAGCGGATCACTTATTCGATAGTCATATTCATTCTTTTTCCTCTCGCCATCTGGACGGGCCTGGCGATGTCTCCGGCCATCACGTCCGTTTTCCCGACGCTCGTGCTCATCCTCGGCGGACAACAATCCGCACGGACCATTCACTTCTTTGTGTCGTGCTTCCTGGCAATGTTTCTGGTCATCCACATCGCAATGGTTTGCCTTGCTGGTTTTGGAACCTGCATGCGGCCGATGATTACGGGCTACTCCGCAGCGAAAAGGACGGAGGTATGAAGCAGCCGATCTCTCGACGCAAACTCCTCAAAGCCAGCCTGGCGACGGCCGCAGGCGCATCCGGCATGGTCGTTGCTGCGCGTCTTGCGGATCGGTACGGTCTGATTCCTCCGGATTACCGCGGAATTTATGGAATTGGTGAAACGCTCACCTATGCTTCGCAACGCGTTTTGATGTCGTACCATTCGCTGGCCCGCGAATTCAAAGAAAGCCAGATCTCCACCGTTCCCATAGTGAATGGCGACCTACCGCATAACGAAGTGTACGAAAACCTGCTGGCTGGAGGTTTCAATGCGTGGCGACTGACAGTCGACGGACTGGTGGATCGGCCATCCTCCTTCTCCATTGAGCAACTGAAGAGTCTTCCTGCTCGCACCCAGATAACTCAGCTGGCCTGCGAAGAGGGGTGGTCGTTCATTGCGAAGTGGACCGGAGTTCCACTCTCCGAAGTTCTCAATTTAGTGGGAGTTCGTCCGCAGGCAAAATACGTCGTCTTCTTCACCCTGGATAAACAATGGTGGGATAGTCTCGATATGCCCGAGGCATCACATTCACAGACGTTACTCGCATACGGGATGAACGGAAGTGATCTTCCTGAAGGGCACGGCGCTCCGCTTCGTTTGCGCGTCCCGAGGCAGTTAGGCTACAAAAATCTCAAGCATCTCTCCCGGATTACGGTCACCGACAGTGTGAAGGATATCGGAGAAGGCCTGGGCTCTGTCTCTCCCGAAATCGGCTATTCCTGGTACGCGGGTATCTGACGCACTTCCCCAAGAAATTTAGTCATCACCCATCTGGCGTCATCCAATTCTGATATCGTCGCTTCGTCAGGGAGGGGCTCCTCATGAAACGTACCGAGGGTATAACGCGACGAAAGGTTCTGGGCGGCGGGATCGCTGCAGTAGCCGCAGGGGCAACATTGCTTGCCGGACCTCAACAAGGTCCGGCTGTGGTCACGCGGCGTCGATTCCGCGCCTGGATTTCACGGGGCAACGGAGCGGGCCGCACAACGCTTCAGGAAGTGACATTGCGTCCTATCACCGGCCGGCAGGTGCTGGTGCGAACCGAGGCGACAAACCTCTGCTACTCCAACGCTCCCGCTGTGCTCGGTCAGGCGCAGGCTGCGGGCGCGCCTGCGCAGCAATCTGTGCTCGCAGCCCCTTCGGGCGCGCGTCGCATGAATGATTTGGCTGTCATTCAAGGCCACGGCGGGATCGGCGTCGTTGAAGCTGTTGGCCCGGAAGTTCGTCGTGTTCAGGTCGGCGATCGCGTCTGCGTTTCCGGAACGCCGCAGTGTGGCTCGTGCTATCGGTGCATCCGGGGTCGGTCGGATATGTGTCAGTTCCTGAGCGCGATCGGCGCGGACGATCTTGTCGCGATCGGAGATTTAAGCGATGGCTCGCCGGTGTATGAGAACTCCCATATCGGCGGCCTTGCCGAGTTGATGGTCGCACCGGAAGAATGGATTGTCCCGTTGTTCACCCGCGCCGACACCGTTGAACTCAGCATGGTGTGCAGTTGCGTGAGCGTGGCCGGCCTCGCGGCTGCTACGTCGTCCAACCTGGCGCCGATCGAGGCGGCGTCGGGAGTTGCGGTTGTGGGCTGCGGCCCACTGGGACTCAGCGCCATTCAGGGAGCGCGGATCGCCGGAGCTGCCACGATCATCGCCATCGATCCGATTCGTGTGCGGCGGGAACTCGCTCTCCGCGTTGGCGCCACACACGCCCTGGACCCGAATGTCGAGCGCGACACGCTGATTCAAAAAGTCAGAGAACTCACGGTGTGGCCGACTGATCGGCTGTGGGCTGGAGGTAGGAATCCCGGGGGACGCCGCCCAGGCGCCGGCGCGGATTTCGTCATCGAAGCGGCAGGCGCTGACCAGTTTCCGCCGAAAATGGAAGCCGGGCCGGATCCCAGCGGAATTCTGCCCATGCAGCAGGCATACCAGATGTGCTCACTCGGAGGAGATGTCATCACCACTAGCCTGGTGCGGGGCAACATTACGCTTCCCGGAACATTGTTCTCGATCGGCGGAATCACGCACCATGGCGGTCAGGCCGGGGGCGCCAGTCCACTGCGGGACATTCCGCGCTTCGTCCGCTATCTGGAAGCCGGGCAGTTCAATTCCCGAGCGCTCGCGACCCTTGTCGTGCCTCTCCGAGACATGCTGGACGCATACACGCAGGTGGCCTATCGAACGACAGTGACTGCGATCATGACGATGTGACGGAGCGACCGATGAATATCTACCTGGTAACGAAGGGGAGCACGGGGATCGACGGTTTGAAACGCGCGGAGCGCGATCGGCCTGTGCCGGCGCCGAGCCAGGTTCTCGTCCGAATGCGCGCAGCGTCGCTCAATTTCCGAGATCTCGCGATCGTAAACGGGAAATACATCGGCGGACCGGTATTGAACGACATGATTCCGCTATCGGATGGCGCAGGTGAAGTCGCGGCAGTCGGCTCCGACGTGCAAGGTTTTGCGGCTGGAGACCGTGTGGTCGCAACGTTCACGCAGGGCGATCCGCCCGCCGCGCTGGGCTCGCCGCTCGACGGCGTGCTGGCAGAATATGCATTGTTCGACCCAAAAGGCTTGCTCCGCATTCCCGATCACATGTCCTATGAGGAAGCCGCGACGTTGCCGTGCGCCGGCGTGACTGCGTGGAATGCGCTCTTCTATGGACGGCAACTGCGGCCTGGCGACACCGTCGTTGCACTCGGCACCGGTGGGGTCTCGATCTTCACGCTACAGTTGGCGAAACTCTCTGGTGCGCGTGTGATCATTACATCGTCGAGCGACTCCAAGCTCGCTAGAGCCCAGGCCCTCGGGGCCGACTATGGCATCAACTATAAGCACGAGCCCGACTGGCACAAACGCGTGCTCGAGCTCACGGCCGGCCGCGGCGCCGACAAAGTCGTTGATCTCGCAGGCGTGGGCACCTTGCCGCGCTCATATCAGGCCGTGGGACCGGCCGGAGAGGTGCTGGTGATCGGAGTACTGTCGCGCCCCGAGGGCGATTTGAGTCCGTATCCGCTGATGATGAAGGGTGCGACACTCCGCGGCATCTTCGTTGGTGGACGCGAGCACTTTAAAGGATTGATCAAGGCGGGCGCGGTTAACCGGCTCAAACCCGTGATTGACAGAACCTTCGACTTCGATTCGGTACCAAGCGCTTATGAGTTCTTAAAATCCGCGCAGCACTTCGGCAAGATCGTTATCACGATATAAACGCTATCCCGATGTCAGGGACAGGGATTCGGTTGTTCCTGATGCACGCCGTCGATCTCACGAATAACCTCTTCGGAAAGCCGGACCTGTGCGCTGCCCAGATTCGTTCGAAGCTGCGGCATCGTCGTCGCGCCGATCAGATTGCTGGCCACGAAACGTTGTTGATTTACAAAAGCGAGTGCCATTTGCGCGGGATCGAGTCCGTGCCGTCGCGCGATCTCGACATAGGCGGCCGTCGTTTTTTCTGCGATCGCTCCGCTGTAACGCGCGAAACGGCTCCAGCGCACGACGCGCGATTCAGGGGGCCTCGCCCCGTTGAGAAACTTGCCCGTCAAGACACCGAATCCCAGCGGCGAATACGCCAGCAGCCCTACGTTTTCTCGAATGGCCATCTCTGCCAGCCCCACTTCAAAACTCCGATTCAGCAGGTTGTAAGGATTCTGAATACTGACGATCCGGGCCAGCTCCCGCTGTTCCGAGAGACTGACAAAGCGATGCAATCCCCAGGACGTTTCATTGGACACGCCGACATAACGAACCTTGCCGGATTTCACCAACTCCGTCAGCACCTCAAGCGTTTCTTCGATGGGCACGGTGTCCTCATTCTCCACATGCCGATAACTGAGCTGGCCGAAGAAATTCGTCGACCGATCCGGCCAATGCAACTGATAGATATCGATGTAATCTGTTTGCAGGCGGCGCAGACTACTGTCTATCGCTGCGAGAATGTTCCGACGATCGAGGCCCGTCTTCCCTCCCCGCACGTAGTCGATTTGAAGGACACGGCCCGGGCCAGCCACTTTGGTGCACAACACGACTTTGCTGCGCTTGCCACTCTTGTTAAGCCAGCTTCCGATGATGCGCTCCGTCGAACCGTAGGTCTCCGCCCTCGGCGGTACCGCGTACATCTCCGCCGTGTCGATGAGATTGACGCCCTGATCCAGGGCGTAATCGATTTGAGCGTGCCCTTCCGCTTCAGAGTTCTGTTCACCAAAAGTCATGGTGCCCAGGCCGATGACACTTACCTTTAGGTCGGTACGACCGAGCGTTCTGTATTCCATGCCGTCAGCGATCCTACCACTGACGGCTCGCAGGAACTCTATCGCTGCTCCGGAATCTTGCGCACGGTTCGTACAAAGACTGCGTTGGCCGAAGCGTCGAGGGAAGGGGCACCCTCGATGGCGACCTTCTCGCCGAGACTGAGGCTGGAGCGCGTCCAACCTTGTTGGGTCAGTTGTGCCAGGCCCGCCATCTCGCCGGTCCAGCGGGTAGTCTTGCCGTCAGTGCCAACCACTTCGATCACAATGCTGGATCGCGGTTCCGCAAGATTGAATGCGGCCACCCTGCCTTCAAGGGTGATTCCCCTGTCCAGCGCATAGATCGCTGACGCAGGTGAAACTGAGACGGCTCTCCTTGCTTCTCTCCCTCTACCGGCGGCAAGGCCGGTCGGCTGTATCTGCAATTGAGTCCACTGTGCCGGAGTTAATTGCTCACGCATTTCCAGTGTCATCGTGGCGTTTGCTCTTTCCATATCGCTCCGCGCCTGAATCACCTTATTGATCTGAGTTAACACGGAGGGCCGGTCAATGGTATCTGCTGCGAGCAGCTTTGAAAGCTGCACTTCTTCCCTTTCGAGAGCATCCTTACTCGTCATGAGATCCTGTCGGTGTGTTTGGAATATATTCTCGATCCTCGCCTTCTGTACATCAGACAGACCCAGCCTTGTCATCAGCGCAGTATCGGTCCACCAGGCTGCTGGCGCGGCGCCCGCCACGAGCGTGTCCACGTATCCCGCGATGTTTTGAGCGCCAGGAGCACCAAGTTGTCCTGGCCCTAGTCCTCCGGAGCGTTGTCCCCGTTGCGGCGTCTGAACGGCTTGGACGGCTGTCGTCAATTGCGGTTGGCCTGAGGCCGTTGTGAGCTGCGCATATGCCGACGTAGCCATCAGGACTGTTGCCGAAAAAATTGAAAACACTCTGTATCGTTTCATTGTTGCGTTCCTCCCGCATGGGTTGTGGAGTCGCTATCTCTAATCAGCGCCATGATGGGTTCCATGGGCGCCGGAATGGTGCGCGACAGATGCGCGCTCACTGCATCCATCAGCAGGACGTCGTCGTTCGTTTCCGCCGCGATCGAAAGACTGGCTTGCGGAAACCTCACGATCTCAGTCGTACTCGCGCGATGCGTCAACGCTTCTGCCTCTCGATAGATTGGAATTGCAGTAAGGAGCCCAACGGCCATTGCAACCGCAATCCATCGCAGTTCGCCGGTGACGGGTGCCGGCGGTCTCCGCAGAAAGGCGGAAACTTCATGCAGCCGTGGAACGGTCTCTCGGTCCGACCAATCGTGTATCGCGCTTTTGAACGCTGCCACCGGTTCTTCAAAACGGGCGAGTTCCGCGCGGCATTGAGGACACTCGGTGCCATGCCGCCGTTCTTCCGGCGTCGATCGCCCGAGAACCCACATCGAAAACTGATCCTGAGAGAGATGGTTGTTCATTTTGCCTTCTCCAAACATTTACGAACTGCACGAACCGCTCGGAACAAATGGACATTCACCGTACTTTCCTGGAGGCCCGTCGCCCCGGCAATTTCGAGGGTGCTCATGTCTTCCATAAAGCGAAGCAGGAATACTGTCCTTTGCCGTTCGGACAAGCCTGCCGTTGCATTCCAGACCGCCCGAACCTGCTCATTGACCAGAGTCGAGGTTTCCGGAGATATGCGTCTGTCGGGCAGCCAGTCGCCGACTGCGGCAGGCTGGATGGCCGACTCCTGGACGCGCCTCCAGAACTGAAGCCGGCGGTTGCGTAGAAACTTTCGGATCGAATTGACCGCGATCCTCATCAACCAGGTGTGCAAACTCGAATCGCCGCGAAAAGACTTCCGTCCACGATACGCATTCCAAAAACAATCCTGGGTCAGCATCTCGGCGATATCGCGGTCGCGTACGGACGCCAGAATGAAGCGGAGAATCCGCGGCCAATAGAACTGAACGACGCGGTCGAAATCCTGAATTTCGGCAACCGGGTCCTCAAGGCTGACCGGGATGAGTTCGGAGGTCAGAATCGGCTCCATACAAGTGTATAGAGGATCTTTCACGGTTCTGCCTTTACACGTGGAGTTTTTTGTTTATGCGATTTTTGCAGCGCTGCGCACGCACAAGATCCTGCGGTGATACATGCTCGATTGACATCCATGAAATCGGTTGATAGCGTCTGCCGACACAGAGAGGCTAATGAATGCTCAACATATTTGTAAGTCACAGCACAAAGTACGCCGACATTGCGAAAAGCTTGAAACTGTCATTGCATGCGCTTCAAACAACGCCTGTTCTCGACATCAAAATCAGCGAAGAAATGGCAGGTGCAACAGACTGGCGCCGGTGGATAGACGATAACGTACGAAGCGCCGATGTGTTTCTACTGCTGTACCCGCACACGAGTATGGAAATGGGGTGGTGCAATTACGAACTGGGCCGGTTCTACGACGAAAAGCGGCCGGTCATATGTATGAAAAACACGGACATTCGTAAGCCGCCGCCCGCATTTGAGCCATACCAGGCCTACGATGCCGACGCTGGCGGAATCGGAAAGTTTCTTACGGAATTGTTTGTGTCCGGAGTCTTCAGTGGCGGCCAACCGCTGAATACGGCGGTGGGAGAGGTCACGAATCCGCTATTCGACCTGGCGAAAACTGTCGCGGGTGACCTGGCGAAGATGTTTGCAGAAGCGAGGGTCCAGCAGCAGCTGTTTGAAAGCAATATCTCCATTTCCTTCCGTTACAAGGGGGAAGAGTTCGACAGGGATGCATCACCCATAGAAGGCAACGAGGGAGGCCTGAGATTGCTTGGATTGGACAAAGCCGCGAGTGTTTGCTGGGCTGCGGTTTTCGAATCCCTCGGCCCGAACGTAGACTGGCCATCCGATCTGGAAAGAGCGCTGCCGTCGATGGCTTCGGGCTCGTTGCCCCCGACGCTTTCTCCGTTTCGCAGAGCGGGCGGAATGTACATCCCGGTTGTCGCACGCGCGGAGAGTGTTGATGGTGTAATGCGAAGGCTCAACGTGATGTTCGTCGAGGCAAGTACCGAGCGCCTGCGCCCGCTGCTGGATTGGTCGTTACCAAAGGGTATGCCCGATTCATTGGCCTACCTCATCCGCCTCTTTCGGATGATATTCCGCGCGCGATGGGAAATTCTGCAGCCGAGATTTCAGGAGGTCACATACGACTCTCCGGAACCCGAGCGTTGTGCTGAGATCGTGCGATCGATTCTATCCGATTACACCCAGATGCAAACGTTCGCAGAGCACGAAGGCATGGCTGGACTTGATAAGTTTCATACGGCTTTCGAACGTGAATTGCGCTCGCAAGTCGACGCATACGGCAATGACTGGGTGCAGCTCATCGAGCGTTTGCGCACCGTTGCTCCCGCAAACGCGAACGAACTCGGCAGCCTCTTGAAGCAGCTGCTCGACAACAACACAAAATGGCTTATCGTGGGCGCCAAACAATTCAGCGCGGTCATTGGAGATCTCGAAGAGCCCGCTGAGGGACCACTCTCCTCTTCGCAAGGCGCCGCATGAAAATCGGGGCCAGGCACGCTGTTTCCCTATTTTCACGAAAGGCTCGGTCGAAGTTTGCAAACTGTCGGACGGGAAAATAGGGAAACAGCGTGCCTGGCCCCGATTTTTCCCCTACCGCGGGATTGCGGTTACCTTCTGCGTCGTTTTTGCGCCTGTGGCAAATGAGATGGCGAGACCTTTGTCTTCGTACTTCTCCAGAAAGGCTGCGTTGCTGGCTGCTCCGGGCGGCAGGTAATCCCAGGCGAACAGTTTGTATTCCCCGGGTGCAATGCCGCGAATGGTAAAGCTGCCGCTGGAATCCGCAGACGCCGAGTAATACAGCGAAGGATTGTCGCGACGCGTTATGGGAACGAGGGCGACGGAGCCGGCGATCAAAAGCTTTCCGGCGGCGTCTTGTAGCGTTCCCTCGAAGGATGCCGCTCCGGTCTTAAACGAAACCTCTAACGGGTCAGGATTGCGTCCACGGATCTCGAATCCGGAATCAAAGACGCTTACACCGCCCTGCTTTATGTCTTCGAGGTACAGATCGGGCTGCACCTGGGCGAGGACCCGAAATCGGCCATCCGGCAATGGCGGACACGAGAAGGAACCGTCGGACGCAATATTCGCGGGGATAACAACACCCAATCGCCTCAGCGCATCCGCAGGCTCGATCGCCAGTCGGATCGTGCTGACATCCACAAGCTTTCCACCGACAGTGATTCTTCCCTTCACCTCAAAGCCTGAACGAATCGTCAGCGAGAGGCCCGCCACGTCCTGATTGCGAATGTCGACCACGGTTCGAGCAATTGCGGTGTTGTCCGTGTTTTCGCCGAAAAGAGCAAGCAAGTCATACGACCCTGGGAGAACATTCGCGATTTCGAATGGCCCCGCAGAGGTTGCGGGCACGACGATTCCGGAACTGCCGTTACGCTCGTCTTGTGGCTGAGTCGGGTCGCGCGAGACCATCAGCATGTTGATCCTGGCATTCTGAGTCTGCTGAATTACGGCAAACGCCCCCTGTGCATCGGGCCGCGGACCAGCCGGCGCAAGGGTTGTACTGACAGTTCCGGAAACCTTGTAGGTCTGCGGCGTCTGAAGCCCGATATCGATGTTCGTAATCTCCTCACCACCGTGTATCGTGACGCGTGTGGCTCTGGTGACATCCACAGCGCCGGGATAGAACGTTTTCGCGCTGCGGTCGCCGCCGGCCCTTGCTGCAATGGCAGACAGCGGGCGCGGTGTCGCCGCGATGTAGTAGTCTCCGGGCGGCAGGCCATAGAGTCGATATTCCCCTCGATCGTCGGTTGTTTTCGAAACGACCGGCATCAGATACGGCAGACTGTTTCGGAATGCGATTTCGATCGCATCGACTGGGATGTTCAATAGAAATGCCCCTGCGGCATCGCGCACGCGGCCGCGAATCACACCGGTAGGCGTCATGGTGACGACTGCATCCGTCGTCTGTCCGTTCGAAACCATGACACTCACGCTGGGATCCGGCGAATTCATGAAGAGGCCGGAGTATCCCGTACGTTGAACCGATACTGTGTATCGACCGGGAGCAAGTTCGCGAAATTCAAAGCTCCCCTCTCTATCCGACGTCGCCGTTGTGACACGAGGGCCGCCTGCGCCCGGCCCTGCTCCGCGCGCGCCGGCAGCCGTTGCCGGCGTCGGCCCGCGGTTGAGAAAAACCTGGGCGTCATCTATAGGCCCACTGTCGCCCGCACGCACAACACGGCCGCGTATCACACCCGTTCCCGTTTGCGCCGGCGGCGGCGGTGCTTGAAGGGCAAGAACTAGAGCAACGAGCAATCCGAAAATTCTCATGGGATCACCGTTATCTGTTGAGTAACCGTGGAATTCTGGGCAACGTTTATCCCTCGTCCCTGCGCTTCATATCGCGCCATGAATCCCTCGTTGAACCACGTGCTGGTTGGAAGGGATTGCTGCCATCCGAACAGCTTGTAGCTTCCTGGTGCAATGTTGTGCAGGCTGAACCGGCCTGACCTGTCCGTAACGGCGTTTTTAAACAGCAGGCGATTCTGCCGACGGTTCTCTGGTGGCGCCAGCACGACGGTTGCGTTGCTGACAGGCTTGCCAGACGCGTCAACCACCACACCCTCTACGGTACCCGCGCCGGAACTCACCGCGACCTGCAAGGGATCCGGCGCCTCTGATCCGATCTCGAATCCGGAGTCGAACACACTTCGCGCGCTCTGACGAACATCCGCGACATAGAGATTTTTGGGTAGTCCCGGCCCGATATCGATGTGATACGGCCCTGGAACGATGCCGATCACGGTGAAAGCGCCCCTGGGATCGGCCGTGACGAAGCGTTGGCTCTGCGTCTGATAGATCCCGATCTTCATGCCGCTGTCATCCACACGCAACGCCAGGCGCACGGGCAGGTTCTGCGGCGGTCCGCCATCAACCGTAACTCTTCCGCTTACGTTTACGGAGCGCTTAACGGCGATCGCTAGGCCGCCGATGTCGTCATTTCCAACGTCGACGTTGATGCGGCCGAACGCAAATCCCGCGCCGCCTGCCGCGTTGTCCGCCGGCATCCGTCCCAGGAGAATGTAGGAGCCTGGCAGAACGCCCTGCGTCTCGAACTTACCCGATCCGTTGTTCAACGTAACCGTCCCCACGACGCGTGCGCCGCCACCTGTGACGTCGGGTTTATTAGTATCGCGTGATACGAGCAGGAGCGAAGGACGAGCAAGCGCAGCGTTATAAAGCGCTCCCTGTTTTTCCATTTCTGCCGCGGGAATTGTGGACGTGACCACGCCGGAAAGTTTGGCGAGACGGGTTGTCTTCATCTGAATGTCGAGCCCCGAAAGCTTGTCATCGCTGCGAACGGCAAGCGGGGTTGCCCCGCTTGTGTCCATCGCCGCTGGATACAATGTTCGGAGCGGCTGCCCTCCCGATCCTCGTGATGGAGGCACGGTCACTTGAATGTAGTACTCACCGGGGACAAGCCAGAACAGCCGGTATTCGCCCTGATCATCTGTGGTCTTCGTGACGGCTGAGCGCAGCACCGGGTAACCATTTTCGTAAGTCATCGCCAGCGCATCCACAGTTGCGTCCTGTACGGGTCGTCCTCCGGCATCGACAACGCGGCCGCTCATGACGCCGCCGGACGAAAGGAGGACCGTTGTTTCGGCAGATTGATTCGGAGTGACCGTCACGCTTGAAACGCTTTCGCCGGCGGCGTCCGCAAAGAAACCCTCGCGCTCCGTTCGGACTCGATACTCACCGCCTGGAACGTTGCGAATCGCAAATCGGCCATCTCTGTCGCTAATCGCCGTGAAGCGGCCCGCACTTGCAACCTGAAATTCATTCAGTGCGTTCTGGAAAAGAGGAAAGCCTGGCCCGACCCCTCGCGCTCCCGCAGCATCCAGAGCCTCCTGCAGCAGTTCATCAATCGTGCCGATTCGCGAAGGCTTGAAGACGATACCCGCACCGGCGGCGCCACGCACGAGTAAGTCTACGAGCGCCGGATCGGCAGGACCTCCCTCGAGAGAAATTTCGACACCGGCAATCGGATCACCGGAACCTTTGCGACGAACAATTCCCTGAACGATTCCCGGACCAACCGGGGCAACCGGCGCGCCCTGCCACGCTTCCGCCGGCACCGGCACAGACGGAACCGCCGGCACCGGCAACGCCAATCCTGCTGCAGCGGTGCCGCCGTGCAATGCCGACAGCGGCAGAGTAAGGAAGACAAAACTCGCCAAAATTGCAGCAAGCGAAACCCGCGTGAGCCTCTTCCGATTTAGGGCAGGATCAAGAATAGCTTTGAATCGCCGTTCAAGGGTGGAGGGAGTCGCCATCGAAAGTGCGTAAGACCAGGTTCTCTTCGGCTCGCGCAAACTCTTCACGACATCGAGGACATGCGCAGCATAGTCCGAGCCACTGATGCCCGCATTCAACGCCGCGTCATCGCAGGCATGCTCACTTTCCCGGCGCAATCTGCGGCACGCGACCCAGAAGAGTGGATTGAACCAGTACACGGCGCGCACCAGTTCCGCCGTCATTTGAACAATCCAATCGCCACGACGAATGTGCGCGAGTTCATGACACAGCACAGCGTGGATGCGTTCGGCCGGCCATGATGGCGCTCCGGCAGGAACGAGAAGACACGGGCGCCGCCATCCCCACGTAAAGAGCACCGACAGCCGCTCATTCTGCAGAATCCGCGGTGCGCGTGGCAGGTCATATGCACGACCGACCAACTCTGCGACGCGACTCCACTCTTCAGAGTTCAAAGGATGCGAGGCTCGCCGGATCCATACCAGCCGGCCATAGCCAAACAGCAAAACCACAAAGCTGATTGCAAAACCCGCGGTCCAGACCAGAGTCAGAACCCCGGTGGCGCTCAGCGTGTATGGAGACGTGTCGGGTATCGGTGATTCGGATGAATCCCGAGTGAGGGCAGGAGGCACTGTCTCCGAGAGACCTGACGGTGGCAGAGGCATCGGGATGAACGGTTGACGTGACGGCGAAACGGCATCTACTCCGGCTCCCACCGGGACGGCCTGAGGCTGGGGCGTATCTACGATCACGGTCCATGTCCATCCCGGAATCATGAAACTCAGAACAGGAGTGATCGCGGCAGAGAGAATGCCGGCGGCCAGCACACAATGCCGCAACGCTGCGGAGTGTCCGCGCAGAACACGGACAGTCAGGAAGGTCACGCTAAGGATCAACGTGAGCTTTATCGCGCAACCGATGAGGAAGATCATTTCCGCCGTCCTTTCCTTGCCTTGTCGACAAGATCGGTGATGCGGTCGAGTTCTTCGTCGGAGATGTTCGACGATTCGCCGCCCAGCAGGGCCGCAACAACCTTGTGAGTCGAACCTTCATAGAAGGTATCGACGATATGTTTCAATGCAGATTGTCGGACCGCGTTGCGCGGAACCTTCGGCTCGTAAACGTAACGCAGGCCAACTTCCTCATGCTGCACGTGACCTTTTTCTTCGAGCACACGCAGCTGCGCCCGAACAGTGGAGTAGGTTGGCGAGCCGGGCAGGTCTTCGAGAACTTCGCCGGCCGTTGCACGCCCCCGCCTGTAAAGAATGTCCATGATTTGCCGCTCGCGGCGGGTCAGTGTGTGTGGAACCGACTTTGGCATGTGCTACCTCTATCGCAGATGTGCGACTTTTATAGCACGTTGGTTTTTGCAACTACAAGAAAAAAACTGAGGGGTTAGACTGTTGCCGAGCTACTCCGGCACACCAAGCTGGTTCAGCATGAAGGCGTAGCTTTCGGCCGTTTCGTGAAGCCGCTGAAAGCGTCCGGATCGGCCCCCGTGGCCGGCTTTCATCTGCGTACGGAACACAAGGGGGTTGTTATCCGTGCGCCGCGCGCGCAAGCGGGCGACATATTTGGCGGGCTCCCAATACTGAACCTGTGAGTCCCAGAGGCCAGTGCCGATGAACATCGACGGATACGCCCTCGCAGCAAGCTGGTCGTACGGTGAATAGGACAGCATGTAGTCGTAGTACTTCGGATCCTTGGGGTTTCCCCACTCGTCGAACTCATTGGTTGTGAGCGGAATGCTTTCGTCGAGCATGGTGGTGACGACATCCACAAACGGTACCAGCGAAACAATCACACGGTACTTTTCGGGGGCCATGTTCGTGATCGCGCCCATCAGCAGACCGCCGGCGCTCCCGCCGATTGCGGCTACTCGATCGCGAGCAGCGTAGCCCTGGGCCACGAGGAAATCGGTGACGTCGATGAAATCTGTAAACGTGTTCATCTTGTGAAAAAGTTTGCCGTTGTCATACCACTTCCTGCCCATTTCCTGGCCACCTCGAATATGCGCAACGGCAACAACAACACCGCGATCCATCAGGCTGATGTCGTTGCTGGTGAATGTCGGGTCGCTGCTGATGCCGTACGAGCCGTAGCCACGCTGCAGTAGAGCGGCAGTACCTTCCTTTTTGAAACCTTTACGGTAGACCACCGAGACGGGAACCTTCACACCGTCGCGCGACGGCGCCCACAGCCGCTCGGCAACGTAATTGTTTTTGTCAAAGCCGCCGAGGACGGGCTGCTCCTTCAGCAACTTTCGCTCACCCGTTTGAATGTTGAGCTCAAACGTTGTTACAGGTGTCGTTAAGGATGTGTAGATGTAACGCAGCCACAGCGTTGCCGGTTCGGCGTTGATGGAAAGTTGCATGAAATACGCCGGCTCATCCGCATCGACGTAACGAGATTCACCTTGCGCTGGTACGATTCGGACCCGAGTAAGGCCCTCGGAGCGCTCGCCGACTGCCATGAAATCGTCGAAAAGCTGGACACCGCCGATGAACACATTCTCGTCGTGCGGAATGAGGTCGGTCCACGTCGAGCGCTGAGCCCAGACACCATCGGCGGCCATCATGAGCTTGAAGTTCGTGGCATTCCAATTTGTACGGATCACCCAGCGATCCGCGAGATGGTCGGCACCGTACTCGAAATCGCGCTCGCGTGGAGCAAGTACCTGAAGAGGGCCGGGACGGTCACGGTCCGTGCAGCGATACTCCGTGGATACGGTGCTGCTGAGAGCAATGCACATGTACTTTTCGGAGCGAGTAACACTGAGGTTGATGTAGAAAGTGTCGTCGGATTCTTCATAGATCAAACGATCAGTTGACGGGCCGCTTCCGAGCGTGTGCGCCTTGACGCGCTTGGTGAGCAGAGTCTTCGGGTCGTTTTCGACATAAAACACCGTACGGTTGTCGCCGGACCATTCAAGGCTCGCAGATAAACCATGGATCGAGTCAGGATACGTTTCCCCCGTGGTCAGATTCTTGATCCGTAACGTGAACTGCCGGCGCCCCATGTCATCCTCGGTGTAAGCCAGTTTCTGCTGATCCGGACTGATCCGCCAGGCTCCTATTTCATAGAAGCTCTTGTCCGCGGCGAGCTGATTGACATCGAGCATCACTTGCTCGGGCGCGTCCATGCTGCCTTGCCGCCGAGCATGGATGGGATGTTCCTTTCCTTCCTCGAAGCGCGTGTAATACCAATAGTCCTTGTAACGATACGGAACGCTGGAATCGTCCTGCTTGATGCGTCCCACGAGTTCTTTATAGAGCTTCTCTTCAAATGCCTTGAGCGGCGCCATCACCGCGTCCGTGTAGGCATTCTCCGCTTTCAAGTAGTCGAGCATCTCCGGCGCCTGCCGGGTATCGTCGCGCAGCCAGTAATACTCATCCTGACGTGCGGCGCCGTTCGGAGCTTTAACCTCATACGATTTCCTGGCCGCTATGGGCGGAGCGGGGAGCTTTGTATTGTTCATGCTGTGGAATGCCTTCTGCTGATCCAGACTTGTCTATGGTGCGGATAATAATAGAACCAAAAGAACGACAGATTGCTTTAGAGAATTTCCTGGGGCCTGCTTAAGATCCTGTGCAACGGCATCCCCGCCCCGCAGCAGGGGTGCACTTACTTTAGTAGGCCGACAAGTGGATTGATTGAGGCCACGGTCTCCAGGCTATCGATATAGCTCAGTGCGCGATCGACGGAAGCGTCTTTCATGACGCCACGAACGCAGCCGCGAAACTTTGCCAGCATTTCGGCGGACGTCATGGGGACCTGAGGACTGCCTTTCGGGAACTGTTGCACGAGAGTGTGAGTTTGCCCTCCCTTCAATTTGATGGTCACTCGTGCCGGCCGGCTCCCATCGGCCCCAGACTGCAGCGTCGGATCGACCTTCATTTCCACTCGTTCCAGCAGTTGCAGAACCTTTGGATCACGCACAGCCTCATCAGTGAACGTCTCGAGCGTGACGTTGCCATCGTTGAGGGCTCGAGCGATGAGATACGGCATCGAGAACTTCCCTTCGAGTCCCACGCGCGGCACGCGATACGTGAGCGGCGCAGCGGTGTCCGCGGGAACGGCGACATCGACGTGGTCGACGTCATCCGGAGTGATCCGGTGTTCGTTGCGCATCAAAATCGTGGCGTAAATCGATGTATGTGTCAGGCCGCCGCACGGATACGGTTTAAACCTCACGCCATACCGCTCCAATGAGTAAGTGCGGCCCAGTTCGGCAAACGGGCGCACGTCGACTTTACCTGCCGGGTAATAGCAATCGAAGAAGCCGTTTCGCGCTTCGAGCGTCTGTATATTCGCGGTGAATCCCGACTTCGCGAGTCTTCCGGCGAGCACGCCGTTTCGCGCGGCTTGTCCCACGTGAAGTGGCTTTGTCATAGTTCCAAAATTTGCAGTGATCCCGCTTGCCATGGAGGCCGCGATCGCGAGAGCCATTTGCGTTTGCGACTCGCTCAGGTCGAATAGTTTCGCGCAAGCGGCCGTCGCTCCGAACACGCCGATCGTTCCATTGGCGTGCCAGCCTGCGCCACCCGCGTTTTGAACAGCGAAGATCATGGCGCCGACAAGTTCAAATCCTGCGACATACGCTTCCAGGAGTTGTTTGCCGCTCGCCTTGAGGGTTTCGCCGAGCGAAAACACTGCCGGAATGATCGGTGAGGTCGGCTGCCCGCCAAGAACAAAGCTGTGGTCGAAATCATGCGCATGAGCAGCCGCCCCATTAACCAGAGCCGCCTGAATCACCGAAGAGCGAAACCTCTGTCCATAACACGTCGCTTCTGGTTTTGCGTTCTCCGCACGCGCTAACTGTCCCAGGATCCGAGCACTCTCTTCGCTTCCACCCGCCACCGCGACGCCCAGGCAATCTGTGATGGCCGCCTTCCCGTTGGCCAGCGCTTTCGCTGGAATTGCGTCGAATCTCAAGTTCACAACGAATCTGGAGATGTCAGGCAGTAACGGCGAGACCGCCTGAGGTGTAGCGGCCGCGATGGCTGCACCGGGTGAGGCGGCAAATATCGTCAAGCCACCGGCGGTGTATTTGCTTGCTGCATCAAAGAACTCCCTGCGGCTGATTGATGAGGACTGTTGCGGTTTCATGACAGACATTCTTCTCAGTACCGGGCACAGCCGCAAGGGGTTCGTCGGAGCGGGGGCGGTTCCTGAGCCCACCGGCCGTCACACGTTGTAATCCACCACGACGTGCGCCGGGAAAACCCTGGTTCCGTCGATCGTTACATTCGGCAATCCACTGAGATGAAGCTCGCGCAGTCTCGGCAGCCCCGCAAGATAAACCAGGCCGGCATCGGTAACTTCCTTCGTTTCGTAAAGCTCGATCGACTCCAGCGTCGCCATCCGGCCGAGAATCTCCAGGCTGCGATCCGTGATCTGCGTCAACCCGGCGTAGTAGCTTTTCAATCGCAGGTTGGCCACATGCTCTGTCGCGACATCTGTCGTCTCCCGACAATACATGCACGATAGGCGCTCCAGCCTTTTGCAGGCACCCACATGACGAAAGCCGTCATCCAGGACATCGATCGGCGTCAGATCACGAAGCGCAGGAAAGTTCGGCAAGCTCGAAAGCGCGTTGTCGTCGACCTTCTTGCAACTGACGCCGAGAGTCCGCAACCGGGGCATTTTCGACAACGCTACAAAGCCTTCGCCAGTGAGATTGGGACATTCGCGTCCCCAGAATTGCTCCAGCGATGTGGACCGGCTCAGCGCGGCGAAGCCCCTATCGGTAGCCACCGTTCCCTGGGCGCGCAACTTTCGCAGCCGAGGTATCGCGGCAATGTGATGCATCGCGGTGTCGTCGCTGAGTTTTCCGTCGCAGCCGAGTGAACCCAGATTCGCCAAATACTTCAGGACCTCAAAACCCTCGGATGTAATCCCGGTCACGTGCCAGAAGAGATCCAATGCAAAAACGCCGTCAAGACCCGAAAGGCTGGCCAGCCCCTTGTCGGTGAAAGGCCCGTCGATCAGCAAGTGCGTCGGTTCATCATCTCCTTCTTCCGACCTTGCCTGGTCTCCATGCCATGTCTTGAACATCGGAAACTCGCGCAACATGACCAATCCCGCATCTGTCACGAGTCTGCCGGAATCAAAGCGCCGCAATCGCGGCTTTCCCCGCAGCGCGTCGACAGTGCCGTCACCTGTCGGCGTTCCCATGAGGTTGACCACTTCGAGCTTTTCGCAAAACTTCAGATTTGCGGCGCCGATGTCGGAGATACCACGCTGCCATGTCATGTTGAATGTTCGAAGATTGGGCAGGTGGCGAAGGACCTCGAGGCCGCGGTCATTGAGGTGTCCGCCGGGATACTCGCTGAGCTCAAGGTGCTCCAGCTGCGGCATGCGTGCAAGAATCTGCATGCCTTCGTTACTGAGTTGGCGGGATCCCCCCAGGCTGAGACTGGTGACGTGATCCAGGTCGGCAATACGGTTGAGCACGTCGTCCGTCATGAGACCGCCACCCTGCAGTGAGGTGAGGCGTTGCTCTCTCATGACGTGGAGGATTGCGTCCCAATCCTTCCCCGTGGGCAATCGTCGCAACCGCAGAGTGTTCGAATTCGTATCGACGGAGTACGCCGGAACTGGCGAAGGCATGCCCCTCGCAGCGGCGTGCTTGAGTGCGTTCCAGTTTCCAAAGCCCTGTGCGCCCGCGATCAGCTGTTGGGCTTCGGCTATGTCGAAAGCGGTCGCAGACCCGGCTGCTTGCCGGACCTTGTAGGATACACGCCATACAATCGAGCGGAGATCATCGAGCGAAAAAGAACGTCCCCAGCCCTGATTGATCCGCTGCAGTGCCACTTCATCACCCGTATAGGCGGCTACGAGATCCCTTGCCAGCAGCTCGTATCTCTGAACTTCGGGGGCCGCGGTTTCATCGCCGCTGGGACGGGTTCCCTTTGACGCAGCAGCAAGAAGGTTCGCCGCTTCGATAAGTCCACGTCGACGCGCAACGTCCTCAGCGCTCAGACCGTCGTCTTTGCGACGAAGACTTACATCCGCACCGTGAGTAAGAAAAAGCTCGACGATTTCCGCAGCTTTTCTTTCATCCTCGGGGAGCCAAAACAGCGGCATGCTTCCCTTGTTCACTTTCGCGAGCTCGGGCTGAGCATTCAGAAGCTCGCGCAATCTTGCGACATTCCCCACGAACACCAGGTTGCCGATATCAGAGGAGTACCGGCCGAGCAATCCGATCATGCGTGGGAATTCATGGTAGACGGCAAAATCGAATGGCGTGTTGTTCCAATGGACCTCGACGGGATCGATTTGAGCGCCGCGTCGGATCAGTAAACGCGCCACGTCCACGGCGTCTTGGCGCGCGGCGAGGTGCAACGGTCGTTGCTTGTACTCGAATTCGGCGTCGACCGGCAATCCGAGATCGAGCAGCAGTTCGACTGCGTCCGTATTATCTTTCTTCACAGCCGCCAGAAGGGCCCTAGACGACCGCAGGTATTCGGGATGCTGTTCGACCAGGCTCTTCGCTTCTTCGCGATTCAGATGCTGGCAGGCTGCAACGAAGGCGTCCTCCCCTTCCAGGACGATCGTCGCGCGTTCAGCCCCGTGCCGCAGCAACAATTCAACCATTTCCGATTGATCAGCCCGGACAGCTTGTTCGTAAAGGCTCTGCTGAGGAAGCGACTCCTCACGAGGAGGAGCAGCGTTGGGACTGGCGCCGTGTTCGAGACACCACGTGGCGAGTTCGAGATCATTGTTCTGGATCGCGATCCACAGATGCCACCGCGCACCACTGCCGTAGTTGCCCATGTCGAGCATGTGCCAATCGGGTTCGTCCCAATCGGTTTTGCGTCCTGCTTTTACGGAAAACTCGTACATCATTTCCAGGTACCAGAGAACTTTTCCGTGAAAGTGAATGTTGTAAATCACCTGGATGTCGTATGGTTCCGCTCCGTGCTCCAGCAACAGCCGAACGAGGGCATCGCGATACGGATGTGCGGGACGATCTTCTTCACCTTCGCCAATCACGCCGACAAGCGGGGTGTATCGGCTGTTACCGGCCATGAAGAACGCGTTCGGGTCGGCGCCCTGGCGGAGCAACAAGCGAGCGATTGCGAGCGCATTGTCATTGGTTTTATCCAAAGGCAACCGTGCGAAGCAGAGATAGAGCAGCGGCTCCCAATCCTTCGGGCCGAGATCCTTGAAGATGTCCTCCGCATGGCCCGCGGAAGCGCGACTCGAATCGCTTGCAGGTCTCTTCTTACGCGCGGCCTGCGGACGCTCTCGTAGTCGGCGTTCGACCTCCTCCAGATCGCCACAAACAACTGCGGTGTAGAGATTTGCGTGCGCGATCTGCGGGTGCTGCACGAGAATCCGAGCGGCCGCATGACGGGCGAGGCGGTGCGATGGACGGCCGCGAACATGGTGGTCTGGACACGCAAATTCCAGAAACTGGTCCACAAGTTTGACGCCGTCCCCGGACTCCGCTGTCTCGCCACGACTTTCGATGGCCTGCATCAGCGCTTTCCAGCCTGGTGATCCGTATTCGATCGCCAGAGCGCGCTGAACATCGCGCAGTCCTGGATCGGCAGTCGCTTTTGGTAGTGCGCGCTCGAACCGCTTGCGTGCTTCGGGATTGTTTGCGCGAAGTTCCTTGAGCCAGCGCTTCGCTTCTTTCTTCAGGTTATCGAGGGATGTCTGAGGCGTGATTCGTCTGGTCATTTAAACCTTCCTTCCGTTTTCGCCTGAAGTCCGCTGGGTACAGGCCGGAGTGAAGGTCCGGATTGTCTCGAATCGAGTGGTGGGTGGGAGTACTCTCCCTTGCCGCGGACAGGAGGCGCCCCAAAGCGCGCTAACGAAAGTATCCCGACCGCGAATGGATCTGTCAAACGGTGAAAGGGAGTTCGGGGTCATGGACCTCGAACTCCCGTCGGCGTTAGAACTCGAAACGAACCTGACCGGCAAGCGAGCGGTTTCCGGTCTTGGAATCGATTTCACCGAAAGTCCCGCTGTTGATATTCACGTTGGGATCACCCGGATTGGGATGATTGAAGATGTTGTTGGCATCCACTCGGACGGAAACGCTTGTCGACTCCGAGGTTTTGAACGTCTTCTGGATGTTGGCATCGACCTCCCAGCGTCCGGGGCCGTAGATCGGGAACAAACCCAACGTTCCCAACTGTCCGGGAGCCGCATTCTGAAGGATGATGTTGTTATTGGCGTCCGCGATCGCAGTGTTGGAGCAGAACTGCACGAGATTCGCCGCGACCTTCTGGCAGGCAGGATCCTGAATTCTCTGATACGTCTGGTCGAAGTACTGACCGAACGGTTCGCCCCAGTTGACCTTTCCCGTTCGTGGGAAAGCACCCACAACGTCAGGGGTCCCGGTCCTGTTGATCGTGTTTCTCGCCGACACGGCGAGTGGTGCTCCGCTCGCGACGTTAAAGATCGTTCCGAGCTGCCACCTTTCGAGCAACCGTGCAACCCAGCCATCGCTATTACCTGCGATGAACTTGCCGGGACCGAACGGCAGTTCGAACATTGCGTATCCGCGAAAATCATGGACGCGTTGAGACGCCGCAACGGTGTAGTCGGCAGCCCGATTCAGGAAGTCGCGATAGGTTGCGGTGATGCCGCCACCATCCGGGGTACTGCCTTGAACGCCGGTCGCGCGGCTCCACGTCCAGGTAGCCTGCCAGGTGATTCCTCTGGTGAGCCGCATGGTGAGCTGGGTCTGCAGCGAATGGTACGTGGACTGGTCGGAGTTGTTCCGCATCTCCATCGCAGCAAACTGCGGATTGGCCGTGATGAAGTTGTCCGGAAACAGCCCGCTCGATGCCAGCGTTGCGCCCGCGATGGTCTGGCCCACGGGGACGTTCACGCCGATGTTGGTGGTGTTGAGGGAATTCGCAACGGCCCTGAAATCTCCGTTGGCGAGATTCTGACGGAAGGTCGTATGACGGCGCAGCGCTTCGGAGCCCGTCACGTTGGTTCCAACGACTCCGATACCCGAACCGAAGTTCAAACCTTTGAACATCTGGTCAAACATGGGCGCATCGCCGCCGGCGCGGGTGATCGTCAGGGCTTCCATCAGTCCGTTGAACCGGAAATCCGGCTCGTTGTAGTTCAACGTAGAATGGAGCTTTACGCCTCGCGTGCCGACGTATCGCATGTCCAGAATGAGGTTGGCCGGAAGGGATCTTGTCACTCCGAACGTGAAGGTTTGAACATAAGGCGTCGTGTAGTTCGGGTCGTAGAACGCCTGCGCGACAGACCGGTTGTTGGACGGAACGACGACAACTTCATCAATCGATGACGGAACAACCAGCGGGAGAGAGATATTGGTCAGATCGCGATACGCCGATCCTCCGTTGTCGATCGCGTTCAGCTCGAGCCCGGGAAGGCGGCCGGAGTCCGCGTCAATCCACGAGAGGCTGTTGCCCGGCAACAGGTACGTGATTTGATAGCCGCCACGGACCGTCGTCTTGTCTTTCCCGCCAAAACCAGGCGACCATGAAAACCCGATGCCAGGTCCAAAGTTGTTGTGATCGCTGGGCCAGATTCCGAGGTCAGGATACTTGGAGTCCTTCCCGATCAGAACAATTTGGGTCGGTCCGGATTTTGCCAGGCCGCCGTTGTGGAACGCTTCGTTGAAGTTGCGGCCGGAGATTCCAAAATAGCCACCATTTCCGTCAATCGGTCCCCGTGTCCAGTACTGGCCGGTAGCACTACGAAAGTCCGGAACGCGAAACAGATCGTACCGAACACCCAGATTGAGCGTGAATGTCGGCGTGACCTTCCAATCGTCCTTAACGAAGAAATTGATCTCGTTCTGGTGGTTCTCGCGAATTTTTCCACGAGTGTCTTTAGGTTGTCCGGGATGGTTATACGACTCCTTATAATCTATGTAGTGCGTGTCGGTGGGTTCCCAGGTTTCGAACCTCATCGATACGCTGCTGACAGATCCCGCAAGAAACAACAACTGATTTTGAGCAAGCGTAATGTTGTTGTTCAACAGCCCCGAGACCTGATCGATCCCGCGGACACCCACGTTGCCCGCGCCGCCGGTGACCGTCGGAATCAAACCAAATTGAAGGCTTGTTACCGGAGTTGGCTGGTATCCGGCCGTATACGCGTATCTAAATTCGGTCCCGAACTTCAGGGAGTGATTCCCTTTTGTCCAGGTAAGGTTGTCGCTATAAGTCGTCAGCGGACTGGTGTTGCCAAAGTCGCCGCTTGCGCCAATGACGTGATTGGCAAACATGACGGGACGAACATAAACAGGATACCCGTTGACCTGAGGCAGGAACTTGTAAGCGTCGTCTTTCACCCCGGGAGTTTCGATTGCAGGTGACCAATAGAGAGACGTGGATCGATATCCAAACCGGGCCTCATTGAGTAGATTTGGAGACAGCACAGATGTGAAGCTCAGCGTTCGCACTTTAGGCTTCTCACGAATCTCTCCGCTGTAACCGGACGGCCAGGGAGAGAGGTTGTTATTGTCCGAATAATGCTTCTCGTCCACCCATGTGCCCGACAGACGGTGTTTGGAATTGAAATGGTGGTCTATCTTGATGTTGATCTGGCTGCGATTGAATGCCTCGATGTTCTGAGCCGTGCCGCCGGCCGCCCCGGCAACTGTGCGTCGAACCCAGCGATGAACAGCCGTATTGAGACCGTCCACCGACACACCGCCGATCGTCGCAGCTCCGTCATAGGCATTGGGAAGAGGCATCTTGTCCATGAGCGCCTGCATCAGACCCGTAGGATCAGGACGCGTCCGGGCCGGATCGCCAGGATTCAGGGCGTCGCCAAAGACGCTGAACGTCCGCATCGGTCCTGTGGCGCCCGGAATCTGAGTCCAGTCGAGAGGATTTCCCAGTTTGTCCACAACGGGAGCAACACGCGTGTTGCCGGTGCCGCTCACCGTAGCGTCTGCGTTTCCGTTGTTCACTCCCGGAAAATACCTGAAGAGTCCGGATCGCGCCGTGGGCGTCAGCACAACCGCATTGACGGTTTCTTTCTGTCGCTGGTCATTGCGATCGTAGAGAACGAAAAAGAACGTCTTGTTCTTGAAGATCGGACCACCGACACTGACTGTCGTCTGATGACGGTTGTACCAGATCGGCGTTGAGCCCAGGCGGTTCGCCGACCAGCTGTTCGCATTCAGCGCAGAGTTGCGAACATTCCATGTCGCCGCCCCGTGGAATTGGTTTCCGCCTGAACGCGCGCGCATCTGAATCTGAGCGGCTCCTCGTCCTTCAACATCTACCGGCGCTACGACAACGCGCATTTCCTCCACCATGTCGGGAGCAACAAAGAATGATGGTTTCAGCCCCTGTGTGTGACGCCCGGTGTTCATCGTAACGCCGTCCATTGAAATCGCGACGTTCGCAGCACCGTTCGTCGTAACGCCGGCAAACGTCGTACTCGCCTGGCCGTCCCCCACGACTCCAGGCATTGTCGCGGTCACCAAATCCATGACGTTTCTGCCGACAAGAGGCAAATCCATAATCTGCTTTGACTCCAGAACCGTGCTGACCGAGGCCGCGGCCGCGGTCAGCAGTTCGTCGGCGGCCGCGCTGACCTCCACGTTGGTCGCGACATTGCCGACCTGGAGCGTGAAATTCTGGCGAATCTGTTGCGCCGTGCCTAA
>Ga0105248_10000963_pt1 | contig 32061 bp, 31 predicted proteins | sample KBSS34metaG_FD_81524 | JGI IMG/M metagenome (GOLD analysis project Ga0105248, IMG submission 81524) | Switchgrass rhizosphere microbial communities from Kellogg Biological Station, Michigan, USA - KBS S3-4 metaG | ecosystem: Host-associated > Plants > Roots > Rhizosphere > Soil | place...
ACTGCTCCGACCAATACGTCCTGGCGCTGACCCCGCACGACTCCGTGGTCGGGGTTTCCAAGCGGGCTGACGACGCCGATTCCGCCCAGCGCGCCCTGGCGCGCGGCGTGCCGATCCGCCGCGCCGACCTCGAGGAGGTGCTGGCCTCCCGCGCCGAGATCGTGGTGATCAACTGGGTCTCCGACCCCAAGCTCATCCAGCGCCTGCGCGAACGCGGCATCGAGGTGGTGGTGATCGGCGACGCCAACAGTTTCGCCGACGTGCGCCGCAACATCCGCCAGGTCGCCGCAACGCTCGGCCGCAGCGCCCAGGGCGAGGCGCTGATCACCCAGATGGACGCCCGCCTGGCGAAGTCGGCCGGCGCCTGGCGCGGCGCGCGGGCCATCTACCTGACCCCCGGCGGTTTCACGGCGGGCAGCGGCACGCTGATGGACGCCCTGCTGCGCGCGGCCGGCATGACCAACGTCGAGACCCGTCCCGGCTATCAGAGCGCGTCGCTGGAACGCCTGGCGCTGGATCCTCCGAAGACCGTGGTGCTCGGCTTCTTCGACACCTTCCAGCTGGCCGGCGACAGCTGGGGCCCCGGCCGCCACCAAGTGATGCAGCGCGTGGTGCGCGAGCACGCCGTCGCCAGCCTGCCCGGCGAACTCCTCGGCTGCCCCGACTGGACCGCCGCCCAGGCCGTCGAGCTGCTGGCCCAGAGTGCGCCAGGATGGAGCGCGCCCAAATGAAGGACCTTCCCCTCAACCTGCTGCTGCTCGCCGCGGTGCTGGTCCTGGCCGCCGCGGGCCTCTGGCTCGGCGAGACCCGGCTCACCCACGCCCAGTGGGTCCAGGCGTTCACCGATCCGGCCTCCGGCCCGGCCCAGGTGCTCTGGACGATAAGGGCCCCGCGCACGGTGGCCGCCATCGTGGTGGGCGCGGCTCTGGGCCTGGCGGGCGCGGTCATGCAGGGTCTGCTGCGCAACCCGCTCGCCGATCCGGGCGTGCTCGGCGTCTCCGGCGGGGCCGGCCTGGGCGCGGCGCTCGCCATCACCTTCGGCCTGGCCGCCATCCCCGGCGCCGTCGAGGGCGCGGCCCTGACCGCGGCCGTCATCACCGGCGTGATCCTGACCGTCCTGGCCGGCCGGTTCCGAGAGCCCGAGACCCTGATCCTGTTCGGCGTGGCGCTGTCGTCCTTCGCCGGCGCGCTCACCTCTCTGGTGTTCAATCTCTCGCCGTCGCCGGTGGCATTGACCGAGGTGTTCGCCTGGCTGCTGGGCTCGGTGGCCAACCGCGACTGGCACGACATCGGCCGCGAGCTGATCCCCATGGCGGTGGGGGCAGGGGCCTGCGCCTACGCCGCCCGGGGCCTGGTCATGCTCAGCCTGGGCGAAGAGACCGCCCAGCTCTCCGGCCTGCCCATGGCGCGCCTCAGGGCCGCCGCCGTGGCCGGCGCCTCGCTGCTCACCGGCGCGGCGGTCGCCATGGCCGGCATCGTCGGCTTCGTCGGCCTGGCCGCCCCGCACCTGGTTCGCACGAGCGCCGGCGCCGATCCCGGCCGCATCCTGCTGCCCTCGGCCCTGGCCGGCGCGGGCCTGCTGGTGGCCGCCGACCTCGCCGCCCGGGTGATCCCCACCGATCTCGAGCTCAAGCTGGGCGTGGTCACCGCCCTGTTCGGCGCCCCGATGTTCGCCCTGATCGCCTGGCGCGCCGCGCGGAGCTGGCGCGGATGACCGCCGCGCTCACCCTCACCGACGCCACCGTCAAACGCGGCGCGGCCACCGTGCTGAGCGCCGCCGGCCTGATCGTCGAGCCGGGCGAGGTGGTCGGCGTGGTCGGCGCCAACGGGGCCGGCAAGACCACCCTGCTGCGCGCCGCGCTGGGCCTGGCGAAGCTGGAGCAGGGCAGGGCCGAGCTGGCCGGTCGCGACGTGTCCACGCTCTCCGACGCCGAGCGGGCCACGCTTGCCGCCTACCTGCCGCAGGAACGCCGCGTCGGCTGGAACCTGCCGGCCTGGCGCGTCGCCAGCCTCGGCGCCTTCGAGCGCCCGCCCAAGGAGGCCCGCGCCACCGCGCTCCGGGCGCTCGCCCGCGTCGGCCTGCTGGACCTGCAGGACCGCGGCGTCCTCGACATGTCGGGCGGCGAGCGCGCGCGGGCGCTGCTGGCCCGGCTGCTGGCCGCCAGCGCGCCACTGCTGGTGGCCGACGAGCCCGCCGCCGGCCTCGACCCCGACGCCCAGCTGCTGGCCATGGATCTGTTCCGCGAGGAGGCCAAGATCGGCGCCGGCGTCGTCCTGACCCTGCACGACCTCAGCCTGGCGGCGCGATTCTGCGACCGCGTGGTGGTCCTGGCCCACGGCCGCGTCATGGCCGATGGCGCACCGCGTTCGTCACTAAATGTCGATGTGCTCGCCGCGGCCTTCGGGTTAGACGGCGACCTGACCGAAACCGCGGTCGGCCCGGTGCTCGCCGCCCGCCGCCGCCGCCTGCACTAGGGACCCCATAGGGGGCAGAGCATGAAATTCGCCAAGTGGGTGTTCACCGCGGCCGCGATCTACGGCCTCATCGTCCTGGTCCCACCGCTCTTCCTGGAAGCGACGGTCGTGAAGATGTCAGGCCTCCCCATGGGGTATCCCGAGTACTATTACGGCTTCACCCTGACCGCGATCGCCTTCCAGGCGGTCTTCTTCATCATCGGCCGCGATCCGCAGCGCTACCGCCCGCTGATGCTGGCCGGCGTCCTGGAGAAGCTGAGCTTCGGCGTGCCGGTCTGGCTGCTCTACGCCCAGCATCGCCTGGGTCAGGCCGGCGTCCTGCCGTTCGCGACCATCGATCTCGGATTGGGCGTGCTGTTCGCCACGTCCTACGTGACGATCCCGAAAGCCTAGCGCCCGGAGGGCGTCGCCGCGCCTTCCTCGACCGGGCTGTTCTGCGGGATCGCCGCGCCATAGGCGCCGCGCTTCAGGTCGGCGGTCAGCGTGACCGGCGCCGATCCGCCGGCCAGCTTGGCGCGGTAGATCTGCATGTTCTCCATCACCCGCATGACGTAGTTGCGGGTCTCCGAGAACGGGATGCACTCGATGAAGTCCACCGGATCGGTGGCGCCCCCGCGAGGGTCGCCACAGAACGACGACCACTGGGCCGGTCGCCCGGGCCCGGCGTTATAGCCGGCGATGGCCATCACGTAGGAGCCTGAGAACTGGCTCACCAGCTGGCCCAGGTAGGTCGAGCCCAGCCGCATGTTGTACTCCGGCTCGTCCAGTTGGCCGGGCGAGTAGGAGACGCCCATCCGCCGCGCCAGGATCTTCGCGGTCGTCGGCATCAGCTGCATCATGCCCCGCGCGCCGGCGCCGGAGCGCAGATAGGGGTCGAAGTTGCTCTCCTGGCGGGTGATGCCCAGCACCAGGGCAGCTTCCGCCCCGCCGTCCGGCGCATTGCGCACCGGATAGGCCCGGCCCGGCAGGATGAAGCCCCGCTGGGCGGCGCCGCGCGCCGCGCGCATCGAAATGTCCTGCTCGCCGTAGTTCCGGGCGAGGTCGACCAGCATCGCCTCGTCCTCCGCCGTCGGCAGCACGTCGTCGAGGCCGAGCACGAAGGTGCGGAACAGGTCGCGCAGGCCGTAGTCGAACAACAGCCTCGTCGCCTGGATTTCGCCGCGCGCCTCGAACCGCGCCTGCATCTGCGGCGTGATGGGCGGATCGCCGGGGACGGTCAGCCGCTGGCCGAGCTTCTCGGCCGCCAGCATGCCGTAGAAGGTCGAGTAGTTCTGTGCGGCGCGCGCGTAGAAGTCCTGGCTCGCCTGGCGGTCATGCGCCGCTTCCGCGGCCCGGCCTTCCCAGTAGAGCGCGCGGCCCTTGGTGATCGGCGAGGTGCCGATCCGCTCCACGGCGGCGAAGTGCTTGGCGGCCTTCTCGGGCTGCTTCAGCTTGGTCAGCGCGATCCAGCCGGCGGTGAATTCGGCGTCGGCGGCGTCGGCGCCCTGGGTCAGACCGCTGTCGGCCGCGGCGGCATAGGCCGCCTTGGTGTCGCCGGCGCGCAGGGCCGACAGCACCAGATGATGCCGCTCGTCCCAGATGCGGTCGCCCTGATCCAGGGTCGCGACCTCGTGCGGGAAGTATTGCACCTCCTCGATGGCCGCCATGTCCATGCCCTTGCGGCGCAGATAGGCGGCGCGTTCGAAGGCGACGCCCGGCGCCTGGGACTTCTCGCCGCCCAGGTTGGCCACCAGGTCGGTGGCGTCGCGGGCGTCGGCGCGCAGCGCGATCCGCGCCTGCGCCTGGGCGCGCTGGTCCTCCGGCAGCAGCGCGATCATCTCGCGCGCCGCCGGGCCGTGGCTGCCGTAGAGCAGGATGTCGGCGCGCCGGGCGTGATCGTCCGGCGTCAGCAGGTCGCTGAACCGCGCCAGCATGGTCCGCTGGGGCTCGGCCTCGAAACTCTTGTCGCGCCACCAATGCTTGATCAGGGCGCTCGCGTCGGCGGTGCGGCCCAGGCCCTTGTAGGCCGAGGCCAGCGCCATGGCGCCCTGGGCGGTGGTGGGTTCGGCGGTTCCGAACCAGTCGACCACTTGCTGCGGGGTCTTGCCGGCGGCTTCCAGCAGCCGCTCCGCCGCCGCCTGGCGCTTGGCCGCGCGCGGCCAGCCGGCCAGGTCGCGCCGCGCGGCGTCAACGTCGAAGAACCCGAGGGAATCGGCGCAGCTGTCCACCAGCACCCAGGTGGCGGTCTTGCGCGCCAGCGGGTCGCCGATCGAGCCGATCGAGCTGCGCGCGCCGTTGATGTCCATCCGCCGCGCCTGCTCGACGGCCTGGCGGAACAGCCGCTCGTCGGTGGCGCTCAGGGGGTGCGAGGTGGCGTGCGCGATGGTCGGCGAGTCGAGCGGGCTCGACTTGGTCACCTGGTCCAGCAGATCGCCCAGCGGGTCGATCGACTGGGCGCGCGCGGCCGCGGCCGCCATGCAGGCGATCCCGGCGACCAACAGAGCTTTGCGTGCGACTGAGTGCAACGGACGCCCCAACGGAGTGATCCCCCTTCTTAATCGAAGAGGGCGAATCAATACGGACATTGCGGGCACTGCCCACCCCACCATATTGTCGCGGCAATCCTGAACGCCGATTCAACAAGCGTTCACTTCACGGCAATTTGCGCAAACATGTCAGAGCCTTTGTTCCGGGGCGTGCTTCCCGCCCTGATTACCCCGTTCCGCGACGGCGCCGTCGACGAGGACGCCTTCGTGCGCCTGGTGGAACGCCAGATCGCCGGCGGCGTGCACGGCCTGGTGCCGGTCGGCACCACCGGCGAGACCGCGACGCTCAGCCACGACGAGCACCGTCGGGTGGTGGAGCTGTGCGTCAAGACCGCCGCGGGCCGTGTGCCGGTGGTGGCCGGCGCCGGCTCCAACGCCACCGATGAGGCGATCGAGCTGGTCCGCCACGCCAAGACGGTGGGGGCCGACGCGGCCCTGGTGGTCACGCCCTATTACAATCGCCCCAGCCAGGAGGGGCTCTACGCCCATTACAAGGCGATCAACGACGCCGTTCAGCTCCCGGTGCTGGTCTACAACGTGCCCGGCCGCACCAGCGTCGACATCTCCAACGACACGCTCGCCCGCCTCGCCAGGCTGCCCAACATCGTCGGCATCAAGGACGCCACCGGCGACCTGGCCCGCGCCAGCTTCCAGCGCCTGCAGTGCGGCGAGGACTGGGTGATGCTGTCGGGCAACGACGATTCCGCCCTCGGCTACATGGCCCACGGCGGTCACGGCTGCATCTCGGTGACCTGCAATGTGGCCCCGGAGCAGTGCGCCGCCTTCTACAACGACTGGCTCTCCGGCCAGTGGCAGGGCGCGCTATACGGCCAGGACCGGCTGATCCGCCTGCACAAGGCGCTGTTCCTCGACGCTTCGCCGTCGCCGGCCAAGTTCGCGCTGGCCCATCTGGGCCTCTGCGCCGAGGACGTGCGCCTGCCGATCGTCCCCTGTGCGGCCGGGGTCCGCGACGAGATCGTCGCCGCCATGCGGGACGCGGGCGTGGTCTGATGGCCCCTTCCAACAAGGCCGACGAGAAGCCCGCCCGCAAGCTGATCGCGGAAAACCGCCGGGCCCGGTTCGACTACTTCCTGGAGACCTTCTTCGAGGCGGGCCTGGCGCTCACCGGCTCGGAGGTCAAATCCCTGCGCAACGGCCGGGCCAACATCGCCGAGAGCTATGCGGCGGTGGAGGGCGACGAGATCATGCTCGTCAACGCCGACATCCCGCCCTACGCCCAGTCCGGCCCGCACTTCAACCATGAGCCGCGCCGCCATCGGAAGCTGCTGCTGAAGCGCAAGGAGATCGACAAGCTGATCGGCGCCGTGCAGCGCGACGGCCGCACGATCATCCCGCTCAAGCTGTTCTGGAACGACCGGGGCCTGGCCAAGCTCGAGGTCGCGCTGGCCAAGGGCAAGAAGGAGCACGACAAGCGCGAAGCCACCGCCGAGCGGGACTGGCAGCGGGACAAGGCCCGCCTCCTGAAGGACCACGGCTAGGTGGGTCCGGACGAGATCGCCGCCCTGGAACGCGACACGGTCGACGCCGTCGCTCCGCCCGAGGTGGTTGAGATTGGCGGCTGGCGGGTGCCCTTCGACAACGGGAGCATCGGCCGCGCCAAGAGCGCCGTGCCCCTGCGCCACGACCTGGGCCCCGAGGCGCTGGACGAGATCGAGGCGGCCTTCCGCGCCCGCGGCCTGCCGCCGCGCTTCCGCATCGCCGACGTGCCGTCGCTGGGCGCGGTCGCCGCCGATCTGACCCGCCGGGGCTACGCGCCCACCCAGCCGACTCTCTTCAAGACCGGCTCGAGCGCCGACATGGCGCGGCTCTCCGACGGCCCGGCCATGCTGCTCTCCGAACCCAGCGACGCCTGGGCCGCGGTGTTCCTGGGCGACGGCTTCGATCCGGCCGATGGCGTGCCCCGCATCGCCGCGCTCCGGCGCTCACCCGATGCCGTCTATGGCGCGGCCGGCGAGGGGGCCGACATCCAGGCGGTGGGCGTCATGAGCTTCGGGGCCACCTGGGCGGGCGTCCACGGCATGCGCACCGCGCCGGCCCATCGCGGCAAGGGCCTGGCCTGCCGCATCCTGGCGACCCTGGGGGCCGCGGCCCAGGCGCGCGGCGTCGAGCGCGTGGCCCTGCAGGTCGAAGAGCCCAACCCGGCCCGCCGGATCTACCGCGCCGCCGGCTTCACCCAGGTGTGGCGCTACCACTACTGGCGCCTCTGATACCCGCGCCCGGGGCTACGCGGTCACGCGCGGTCACGTTCCGGTAACCATCCGGAAAGGTTATGCGGCAGAATTGTCACGCTGGTCGCGGGCAATGATGACAGAGAATCTTCTCAACTAGGCGGCCATGCCGACCACGCGTAGCGTTGTTAGGCAAATAACAGGGGAGGGAACTGGCGGCATGCCTTTGGCGCGCACGTCGGTGCTCAAGTTTGCAGGGGCATGCGCCAGTCAAAAGGCGTCCGGCCTCGCCGACTGCTTCGTCGGCATAATAACGTCATCAAAGCTTCACCACAGCTCCAGCCCGCGTTCTGCGCTGGAAACAGTCAATGGATTCACCGATCGGGGCCGGTGAATCCGGGTCTTCGCCCCGACAAAACGCTCAACAAACAAGACAAAAAACGGCGGAGGAATTCAATGAAACAACATCACCTATTCGGCGGCGCGAGCCTGCTCGCGGTGCTGATGGCGGCCGGGGGCGCCCAGGCGGCCGCTGCGGCGGCTGAAGCGCCCGTCGCCTCGGAAGTCATCGTCACCGGCACGCGCGTGACCGGCCTCAAGGCGGAAGACAGCGCCGCCCCGGTCCAGGTCCTGGGCTCGGATGCGCTGAAGCGCGTCGGCCAACCCGACCTGATCCAGTCGCTGCAGCAGAACCTGCCGTCGTTCAACGCCGAGTCCTTCGGCACCGACACCGGCGCCCTGACCCTGTCCGCCCAGCTGCGCGGCCTCAACCCCAACAACACCCTGGTCCTGATCGACGGCAAGCGCCGCCACTCGACCGGCAACCTGCATGTCGCCCCCGGCGTCTTCCAGGGCGCGGCGACCGCTGACCTGGGCCTGATCCCGGTCGGCGCCATCGATCACGTCGAAGTCCTGCAGGACGGCGCGGCCGCCCAGTACGGTTCCGACGCCATCGCCGGCGTCATGAACATCATCCTCAAGAAGAGCCCCCAGGGCGGCACGATCAGCGGCACCGCCGGCCAGTACTTCAAGAACGGCGGCGGCACCGGCGCGATCTCGGGCAATATCGGCCTGCCGCTCGGTCCCGACGGCTTCATCAACGTGACCGGCGAGTACCGTCACCACGACTTCAGCCACCAGGGCGGGGCGGATCGCCGCCTGTTCAACCTCGACGGCACCATCAAGGCCGGCCTGGATCCGGTCGACGCCGCCGGCGTGAAGAACGCGCCCGACTATCCGCGGGTGAACCACATCTACGGCGACCCCCAGACGGACGTCTATAACGGCTTCTACAATGCCGGTTACAGCCTCGGCGACGGCGTCGAACTCTACAGCTTCGGCAGCTACAGCCACCGCAAGGCCTCGGCCTATGAGAACTACCGGCTGCCCACCAAGGTCATCGGATCTCCGGTCCTTGGGGTCCAGGGCAGCTTCAACACGCCTGGCGAGCTGATCCCGTTCCCCAACGGCTTCAATCCGCGCGAAGCCCTGCGGGAAGACGACTATGCGTTCACGGGCGGCATCAAGGGCGCCCTGGACGGCTGGAACTGGGATCTCTCGGCGACTTACGGCCGCGACAAGAACGAGATCTCGACCCTCGGTTCGGCCAACTCGTCGCTGTTCGTCGACACCCACGCGACGCCGACCAACTTCTTCGACGGCACCTTCACCAGCAGCGAACTGACCGGCAACCTCGACGTCAGCCGCGCCTTCGACGTGGGCATGGCCTCACCGCTCAACGTGGCCTTCGGCGCCGAGACCCGCCGCGAGACCTACGAGATCGGCCGCGGCGATGCAGCCTCGATCTACAAGGAGGGCGGCCAGTCCTATCCGGGCTTCCAGCCGACCGACGCCGCCAGCCATTCGCGCAACAACTACGCCGGCTACGTCGACTTCGCGCTCGATCCGATCGCCGGCCTGAAGCTCGACCTGGCCGGCCGCTACGAGCACTACAGCGACTTCGGCTCGACCACGGTCGGCAAGCTGACCGGCCGCTATGACTTCAACCCGATGTTCGCGCTTCGCGGCACCGTGGCGACCGGCTTCCGCGCGCCCACCCTGCAGGAGGAGTTCTACTCCGCCACCAACGTGGCCCCGACCTTCGCGGTGGTGAACCTGCCGCCGAACTCGCCGGCCGCGCATCTGGCCGGGTTCCAGAACCTGAAGCCCGAAAAATCCACCAACTACAGCGTGGGCTTCGTCGCCCATCCGGCGGAAGGCCTGCAGATCACGCTCGACGCCTATCAGATCGAGATCCGCGACCGCGTCGTCAACACCGGCACCCTGCTGGGCCTGAACGGCACGACGGTGATCTCACAGGGCGTGCTCAACGCCATCGCCGCGCACGGCAACATCCTCGACCCGAGCGTCAGTTACGTCGGCATCGCGGTGTTCACCAACGGCGCCAACACGCGCACCCAGGGCGCCGAGTTGACCGCCAACTACGCGTCGGATTTCGGTGATATGGGCCACGTCGATTGGTCGGCGGCGGTCAACTACAACAAGACCGAGATCACCAAGCTGAAGGCGTTGCCGGCGCAGGTGTCCAACCCCGCGCAAAACCAGAGCAGCCTCCTCAGCCCGACCGCCTTCAGCACCCTGACCGAGGGCTCGCCGCGGCAAAAGGCGGTGTTCGGCGCCTACTGGACCCACGGCAAGCTCAGCGTGAACCTGCGCGAGTCCTTCTACGGCTCGGTGAGTTCGATCCTCGACTTCAGCGGCGCCGGCAGCGATAGCGAGGCGCGGAAAGTCACCGTCGGCTCGACGGGGATCACCGATCTCGACATCGGCTACAACATCACCGAGCAGCTGAAGATCAACATCGGCGCCAACAACCTGCTGAACAAGCGCCCGCCGAGTGTTCCGAACGTATCCGACGGCAGCGGCGGCGTGCGGCCGTTGAGCGGCAACAACGTCTATGGTGAGCCCATCCAGTTCTCGCCCTACGGCATCAACGGCGGCTACTACTACGGCCGGATCACCTTCAACTTCTAAGGCCTGATCCGCACCCGAAATGCCTCGGCCCTTCCTCGCCATCCGGCGGGGCAGGGCCGAACTTTTTGCTATTTCGCCAGGTCCTTCAGGATGCTCTCCCAGTGGGCCAGCGCCCCGTCGATGGCGTCCACCGGCGCGCGCTCGTTCAGGCCGTGGGAGAAGTCGTCCGACGACTTCATGAACAGGCCCGAGACGCCATAGGTCGGCACGCCCAGCGCGCGGAAGAACATCCCGTCCGTCGCGCCGGCCGACATGTTCGGCACCACCGGCAGGCCCGGGAAGCGCGCATGCACCGCCTTGGTCACCGCCGCCAGAACGTCGGGTCGCAGCGGCGAGGCGCCGCTGTCGATTGCCCCGTCGTTGGCTCGCGTCACCGTCGCGCCGGGATCGGCGATCACCTTGATGATCGCCTGCCGCACCTCTTCCGACGGCGTGCCCGGGAAGATGCGGCAATTGACGTTGGCGCTGACCTTCTGCGGCAGCGCGTTGGTGGCGTGCCCACCGTTGATCATCGTCGCCACACAGGTGGTCCGCAGCTGGCCCACATTGCCCGGATCGTCGGACAGCATGGCGATCGCGCGCTCGTCCTTGGGGTTGGCCACATAGGCGCGGATCGCGTCGCCCACCGGACCCTTGGTGGCGCTGGCCGCGGCCTTGAACCCGGCCATGGTGATCTCGCTCGACTGCACCGGGAAGCGATAGGCGGCCAGGCGTCCCAGGTCGGCGCTCAGCTGGTAGATGGCATTGGTGGTCCCAGGCCGGCTGGAGTGGCCACCGGGATTGGTCACGGTGATCGCGAAGTCGGAATAGGTCTTCTCCGCCGCCTGAATGCCATAGGCGATCGGCTTGCCGTCCTCGCCCATCTCTCCGCCGCCGGCGTCGCCATTCAGCACCATCTCGGCGTTCTTGAAGTCGACGGCGAAGGTCCGCGCGGTCTGCTGCAGGGTCTCCTCGTCGCCGCTCAGCGCCAGGATCACGTCGCGCCCGGGCTTCCAGCCCTCGCGTTTCAGCTTGGCGAGCACGGTCGTGACGATCGAGACGTCGAACTTGTCGTCCACGGCGCCGCGGCCGAAGACATAGCCATTCTCCACCACCGGGGTGAACGGGTCGCGCGTCCAGTCCTCGCGCTTGGCCTCCACCACATCCATGTGGTCGATGATGACGATCGGCTTCTTCGTCGCGTCGGTCCCGTGATAGCGCGCGATCAGGATGGCGGTGCCGAACATCGGCTTGATCTGCACGTCGTCGGGCGCGAAGCCCGCCTTGACCAGCACGGTCTTCAGGTAGGCCGCATAGACCGGGACCTGATCGCCCGGGATCACCGTGCGTACCGATATGCCCTTCTTCAGCAGGTCCAGCGCCTGGTCGTGCAGCGCCGGGTCGGCGTGCGCGGAGGAGGCGAGGGCGAGGGTGGCGGCGACGACGACGGCGGGCGTTTTCAAGGGCGCTGGATCCTGAATCGGAGGGAGGCTGCGCGGACCCTAGCGGCTCTGCTCTCCAGCGGGAACTCGCCAGGCCGCCGCGCGCCGTGTTACGGAGTTACGGAAACAGGAAACATCGTAAAATCAGATATTTAGTTGTCGCCAACCGGCGTCGCGCTAGGATGGGCGGGTCGCTTCTTTGGACCCGTGCCCATGATCCTGGCTCTTGTTCTCGCGCTCGCCACGGCGGAGGTCGTCCCCCCGCCGCCGGCCACCAACGCTCCGGCCGCGGCCAACGCGCCGCCCACGGTCATCTCGGTGGCGGTCACTCCGCCGCCCAAGCCCGCCCGGATCTGCCACCAGGTGAAGCAGGTGGGCAGCCTGCTGCCGGTGAAGGTCTGCGCCCGGGCCGGCGAGTCCGACGGCTTGGACCAACTGCAGCTCCTGCAGCAGAAGTCCTACGTCCGCCCCCGCGAATAGCGGCTCAGCTCTCCAGGGGGAACTCGCCCTCGCGCCAGGCTTTCATGCCGCCGTCCAGCGCCACCGCGCGGCTGTAGCCCAGCTCGCGCAGTGTGGCCGCCGCCAGCGTCGAGATCTTGCCGAACTCGCAGTAGGTCAGGATCCGCACCGTCGGGTCCGGCAGCTCGGAATTGACCCGCAGCTCCAGCTGGCCGCGCGGCAGGTGGATGGCGCCCGGCACATGGCCGGCGTCGAAGGCCTCCTTCTCGCGGATGTCCAGGATCACCATGTCGCGCCGGTTGCCGCCCAGCCGGTCGGCCAGTTCCTCCAGCGACATGAACGGGACCTTGGCCGCCGCCTCGCCCAGCAGCTGCGCCACCGTCTTGCCGCCGCTCATGTTGGTGCGCAGCGCCTCGGTCAGGTGGGTCGGCGCGGCCAGGTCCAGCGCCTGCATCATCGCCACGAACTCGGCGCGGTCGGTCTTCTGCAGGCGCGGGTTCTCCGCGATCTCCGTTCCGATGGTCGAGTGGCTGCGGCCTTTGTAGTCGTGGGCCGGATAGACCAACGTCTCCGGCGGCAGCTTCAACAGCCCGTCGAACAGGCTGTCGAACAGCTGGTGCGGGTCGCCGCTCGGCAGGTCGGTGCGCCCGGTCCCGCCGATCAGCAGGGCGTCGCCGGTGAACACCCGGTCGGCCATCACCAGGCTCATGGAATCGCGCGTGTGCCCCGGCGTGTGCAGCGCCTTCAGCTTCAGCTCGCCGCAGATCAGCATGTCGCCGTCGTCCAGCCGCAGGTCCGCGTAGGGGGCCGGCGAATGGCGATGCATCACCACCGGCACGCCCAGCGCCTTGCCCAGTTCCTTGCTGGCCGAGAAGTGGTCGGCGTGGGTGTGGGTGTCGATGACGTACTTCACGCTCAGGCCGTACTGGGCGCAGAGCCCGCGGTAGAGATCGATCCGGCTGAGCTCGGGATCGATGAGCATCGCGGCCTTGGTGACGGGGCACCCCAGCAGGTAGCTCTGGCACCCGCCCGTGGCGATCTGTTCGAAAATCATCCCCGACCCCCTCATCCCTGAAATGCAAATCTACGGCGCTATCGCCGCCGTCGCCATGGCATTGCGTCCGGATGCCCCAACCCTGATGCTGCGCGCGACGAGCGGAGAACCCGATGGCCGACACCAACATCCTCAGCATCGCAGCGGCCGGCGGCGTCGACCGCGTGACGCTCAACCGGCCCGACCGGCTCAACGCGCTGAACCAGCCGATGACCGACGCCCTGCTGGCCTACTTCGAGTCCAAGCGCCGCGACGCCGCCACCCGGGTCATCCTGATCAGCGGCGCGGGCCGCGGCTTCTGCTCCGGCGCGGACCTCAAGGCCGGCGGCCAGCCCGACGCCCTACGCGACGGACCGTCCGGCGACTGGGTGCTGCGCGACCTGCTCAAGACCATGCGCGCCTGCCCCCAGCCCATCGTGGCCCTGGTGCACGGCGCGGCGGCCGGTGGGGGCCTGGCCATCGCTCTGGCCGCCGACATCATCGTCGCCGGCGAGAGCGCCGCCTTCCATCCGGCCTTCATCAAGATCGGCCTCTCCGGCAGCGAGCTGGGCGTCAGCTGGCGGCTGCAGCGCGCCATCGGCCTGTCCAAGGCCCGCGAGATGCTGCTCACCGGCCGCCCGATGAAAGCCGCCGAAGCGCTGCAAAGCGGCCTGGTGTCTGCCGTCGTCCCCGACGCCGATCTCGCGGCCTACGGCGAGGGCCTGGCCGCAGACATGCTGAAGGCCGCCCCAGACGCGCTGCGCATCTCCAAGCGCACCTTCGACGCGACCCTGGAGATCGCCAACTTCGACACCGCCCTCGAGCTCGAGGAACGCGGCCAGATCCAGATGATCCGCCAGGGCCGGAGCGCTCCGGCGACCTAGGCGATTCATACCTGACAGAAGGTGTCAGTTGCGGGGGCGTATCACCCTGTCATCAGGACAGGAGCCCCGCCCATGGAAGACCCCAAGCCCACCCGCCGCACGATGATGACGCTCGCGGCCGCCACGCCGCTGCTGGTCGCCGGAACCGCCTCCGCCCAGACCCAGCGCGACGGCCCCACGCCGAACCGCCCGCCCGGCCGGCCGCCCGCCGCGCCGCTGCACGACGGCGCGGGCGACTTCGACTTCGTCATCGGCGACTGGAAGGCCCACGTGCGCCGCCTGCCCGAGCGGCTGGTCGGCTCGACCGACTGGATCGAGTACGAGGGCACGTCGCGCCATCACAAGCTGTTCGGCGGCCCCGCCAACCTCGAGGAATTCAACGTCACCAGCCTCGACGGCAAGCTGAAGATCCACGCCCAGACGCTGCGGCTCTACAACCGCCAGACCCGCCAGTGGAGCATCTACCCGGTGGACATCGACGAAGGCGTGCTCGGCACGCCGCCGGTGGTCGGCGACTTCCGCGATGGCGTGATGGAGCTCTACGATCAGGAGGACTGGAAGGGCCGCGCGATCTTCGTGCGCTACCACTGGTTCCCGCTCTCGCCGCTGGCCTGCCGCATGGAGCAGGCCTTCTCCGCCGACGGCGGCAAGTCGTGGGAGACCAACTGGATCTGCGAGCTCAGCCGCGACCGCGTGCAGGAAAGCCGCTCGTGGAGCTGAAGGCTAGCCGTCGATCAGCGCCCGCGCACGCGCGAACACCGCCTCGAACATGGCCGGCGTCAGCCGCCCGGTGTTCGTGTTGAGCCGGGAGCAGTGGTAGCTGTTCAGCACCACGTACGGCCCTGCCTGGAACTCGGTGCCGTGCCCCGGCAGGCCGGCCGAGGCCTTCAGGCCCACGGCTTTCAGCAGATTGCGCCGCGCCACGTCGCCCAGGGTCACGATCACCTTCAGTCGAGGCAGGGCGGCGATCCGCGCCGTCACGAACGGGCGGCAGGTGTTCTCCTCGGAGGTCTCCGGCTTGTTGCCGGGCGGGGCGCAGCGCACCGCGTTGGAGATCATGCAGTCGACGAGCTTCAGATCGTCGTTCCCGTCCGGATCGTAGTCGCCGGTCGCGAACCCGGCCTTCTTCAGCGTCGCATAGAGCAGCCAGCCCGCATGGTCTCCGGTGAACGGCCGTCCGGTCCGGTTCGCGCCCTGCCGGCCGGGCGCCAGGCCGGCGATCAGCAGCCGCGCGTCGGGATCGCCGAACGACGGGGCAGGGCCGTTGAACCAGTCCGGGTGGGCGGCGGCATTGACCGCGCGATAGGCCACCAGCCGGGGGCAAAGCGGGCAGTCGCGCGGCGGGTCGATCCCGGCCACGCCTTGCGGGAACCCCGCCTCAGACCTCGGCATCGGCCTCCGGCTCGTCAGCGTGACGGCGCTCGCGCTCGGCCGCCTTGCTCTCCTGGATGAACCGCGGCAGCCGCGAAGGCCGACCGATGATGTCCGACAGGTCCGCCAGGTCCACGAAGTTGTCCGCCTGCCGGCGCAGGTCGTCCGAGGCCATCGGCGGCTGCGACTTGACGGTGGAGACCACCGTCACCCGCGCGCCCTTGCGCTGCACCGCCTCCACCAGCACCCGGAAGTCCCCGTCGCCGGAGAACAGCACCAGGTGGTCGGCGCCCGACGCGGCCATCTCCATCATGTCGACGGCGATCTCCACGTCCATGTCGCCGCGCCAGCGCTTGCGGCCCTGGCCGTCGGTGTATTCCCGCGCCGCCTTGGTGACGAGCTGGTAGCCGTTGTAGTCCAGCCAGTCGACCAGCGGCCGGATCGGCGAGTATTCTTCCTGCTCCACGAGGGCGGTGTAGTAGTAGGCGCGGACCAGCACCCCGCGCTTGCGGAACTCCTCCAGGAGCTTGCGGTAGTCGATGTCGAAGCCCAGGCCCTTGGCGGCCGAATAGAGGTTGGCCCCGTCGATGAAGAGCGCCAGGCGGTCGGTCGGATAAAATGTCATCGGTTCAAAATTCCAAATGGAATCAAGCCTGAAGTCCGCGAACCTGAACCTCGACGACGCGGTGGTCGTGGCCCTCGGCAGCAACCTCGCCGACGGCTTCGCCAGTCGTGAAGCGCTGTTGGAGGCGGCTCTGGCGCGGTTTCCCCAGGCTGGATTGCCCGTAATTTCCCGATCGGACTGGTGGAGCTCTGCCGCCTGGCCCGATCCGGCCGGGCCTGAGTATCGCAACGGAATCGCCCTTGTCGAGGCGAACGGCGACCCGCAGGCGGTGCTGCAGGCGCTTTTGTCCATCGAAGCGGCGTTTCACCGAACCCGGTCCGCGAAAAACGCGCCCAGGACGCTCGATCTCGACCTCATCGCCTATGGCCGCCGGGTGATCGATGCCCCCGATCTGACACTCCCGCATCCCCGCGCCCACGAGCGTCTGTTCGTCATGGGCCCGCTGGCTCAGATCGCGCCGGCCTGGCGCCATCCGGTCAGCGGGAAGACGGCGGCGGAACTGGCGGCGTCTGCCATGGTTGGCCGGGACGCACGGCCGGCGGCTAGCGAAGCGGGCGCCTAGGCGATCCGCCGCGCCATGCGCTTGCGGTCGTCGCGGATGATCTGCAGGCCGCGCGGGCCCGGCGCCAGCGACCAGCGGCCCGCATCAACCAGGTCCGGATCGAGCTTCGAGGCGACCAGCGCGGCCTCCATCACCAGGGTCGCCGCGCGCCTCGGCGCGACCTTCTCCGCATAGGTTCCCATCAGCCGCCCGGCCACCTGGCCCATCAGGATCGGCCAGTGCGCCTCGTTGAGCGGCGGCTCGTCGGCCATTTCCAGCGGCATGGGGGCGACCATCAACCGCCGCGCCGTGGGCCAGAGCACCTTCAGCAGGTCCTGCGGCCGGGGCGGGGCGGCCTCGCCTTCGTTCTCCGGCTCCATCCAGCCGATGTCGCCTTCCTTGGCGGCCTTGCCGATCCGCCGCTCCAGTTCCCAGTAGTCGTCGAACTGCGCCCGGTTGAGGCCGGCGGTCGCCGCCGCCTTGATCACGAACCGCTGCAGCGGAAATCCGTGGCCATAGCCCAGCAGCAGGGGCGCATTGATCCAGCGCCCGGCCAGATACCGCGTCCCCTCCGGCGTCAGCCGCAGCATCAGGCTCTCCGGCGCCACCAGGTCGCGCCGCGTGGTGAGCAACTCTCCCTGCTCCAGCGCCGCGTTCTGGGCGGCAAATCCCGCCATGGCGCCGGCGGCCACCAAAAGGCCCTGCGGGCTCTTGTCAGGTGAGCGCTGCTGGATCAGCACGCGCAGCGCCGTCGCCGCCAGAGTGGCGCGGTTGAGCGACTCCGGCTCCCAAGGGAACCGTTCCACCCGCTTGGCGGCGGACGCGTGCGACATCAGGGTCTCCGACGGAATATGCGATTATTATGCGCCGCCATCCGTTGAGGCTTCGCAACCTATCGTGGTGAATGCCGGGTAAGGGACCAATGCGGGTACCCGGCGCGCCTGGGATCCGCGATCGAGGAGACATGCCGCCATGGCCGACGACGCGGGACTGCAGCTCTACGGCTTCTGGCGCTCCATGGCGGCCTACCGGGTGCGCGTGGCGCTGAACCTGAAGGGCCTTAAGGCATCGGAGATCGCGCTCAACCTCGACGCCGGCGAGCAATTCGCCCCGGAATATCTCGCCCTGAACCCGGAAGGCGCCGTCCCGGCCCTGGTCGAACCCGGCCACCCGCCGATCACCCAGTCCATGGCCATCCTGGAATACCTCGAAGAGGCCTATCCGCAGGCGCCCTTGCTGCCTGCGGACCCACACGGACGCGCCCGCGTCCGTTCGCTGGCCGCCGTGATCGTCAGCGACACCCATCCGCTCATGGTGCCTCGCGTCAGGGCTTACTTGAACGAACACGCCGGGTTCGACGAGGCGGCCTTGCGCGACTGGTCGATTCATTGGGGCGTCCGAGGGCTGGCGGTGATCGAGGCGCGCCTGGCCCGCGATGCGGCGACCGGCGTCTATTGCCACGGCGATCAGGTGACCTTCGCCGACATCTGCCTCACGAACCTCGGCATGGCGATGCGGGCCGCCAAGATCGACATGTCCGCCTATCCGACGGTTGCGCGCATCATCGCGGCTTGCGAACAGCTGGAAGCCTTCCAGCGGGCCAACCCGCGGCTCCAACTCGGCGCGCCCTAGGCCGCTATCGCGCCCCCGCGACCTTTGCGGCGTTGCACAATGAGCCTCGAACCTCTATTTTCGCTGGCTCTCCCCCCGGTCCGAGGATTCCATGGCTCGCGTCACTGTCGAAGATTGCATCGAAAAGGTGCCCAACCGCTTCAACCTCGTGCTGCTGGCGGCGCACCGGGCGCGCGCCATTTCGGCCGGCGCCTCGATCCTGGTCGATCGCGACAACGACAAGAACCCCGTCGTCTCCCTGCGCGAGATCGCCGATGACGTGGTCGACGCCGAGGAGCTGCGCGAAACCCTGATCGGCACCCTGCAACGTGTCGACGAGCGCTCGGAAGCCGAGGAAGAGGCCGAAACCCTCGCCCTGCTGGCCGATCCCACCCACATGCAGATGAGCGAGCTGGAACTGGTTCGCGCCCTGCAGAGCGACCGCGATGGCGGTCAGGAGGAGCGGTACTGAGCCCAGAAGGCGCAGAACCTCTCACCACCAAGGCGGCGCCCACCCCCGCCGCCACGAAGATCGACGCCCCGACCACTGAGACGGCAGCCCCTAAGACGGCTGCCGTTTCGCGTCCGAAGATGCTCCGTCAGTTCGAGCTGATCGAGAAGGTCAAGTCGTACGACCCGACGGCCGACGAGGCGCTGCTGAACCGCGCCTACGTCTACGCCATGCGCATGCATGGGGCCCAGAAGCGCGCCTCGGGCGATCCCTACTTCGCCCACCCGATCGAGGTGGCCGGCATTCTCACCGACTACCGCCTCGACACCGCGACCATCGTTACCGCCCTGCTGCACGACGTGATCGAGGACACGCCGGTCACCCGCGCCGAGATCGATCAGCTGTTCGGGACCGAGATCGGCGAACTGGTCGAGGGCGTGACCAAGCTTTCGAAACTCGAGCTGTCGTCCGAACATCTTCGTCAGGCCGAGAACCTCAGAAAATTCATTCTGGCGATCAGCCGCGACGTGCGCGTCCTGATGGTCAAGCTGGCCGACCGGCTGCACAACATGCGCACGCTGCAGCACATCACCAGTCCGGCCAAGCGCGAGCGGATCGCTCGCGAGACCCTGGACATCTACGCGCCCCTGGCGCGCTCGATCGGCGTCCACCGCATCTGCACCGAGCTGGAAGAGCTCGCTTTCGAGCACCTGAACCCGGTGGCCCGCGACGCCATCGGCCGCCGGCTCGACACCCTGCGCCAGACCCAGGGCGGGGCGGTCAGCCTGGTCAGCGGCGAAATCGCCAACCGCCTCGAACAGTCGAACGTGCCGGCCCGGGTCTACGGCCGCGAGAAGAACCCCTATTCGATCTGGCGCAAGCTGCAGCGCAAATCGATCGGCTTCTCGCAGCTCTCCGACATCTATGCGTTCCGGGTGATCGTCGACACCGAGGACGACTGCTACCGCGCGCTGGGCGTCATCCACCGCGCCTGGCCCTCGATCCCCGAGCGGTTCAAGGACTTCATCTCCACGCCCAAGCGCAACAACTACCGCTCGCTGCACACCACGGTGGTGGGCCCCAAGGGCATGCGCATCGAGATGCAGATCCGCACCGAGGCCATGGACCGGGTGGCGGAGGAGGGCGTGGCCGCCCACTGGCGCTACAAGGACCAGTCCTACGGCTTCGACATCGAGCATCAGCAGGCCGCCGGCGGCCGCGACCCGATCGAGAACCTGCGCCACCTCGTCCAGGTGCTGGAACACGGCGGCGACGCCGAGGAGCTGGTCGAGCACGCCAAGCTCGAGATGTACCTCGACCAGGCCTTCGTCTTCACGCCCAAGGGCCGCCTGGTCAGCCTGCCCACCGGCGCCATGCCGCTGGACTTCGCCTACGCGCTGCACACCGACATCGGCGACACCACCATCGGGGTGAAGATCAACGGCGAGCTGAAGCCGCTCCGCACCGTGCTGACCAACGGCGACGTGGTCGAGGTGATCCGCGGCGCCAAGCCTGTGGTGCCGCCGGACTGGCGCTCGATCACGGTGACCGGCCGCGCGCGCTCGGCCATCCGCCGCCACATCCGCCAGACCGAGAAGGAAGAGTTCGCCCGCCTGGGCCGCGCCGCTGTCGACCAGATCTTCGAGGCCGCCGGCAAGTCGCGCAAGGACGTGTCGCTGCGCCCCGCGCTCGACCGCTTCGCCGTGCCCAACGAGGAAGAGCTGTTCGGCGCCGTGGGCCGCGGCCGCGTGGCTCCGCCGCAGGTGCTGGAGGCGATCTTCCCGGGCCTGAAGGCCGCCGAACGCGCCGCCGCCACCGCCCGCCACCCGCTGGAGGACGGCAAGCGCGGCCGCCTCTACGTCCGCGGCGACGGCCTGACCGCCGGCCTCAACATCCACTTCGGCGAGTGCTGCTCACCGGTGCCGGGCGATCGCATCGTCGGCATCCTGGAGGAGGGCGCCAAGGACCTCACCGTCCACACCATCGACTGCGAGCGGCTGGCCGCCTTCGAGGACCGCGAGGAGCTCTGGCGCGACCTGCAGTGGACGCCGGAGGCCGAGCGCAACTCCATCGCCCGCGCCAAGCTGATCGCCACCATCCGCAATGCGCCGGGCGTGCTGGGCCAGGTCTGCACCGTCATCGGCGAGGCCGGCGGCAACATCGTCCAGCTGCGGATGCATCACCGCCAGGCGGACTTCTTCGACGTGGATATCGACGTGGACGTGCATGACGCGCGCCACCTGACCCACATCGCCGCGGCGCTCCGCGCCAACGTCAGCGTCGAGACGGTCGAGCGCCGGAAGGACTAGGCGGCGCGGGTCTGCGCCGTCGTGCGGCGGCGGAGCGCCCAGCCGGCCATTCCAAAGCCACCCAGCATCAGCGCCCAGGTCGCCGGTTCCGGCACGGGGCCGGCCGTCCGCGAGTCTCCCGTGACGATGACCGGCGGCGGCGGATCGCCGTTCGGGACATCGCCGGGCGGCGGGTCGAAGAAGAAGGAGCCTTCGCCGGCGCCGTCGCCAAACCCGTCGCCGGATCCCTCATCGGGGGCGGGCGGCGCTGCAGCGGACCCGCCGCCGCCCCCGCCGCTGCCGCCGGGAACGTACCAGCCGCCGTGGCCGTCGGGCACGAGCTTCTCGCCGTTCGGCGCCACCAGGTCCAGAACGAGGACAAGGTCGCCGTCCGCCGGGTTCCACATAAGGTCGGAGCCGGTGAAGGAGAGCTCGTCGCCGCCGATCGACGACATGTTCCATTCGCCCCAGGAGCCGACCTGATGGCCGTTCAGCTGGAAGCTCAGGCTGACGTAGTGGCTGTCCAGGTTGCCCAGGATGCTGCGCGACAGCAGCAGCTTCGACACGTCCACCGGACCGCTGAACGCCGAGGCGGAGAAGGTGATCGCGTAGCTCCCGTGGGCGTCAAAGCAGGTCGACGCGCCGCAATGGCTGTCCCCGCTGGCGCTGAGGACGGTCGCGGCCGCGGCGTGGCCACAGGTGGCCAGCGTCAGCGTGGCGGCGGCGGCCAGGAGGAGGGGTCGCGCCTGCGCCGAGCGCCCGCGGGACTGTCTCGAAATGGGATTGGTGGCGTTCATGGGCGAACGCGGTGCAAGGATCGTGCTCGCATGCCTGGCGAGAACCTCGCATGTGAGGCGAGGCCTTCGCCTGGGGCCTACTGAAGGGCCTTGTAGCTGTCGGCGAAGTTCACGTAGGCGACCATCCAGCCCGACGGCGCGTGATAGAACTGCATCTTGAAGAAGATCGGCGCGCCTTCGGTCCGCACCAGGAACGTGGTGATGATGAAGCTCGGGCTGACCTGCTCGGTGTTCATCTTCTCCCAGTCGACGAGCTTGCCGTAGATTCTGAAGGCGTTTTCGGTCTGGGCGGCGGCGTTTTCCACGTCGGCCTGCTTCTTCGACATGAGCGTGCCCTGCCACATGTCGTTGTAAGCCTTCAGCGCGGGGCCGGCCTGCAGGCCCTTGAAGAAGCCGTTGGCCAGGCTGTCAGGCGTCTTGGCGGTCGCAGTTTGCGCAAACGCCGGCGTCGCGCTCAGCAGGGCGATCACCGCAAACAGAATACGAAGCATGGACAGACCTTCCCCCAGGAAGGTTGAGCTTAGTCAGGCTGGATCGGTCGCGCTACCGGCTCGCCGAGCCGGCGGGCGGGCCCTAGGCGACCCGCAGGCGCCGCCGCGCCGCGCCGCCGAGGTTGCGGCCGTGCACATAGGCCAGCGTGGTGTCCGGCGCGGACAGAGCCTGGGCCTTGTGGTCCTGTTCCTCGGACCACAGGTTGCGGATCTCGTTGATGATGTAGGGCGGCGCCCAGTCGAACCGGTCCGACGCCCCGCCTGACAGGAACAGCGGCGTGATGAACTTGTAGTGCCGCTCGATGATCCCGGCGCACGAGCGGCCGATCGTCTCGGCGTCGGCCAGGTCGCGCCCGACGGCTGCGTCGGCCGGTTTGGCGTCGCCGCCCACCGGCAGCCAGATCGCCGGATAGGGCTCGTCGTCGATCACGCCCTTCAGCTTGGAGCGGCCGGAGAGGTGCAGCAGGGCAGGCTCGGCGCTGTCGTGGCGCGAGGAAACCAGCAGGAAGGCCAGGTCCACCGAGATGATGAAGCGCTGCGGCGTGGCCCAGGAGGTCAGCCGGAAGCCGGTGTCGATGGACGGTCCCACGAAGTCGCGGGTGATGTCGCCGCGGCCGCCCTTGGCGTACCATTCCTCGCGGAGTTCCGCCTGCAGCAGTTGCGGGTCGTCGAGCAGATCGGAGCGGAACTGCGCCCCGCCACGGCGGAAAAACACCTCGGCGTTGGGCACCGGGAACAGGCCGATCCAGGCCGTCGACTTCACGTCGGGGCGGTTGGACTGCGGCGTCACGGTCGACCGATAGGCGCTCAGCGCGGCCAGCCACACCTGGATGGTGTCATGAGTCTGGTCGAGGTCTTTGATTTCGCAGGTGTAAAGCAGCTCGTCGCCGTTGCTCTTCCAGAACTCGGGCGTCGGCAGGACGTGATTGCTGCCCTCGTTGAACGCCCGGTAGGAGGCGTAAACCGTGTGATCGAAATCGCGGTAGAAGTTCAGGATCGAGGGCCGCCACGGCTGCTGCGACTGCTTGAGCTGCACCGAGCCCACCACGTCGACGCTGAAGAACAGGCGCAGTCGCGGCTGCAAGCCTTCCGGCAGGTCGTCTGGAAACGCGCGTTTCTCGCTCGGCGGCACCGGGTCGTCTCTTCGTTAGAACCCGCCTCCGATGGAGTATCGGCGGCATGCGTCTGATGCGGCGGCTCGACCGACTGTGGTCGTGGCCCTCCTGCCTCAGTCGCCCGACGATACGGCCAGTTGGTATTCCGCCCCGTTAACGTGGGTGGTTAAAAATGAGTTCAGCACGAAAGCCTGGCTGCGCGGCCCCCGGTGGGGCGACGATTACGCCCCCCGCCGCGGCGCCGGGAGCTACGCCGGCGTCAGTCGCCGCCGTCCCGCAGGTTCAGCCGGATCGGCACGTGCACCAGGCCGCCTTCCACCGGCGCGCCATCCGCCGACCAGAGGTTTATCCGCATCGCGGAGGCCAGCTTCACCGCGGCCTCGGAGAAGCCCAGGCCGTCGGGCTCGGCGGCCTCCGGTGTGCAGGCCGCCAGGGTCCCGTCCGCCGCCACTGTGCAGCGGGCCATGCCGCGGCCGCTGGTCACGCCCTGGGCGGCGGCTTCCTTCGGATAGACCACCGGCGCGGCCGGGGCGTTGTTGTCCCTCAGCCACATGGGGGCCGCGACCGTGCGGTCCGCGAACGACGCCGGCGAGAAGCGCACAGGCACGTCGACCCACAGGGGCGGCCCGCTCGGCGCGCGCGCCAGGGCCGCGGGCAGCAGCCGGAACTTAGGCATCAGCGATAGCGCCGCCTGGTCGAATCCCTTGCCCGTCGGCGACTCCTTGATGATCTGGCAGCCGTGCAGGGCGCCGGCGTTGCGGCCCGACCGGTCCACCTGGCAGTGCGCCGCCACATAGCCGTCGGCGCCGCCGGCCTTGGCCGGATAGGCCTTCGCCAGGTCGTCGAAGCTGGCCGCCGCCGCCCAGACCGGATTGTCGATCATGACCACGGGATGCATCTCGATACGATTGCCGTGGATCGGCCCGCTGACCACCGGCGCCGCGCCCATGCTGTTGGCCGCCGTCGCCGCACCCGTTCCGTCGGAATCGAACTCCGTTGCGGGCGCCTTGAAGCCGACGTTGACCGTCATCAGCGCCTTGATCGGACCGTCGGGGCCCTGGACCGGCGTCAGCTTGAAGGTGGGCCGCATCTCCAGCGCGGCGCGGCCGAAGCCTTCGCCGGCCGGGTCTTCGGCGATCACCCGGCACCACTCCGCCAGGCCGTGGGCGTCCACGAGGCACGACATCGTCACCCGGCCGTCTTTGCCGCGTGCGTAGGCGCGGCGGGGCCAGATCGCCACGGCGTTGCCGCGGGCGTCGTCGGCCCCTCCGACGGAGTTGATGGTGGCGTCGGGGTGCTTATCGATCTTGTCCGAGGGCGCCGCGGTGACCGTCACCGGCGAGACTGTCTTGCCCGGCGGATCGCTGGCCGCCGCCGCGGCCGCGGCCATCAGCGCCAGGAATTCCGTAAGCATGGCCGTCACCCCTGCCAAAGCCTTCGTTCCACCTTCAAGCTTGGCACAGGGGAGCCCCGCCCGGTAGGGGCTGCGACGCTAGGTTGGCGTCATCGCTGCGCTCAGCGGGCGCCACAGGATCACGATGATCGCCCCCGCCAGGGCGGCCGCGCCGGCGTGCAGCAGCCAGAATTCCGGCGTCGGCATGCGGGCGTAGAACTGCCCGACCCAGCCGATCAGCAGGGAGCCTGCGAACACCGACAGGAAGTAGATGCCGATCATCATCGAATTGATCGCCGGCGGCGCCGTGCGCGAGAACAGCGCCATGCCGATCGGATAGACGAACAGGTAGCCGGTCTGGGCGATCAGGTGAAAGACCAGCGCCCAGGCCAGCGGGACCTTGTCCGCCCCGGCCAGGAAGGTCCCCAGCGCCAGCACCACATAGGCGCCCACCATCAGGCCGCAGCCGATGGCCATCTTGCCGAGCGCCGAGGGCTCGGTCCCGCGCTTGGCCTGACCGGTCCACAGGCCGATCAGCACCGGCGCCAGCGTCATCCCGACGATCGCCCCCACCGACTGCAGCCAGGTGGTCGGGATCTCGAAGCCGCCCACCTGCCGCTGCAGGTGCGCCTTGGCCCAGACCATGTAGGTGTTCAGCACCTCGCCGTTGCCGATCCAGAACAGCGCCACCACCACCAGGAGCACACCCATCGCGGCGAGCCGGGGCCCATCCGCCCGCGTCAGCTTCGCCGCCTGCGCCCTCGCGGCGCCCCGAGCCGGCAGGGTGTCCGGCGGCAGATAGCGCAGGCCCGACACATAGATGCCCAGGCTGATCAGCATGCCGACGCCCGCCGCGGCGAACCCCCAGTCCCAGCCGATCTTCTCCCCCAGCGTCCCGCACACAAGGGGCGCGGTGAACACGCCCACGTTGGCCATCAGGTAGAAGACCTGGAACGCATCCTCTCGCCGCCGGTCCGCGCCGCGATACAGGTTGCCCACCTGGGCCGAGATGTTGCCCTTCAACAGGCCGCAGCCCAGCATCAGCAGGGTGAGCGCCAGCAGGAACGGCGCCTCGAAGGCCATCAGGAAATGGCCGCAGGCCATCATCGCTCCGCCCAGCAGCACCGCGTTCTTCTGGCCCAGCAGCCGGTCGCCCAGGATGCCGCCGAACACCGGGGTGAACGAACAGAAGCCCGCATAGAGCCCGAAGATCTCCGAGCTCATCGCCTGCGGGCTCATCGGCCCGAACACGCCCTCGAGCGCGGCGCGGAACGGGCCGAAGCCGACGATGTGCTCCACATGGCCCGGGTGCAGCAGCTGGCTGGCCATGTAGAGCACCAGCAGCGCCTGCATGCCGTAGAACGAGAACCGCTCGAAGGCCTCCATGAAGGCCAGGTACGCCAGCCCCAGCGGATGGCCGACGAAGGCGCGGTCGCGGCTCAGGTCGTCGGGCAGGGCGGTGACGGTCTCGACGGCGGCCATGCCGCAGGTTTTCAGCCTCCCGCGTTCACGGCAAGGGGGGCCTCACGGCAAGGCCCACGGGCGCCGGAACGGGCCGGGCGACCGCGCGCGATAGAGCGACAGCGCCTTGCCGGCGTAGGTCTGCGTCCAGGGGCCCCCCGGCGGCCGGGCGTCGCCCGAGACGATCACCGCCTCGGCGCCCAACACCGCGTCCGCCGCCGCCTCGGCGGGCGGCCCGATCACCACCGTCGGCCGCGCCGCCAGCTGCAGGAAGGTCAGGTGCCCCTCGTTGATGTCGGCGGTCAGCAGGACCACGGCCTCGCCGCCCGCCAGGGCCGGCGCGATCGCGGCCAGGTCGCGCGCCTGCGCCTGTCGCTGCGCCACCATCGGCCCCATCCACACCCGGTCGAGGTCGGTGGAGAGCACGCCCAGCCCGAGCATCAGCCCAAGCCCGGCCAGGGCCGGCTTGACCCGCATCGCGAGCGCCAGCGCGGCGGCCACGGTCACGGCGGCCGCCAGCGCGCGATAAGGCGTCGTCAGGTGCAGCGGCGCGCGCACCGGATCTGGGTGAAAGAACGCAGTCAGGATGCTGGAATCCCAGGGGAACAGCACGATGCCCGCGCGGAAGCAGGCGAGTAGAACGACGAGGCCGGCCACCATGGTCGCCGCGGCCGCCAGGGCCGTGCGCCGCGCGATGGGCCGGGCCAGGGCCGGCCCGGCCGCCAGCCACAGCATGGGGACGAAAAACTCGAAATAGCGGCCCCACAGCCGACGGCTCTCGCTTTCAACCTCGGCGATCTGGAAGGCGAAGATCGCGACCATCGCCAGGGTGGCGCCGAGCGACAGCGCCAGCAGCAGCCAGATGAGCTCCGGCCCGGTGGGGGCGAACGCCCTGCGCTCGGCCCGCCAGCGCCGGACGAGGTCCATCGCCCCGATCACGAGCGGCCCCCCGGCCAGCACCGCCGTCGCCGACACAGTGGCCGCCAGATCCAGCACCCCCAGCGCCCAGGCCCCGGGGGGCGGCTTCGCGCGAAGGTCGGCAGCGTAGATCTGGCCAACGAAGAAGATCAGCGGATGGATCACCGCTTCGTGGGCGGCCAGCTGGATCAGGTTGCCCGCGGTCAGGAAGGTCACCGTGAACAGCACCGCCCGCAGCGCCAGCCGCCGCCAGTCGCCGCTCAGCGCGACGCCCAGCACCGCCATCACCGCCAGGGCGGCGATCGTCGAGACCCCGTTCGGCTTGACCAGGACCAAGGCCGCCGCCAGCCCGCCGGCCAGCACCGCATGCAGAGCGGGCCGCGTGCGCGCCCAGCGCGCGGTCACCAGGCACAGGGCCGCCAGCACGCCCACATAGAGCCCTTCGGCCAGGTTGCTGAACGCGAAGCGATAGTAGGGAAAGGCGAGCGCCAGCAGCAGCAGGGTCGCGCCTTGCATCGGGCTCACCCGGCGTCGGACCGCCGCCCACAGGGCGCCCAACCCGCCCAGATAGGCCGCCGCATCCGCCAGCCGGTCGGCCAGGATATAGGGCGCGCCCACCCGGTAGAACGCGCGGATCACGCTCAGGTGGACGCCGTTGTTGGTCGCCGCCACCCAGGGATAGCGGGCCACCATGTCGTCCGGGTAGAGCGCATGGATCAGGTAGGCGGCCTCGTCGCTGGCGAACAGCGGCAGCGGCAGGGTCAGGCGCGCGGCGTAGAAGGCCAGTATGCCCAGGGTGACGAGCGCGCCCGCGGCGAGCGCCACCTGGCCCAGCCGGCCGATATCCTCCTCCCGCTCACTCAACTGCATGGCCCCGAGCCCACCGGCCGCGCGCCAACAGAGCGGCAGTCCAGCCTATGAATACCGATGACGTCGCGCCCGGTTTCAATCCCGGGCTCGATCGCCGAAAACTTTAGCGCCTGTCGCGCAACGCCGCCGATCAACCTAGCCGGCCGGCAGGTGCCGCAACACGTGCTCCACCCCGCGCACCACCGCGTCGCCGTAGTGCTCACCGAGCACGGTGGTGTGCGAAGAGCCTGCCACCGCCTCGAACGCGCCCGCCCGCGAGGCCTTCTCCGGCGCGCGCCGCGGATCGTCCTCGCCACGGCCGCCGGCCACGATCACCGCCACCGGCCAGCGCGGATCGAAGGGCTGCGCGGCCCGCGCCTCATCCGAACTCTGCCGCCACAGCCGCACCTCGGCCGCCGCCGTACGTGCGTGGCGTCCGGAGACATAGGCGTGGCGTTTCTCGGCCGACCCCTGCGGCGGCAGGCCGATCCGGTCGCCGGACAGGTAGTAGAGGGGCAGGGTGGTCCCGACGCTCGCCGACACCGCCGCCACGTTCGAGATCGTGGTGAAGCTCTTGATGAAGCCCTTCATTCGGGGATCGTCGACCAGCTCCGGCGTGGCCGCCTCGATCAGCACCAGCCCCGCCACCTGCGCAGGGTTCTCGGCGGCGAACAGGCGTACGTGCAGCCCGGCCATGGAGTGGGCCATCAGGATGAACGGCCCGGTCTCCCCGGACGCGGCGATCAGCTTTTCCAGGTCGGCGACGATGGCCTTGCTGTCGCGCGGATCCGGCCCCGGATCGGACCAGCCCATGCCGGCCCGGTCATAGGCGCAGGAGCGGATGCCCTTGGCTGTCAGCTTCTCCTGGATCGCCGCGAAATCGGCCGCCAGTCCGAAGGCGCCGGCCTCCATCCAGACCGTAGGTTGGCTGGTCTTCGGCCCCGCGCAGACCAGCCGCAGCTTGCGCCCGCCGATGTCCACATAGGTCCCGCTCGGCTTGAACGGTCCGGCCGCGGCGACCATCAACCAGCCGGCGCCGATCCAGGCGGCAATGACGAGGGCCAGGCCCAGCAATATCCGACGCATCTGCACAGCTAAGGGGCGCGCCCCATATGCGGCAACAGCCGATATCTTCCGACCGGCCCTAAAGAACGCTATCTGAGCCGTATGAACACCGAAGACGTCCTCGAAGAGTTCCGCGGCGCGGGCGCGCTGCGCGAAGGCCATTTCATCCTGGCCTCGGGCCGCCACTCGCCGATGTTCCTGCAGAAGAACCTGGTCTTCCAGTTCCCCGAACGGACCGAGCGCCTCTGCCGGGCCCTGGCCGCGAAGATCGAGGCGCAGTTCGGCAAGCCCGACGTCATCGTCGCCCCGGCGGTCGGCGCGATCATCCCCGGCTATGAGGTGGCGCGCGCCATGGGCGTGCCCTCGATCTACGTCGAGCGCGAGGACGGCAAATTCAGGCTCCGCCGCGCCTTCAAGATCGCACCGGGCGCCCGGGTCGTGGTTGTCGAGGACGTGATCACCACCGGCGGCTCGTTCCGCGAGGCCGTCGAGCCCATCGAGGCGGCCGGCGGCCAGGTCGTCTGCTGCGCCTGCATCGTCGACCGCTCCGGCGGCAAGGCCGATGTGGGCTGGCCCCTGGTGGCGCTCGCCACCGTCGACGTGCCCTCCTACGCCGAGGGCGAAATCCCCCCCGAACTCGCCGCCCTGCCGGCCGAGGAGCCGGGGAGCAAGAGGCTGCGCGGATGACGGAAGTCGGGATAACCACGGAAAACACGGAAAGAACACGGAAGGCGCGAAGCGCGCCAAGCCGATCAGCGGTCCTGGGTCAGGAAGCTCGTTTCCGTGCTCTTTCCGTGTTTTCCGTGGTTCGAATCTTGAATCCCCGGCTCCGCCGGAAGGAACGGGGGCCGCATGACTAAGCTCAGACTGGGCGTCAACATCGACCACGTGGCCACCGTGCGGAACGCGCGCGGCGAGGGCTATCCGGATCCCGTGCGCGCCGCCGAGATGGCGCTGGCCGCCGGCGCCGATGGCATCACCGCGCACCTGCGCGAAGACCGCCGCCACATCTCCGACGCCGACATCGACGCCTTGGCCGTCACCTGCCGTCGCCGGGGCCGGCCGCTGAATTTCGAGTGCGCGGTCACGCCGGAGATGGAGGCCATCGCGCTCGCCCACCGCCCGCACGCCGCCTGCCTGGTGCCCGAGCGCCGCGAGGAGGTCACCACCGAGGGCGGCCTCGACGTGGCCGGCGGCCACAACCGCATCGCTCCCGTCGTCCGCCGCATGGTCGAGGCCGGGATCCGCGTTTCCTGTTTCATCGACGCCGACCTCGCCCAGGTGGCGGCGTCCAAGGCCGTCGGCGCCCAGGTCGTCGAGCTGCACACCGGCGCCTATTGCCAGGCCGTCCGCGAACGCCTGCCGCAGGCCGAGGCTTTGCTGCAGAACCTCAAGGCGGCCGCGTCGGAGGCCCATCGCCTGGGCCTGGAAGTCCACGCCGGCCACGGCATCGACTACGAGACCGTCAAGCCGATCGCGGCGATCCCGGAGGTCATGGAGCTCAACATCGGCCACTTCCTGATCGGCGAGGCGATCTTCATCGGCCTCGGCCCCGCCATCCAGCGCATGCGGGCGCTCATGGACGAAGCCCGCGCGACCAAAGCCGCATGATCGTCGGCATCGGCTCCGACCTCTCCGACATCCGCCGGATCGAGCAGACGCTGGAGCGCTACGGCGAGCGTTTCACCAACCGCATCTTCACCGAGCTCGAACGCACGCGCTCGGAGCGCAAGAACGACCGCGCCGCCAGCTACGCCAAGCGCTTCGCCGCCAAGGAGGCCTGCGCCAAGGCGCTGGGCACCGGCATGCGACGCGGCGTCTTTTGGCGCGACATGGGGGTGATCAACCTGCGCTCGGGCCAGCCGACCATGGCGCTCACCAACGGCGCCCACGCGCGCCTGCTGGAGATCATGCCGCCCGGCATGAAGCCCGCGATCCACCTCAGCCTCACCGACGACCACCCCTACGCCCAGGCCTTCGTGATCATCGAGGCCCTGCCGGAATAGGGGCCGTCTAGCTGTTCGCCCGCACCCAGCGCGAGACCGCCACGCCCACCGCCTTCAGCACCGCCTCGCGGCCGGCGTCGTCGAGGTCCGGCGCGTCGTAGAAGGCCGCGATCATGATCGGCGCACGGCCCGGCGGGCGCACCACGGCGAGGTCGTTGCACTGCGACCCGGCGGTGCCCGGCTTGTCTCCCGCCGCCCAGCCCTGCGGCAGGCCCGCGCGAATCCGCGCCAGGCCCGGCGTCTCGGTCTGCATCCAGTATTCGATCCGGTCGCGGGACGGGTCGGTCAGCACCTGGCCGAACAGCACCTGGCCCAGCGTGCGGTTCATGGCGCGCGGCGTGGTCGTGTCGAGGATGCCGCTGGGCGTATTCAGCGTCATCTCGTTGCGGTCCAGCCGGGTCACCGTGTCGCCCAGGCCGCGGACGTAGCGGGTCACGCCCGCCGGCCCCTCCAGGCTGGCCAGCAGCAGGTTGGCCGCGCCGTTGTCGCTCTCCTGGATCGCCGCCGCGCACAGCGCCTCCACCGAGAGCTTGCCCTCCGCCACATGCGCCCGGGTCACCGGGGAGTGGCCCAGCACGTCCTTCTCCGAATAGGCGACCATCCGGTCGAGGCGCTCCTGCTGGCCTTCCACGCGGGCCATCACCGCGGCGACCAGCAGGACCTTGAAGGTGCTGCACATCAGGAACCGCTCGTCGGCCCGCAGCGTGAGCGTTCGCCCGTTCGCCAGGTCGATGGCGTGCACGCCCAGGCGCCCGCCGTGCGCGGCCTCGATGGCGGTCAGGACGTCGGAGTCCGCCCAGGCCGTCGAGGGGATGGCGGGCGCGGAGAGGGCGGCGGCCGCCGCGCCGGCCCCGATCAGCGCGCCACGCCGTGTCGGAAGTTCCCCCATGAAGCTCCTAAGCGCTCTGCGTGCGCATCCGCTGGATCATCGGCCAAAGCGTGTTGAGCGCCAGGCCGCTCAGCACCAGGCCCGCCGCCGTCACCTTCCACACCGCCAGGGATTCGCCCAGCAGCATGGCCGAGGCCAGCATGCCGAACACCGGCACCAGAAGCGACAGGGGCGAGATGGTCGCCGCTGGATAGCGCGCCAGCAGCCAGC
>Ga0105248_10000967_pt1 | contig 32036 bp, 50 predicted proteins | sample KBSS34metaG_FD_81524 | JGI IMG/M metagenome (GOLD analysis project Ga0105248, IMG submission 81524) | Switchgrass rhizosphere microbial communities from Kellogg Biological Station, Michigan, USA - KBS S3-4 metaG | ecosystem: Host-associated > Plants > Roots > Rhizosphere > Soil | place...
ATGGAGCCGATTCCGGGCGAGGGCGATGCGGTCACGCTGGCCGAGGCGCGCATTGCGACTTATCCGGATGGTCGATTGATCATTACCTCGACGCCGACCGAGGGGAACGTTGAGGTGGAGAAGCATCCCGAGACCGGCACTGAGCATTGGAAAGTCGCCGAGACAAAGGATCTGCTGAGCACGGTCTGGAAGCTCTTCCAGGAGGGCACGCGGTACGAGTGGGCCGTTCCCTGTCCGCATTGCAACGATTATTTCGTGCCGCGGTTCCGTCAACTGTGGTGGCCGGATAAAGCGACAGCCCAGCAGGCGCGACGGGAAGCGCGGCTGATCTGCGCTTCGTGTGGCGTGCAGATTCCAGATTCGGACCGCTCGCGGATGAATGCCCGCGGCGTCTATCTGGCGCCTGGACAGAAGGTGGTTGACGGCGTGGTTGTTGGAGCCGTCCCCGAATCGGACACCGCCACCTTCTGGGTGTCAGGGATCATGTCGCCGTGGCGCACGTTGGGTGCGCTAGCTTCATCGTGGGTCCGGGCCGTTGCGAGTGGTGATCAAGGCCGGATACGAGCGGTCATCAACACTGGATTTGGCGAGCCCTTCGCCTTTCGCGGTGAAGCGCCGCCGGCTGCCGCCGTGCGCGCCTGCGCTAGTGTGTATGCGCAGGGTCAGCTTCCGGCCGGCATCAAGGTTTTGACCTGCGGTGTCGACGTTCAGAAGGCGCGTCTCGTCTTTGCGGTCCGGGGATGGGGCTATGGAATGGAGTCCTGGCTCATCGACTACGGGGATATCTGGGGCGAGACCTCGGAGCCTGCCGTTTGGAACGAATTGGAGCAGTTACTCGAGCGCGAATATGGCACGGAGAAGCCGATCCGGATTCGGCGGATGGGGATCGATTCGGGGTACCGCCCGGGGGACAAGTGGCGCCGGCCAGATAACCTGATTTACGACTTTTGCTTGGCGCACCGACGCGCCTTGCCGACGAAGGGCCGCGACCGGTTGTTGAAACCGCTGCAGCCATCGCTAATTGACGTGACCTTCCGCGGCCAGGTGCACAAACAGGGTTTGCAGCTCTGGCACATCGATAGCGACTATTTCAAGAGTTGGGTGCAGAACGCGCTGGTAGTCGCAGACGGTCAACCGCGGCGATTCTGGGTGCCGAGCGATGTTACGGATGATTACTGCCAGCAGTTGACCTCGGAAGCGCGAGTTCCGAAACCCTCCGGGTTAGCAACCTGGGTGAAGATCCGCAGCGAAAACCATTTCCTGGATTGCGAGGCGATCAACGTCGCTATGGCGCAGTCTCTGGGCGTGCATCGCAAGCGCGTGAAGACAGCGTTGCCGCCTGCTGAAGACAAGCAAACCTCACCCGAGGTAGTTGAAAAGGCGCCGGCATTCAATGCGCCAGTGATGCCCCGGGCGAACCGATTTCGCAGCCGGAATTGGACCAAGCAATGGTGAGCGACATGTGTGCTCGCTTTTTGAACTCATTCCGACACATAGACGACGGAGATTGACGTATTCATGTTGAGTTCGCGCATTCCGTCGCAGATTCTGCAGGGCGATTCAGCGAGCTGGGTGGATTCTGCATTTACGAATGACAGCGGAAACTCATTCAATAGTTCGAATGCGGCGCTCAAATACACGATTTCCGGTCCCTCGACTCCGCTGGTGCTGACAGCCACGGCCAGCGGGACTGATTGGACAACGACACTGACGACCGTCCAGAGCGCGGCGCTCCTGCCCGGCACGTACTGGTGGCAGATGCAGACATTTGCCACCGGAGTGCGCTTCACCGCCGCTCAGGGCGAGCTCATCGTCAAACCGGATCTGGCTACGGTCAGTGCAAACTATGACGGTCGCTCGGTAGCAGAGATTGCCCTTGCGCAAGCCCGCGCAGCCTATGCCACATTTTCAGCGAGTGGCGGCGTGATGAAGATGTATCGCATCGGCAGTCGCGAAATGTCGTTCCAGGATCTGAGTCAGATTCGCGAACAGGTGGATTATTGGAGTGCGCAAGTAGCCGCGGAGCAGGCTACCGCGGATGGTTCCAAGAGTCGCCGGCTCCATATCCGTTTTGATCGAATCCGATGAACGTCGAACAGATTCTCAAAGGCATCGCACGATTGCGCGGTGAAAAGCCGGCGGCGCGCGTGGCTGCGCCTTCGTTCAGCCGTATGTACGCGAATGCGCGCCCGACGATGGCGCGGAGTGGGTTTGCGAGCCCAAACACGTCGGCCGACGCTGAACTGATTTCCAGCCTGCTCGGGCTGCGCGCAAAGTCGCGACAGCTCGTGCGGGATGCGGCATTTGCGAAGAATGCGCGCCGCATCATTCAGAACAACGTCATTGGCACGGGCATTCGGCTACAGAGCTTCGTGCAGACAGCCCGCGGCACGCTCGCGACTCGTGTGAACGATGCGGTAGAGGCTGCGTGGGAAGACTGGTGCTGCGCTGAGAATTGCCACACCGGCGGGACAGTCCATTTCCACGACCTCGAGCGCTTGGCTGTCGGACAGGTCTTTGAAGCGGGCGAGATCTTCATCCAGATTCATCGGAGCGCTTTCGGCAAGTCGAAAGTGCCGATCGCGCTCGAGATCATTGAGGCCGAGCGCGTTCTGGATGGCTTCACGCAGCCAACCATGGGCCCACAGACGGGAAACACGATCCGGATGGGCATCGAGCACGACCGATTCGGTCGGCCCATTGCTTATTACGTGCGTGACCTCCATCCCGGCGACCCGCGCACGATGGCAGGAACCAACGAGTTCATCAGGCGCATTCCGGCCGAGGACATGTTTCATCTGCGCGTGGTGGACCGCTGGCCGCAGACGCGCGGGGAACCGTGGTTGCACGCTGTGGCGGGCAAGCTTGGTGACATGAACGGCTATAGCGAGGCGGAGATTATCGCCGCCCGCGGCGGCGCCAATTACCTAGCCACGATCGAGACGCCGGACAGTACCGAATCATTGGGCGAGAAGCAGGACGACGGCTCCTATGATATTTCGCTCGAGCCTGGCACCGTCGAGCGACTGAACCCCGGTGAGAAGCTGACCTTCGTTGCACCGAACCGGCCAAATTCTGCGCTCGACCCGTTCATGCGCTTCATGCTCCGGGAAGTGGCGGCCGGCGCGGGCGTCAGCTACGAATCGCTCTCTCGTGACTATTCGCAGAGCAACTACAGCTCGACCCGACTCGCGTTGCTCGATGATCGCGATGTCTGGAAGACCCTTCAGCAGTGGTTTATACGATCGTTCAGATGTCGATTGCATGAAGAATGGATGCAGGCTGCTGTCTTGTCTCAGGCTATCCCTGAGATCGACATCGCGCAGTTCGTTCTGAACACAGACAAGTATGCGGCCGCCATCTTTCGGCCACGTGGTTGGAGTTGGATCGACCCGACCAAGGAAGTCGCTGCATACAAAGAAGCGGTCAAGGCCGGCTTCACCACCGTCGGCGCGGTCATCGCGCAGACCAGCGGCGGCGATGACCTCGAAGACATCATGCGAACGCGGCACGACGAACTCGAATACATGGAAGAACTCGGCCTGCCGTTTGACACATCGCCTGCGGTATATGTCTCTGCAGAGACCCGCGGTCAGATGATCATGGGGCCAGATGGGACGGTCGTTCCGGCTCAACAGCCGGTCGATGCCGCCGGAAATCCACTTCCACAAACACCTGAACCCGAATCAACGGAGCCTGCCGCAACTGACGCGGATGAGCCAACGGGTGCAGAGGACGACGATCGCGGTCTACGCCGCGTTGCCCGAATTCTTCGCTTCCGAAGAGGTTGATTCAATGTCCAACGAAATCACGCTGGCGTATGACGCCGGCAAGCGCCGTGCTGTGCTCACATTTCCCAACGGTCGGTCTCTGACCTTGGAGGACGTCAGTGAGGATAAAGCCAAGGATTTCCTGGCTCGTCATGCAGGCGAATTTCAGAAACGCGATCTGACTCTGCACACCGCAACTGGTGAGTTCACGCGAGGTGAACCATGAGCGCGGATACCCGCAAACGAACGCTTTCATTCTCCTCTGAAACCCCTGTCGAGCGTTGGTTCGGCAATGAGATCCTGGATCATTCGCCAAGTTCTGTACGCATGGACTTCATGAGTAGCGGTAATGCTCCGCTGCTCATGCATCATGACATGCGTCAACAAATTGGCGTGGTGTCTTCCGCGCAGCTTGCCGGGAAGCGCGGGGATGCGACGGTGCGCTTCGGACGCACTGGGCAGGCCAATGATGCGCTCCAGAATGTGGATGATGGAATCTATCGAAACACCTCTGTTGGTTATCGAGTTCGTGCGATGAAACTCGAATCCACACAGGATGACGAGGATACATACCGAATCACGGACTGGGAGCCATTCGAGGTTTCCATCGTTGGCGTTCCAGCCGACTCAACAGTCGGTATAGGCCGCGGCGAGTCTGAAAAGCCGCCTGACAAAGCCACTGAGAACACTGAGTCCCCCGAAGCCCGCGCCACGCGGGCTTCTTCGTTTTCGGAGGCTGAAAAGCCTTCCGACGTCCGGGCGATCCCGGATCGCTCGGCGAGTTCCGCCGTATCAAACCCTGGAGTTATTAAAATGGCTGATGAAGTTATTGCGGCGGAACGCAAAGTTACCGCCCAGCAGGCTGAGAACGAGCGCATTGGCGCAATTCGAGCGCTGTGCAAGGCGAACAAGATCGCTACCGCCGTTGAGCGGCAGTGGATCGAGTCGGGAATCCGTCTCGAAGACGAAATCGGTGATAACGGACAGGTCAAGACCAAGGGCGTCGCATCCGAGATCCTGGACGTCATGGAGAAGCGAGGCCGAGAGACACCGTCCACGGCGGCCGCTTTGGGCCTCTCGAACCGCGAAACCGAGCGCTATAGCCTGTTCAAGGCCATTCGCGCATTGCGGTATGGCGGTCAGAGTCCGAAGTTCGTTCAAGAGGCTGCCTACGAACTCGAATGCTCCACGGCGGTCGGCAAGCGCCTCGGTCGCGAACTGACTTCCAGCATCCTGGTTCCCTCCGAAGTGCTGAGCCGGCCTCTGGCGATCCCCGAGGACAAACTGCGCGCCATGGCGACGCAGCCGGGTTCGAAGGGCGGTTACATGGTGAATGTGACCAACATGGGCTTCATCGACATTCTGCGCAATCGCTCGGTGGCGATGTCCATGGGGGCTCGGGTATTGAGCGGCCTGCAGGGTAACGTCATGTTCCCGCGCCAGACCGGCAAAGCAACTGTGACCTGGCAGGCGGGTGAAGGTACGAGCGTGACGGCGACCGATCAGGCGCTGGGCCAGCTCTCCATGACGCCGAAGACTGCGATTGCAATCACGGATGTCTCCGAGCAGTTGCTGGCGCAGGCCACTCCATCTGCGGAAGCCTTCGTCATGGCCGATCTCGCCAGCGATGTGGCGATCGATGGTGTCGACTATGCGGTGATCAACGGCACCGGCGGCGCCCAACCACTCGGCATCAAGAACACGACCGGCATCACGAGCGGTCAGGATGCGGCCTCGGCGACCTATGCCAAGGTGCTCGCCTTCGTTTCGACAGCAGGCGGAGCCAACGCGATTCGTGGCAATCCAGGCTGGGTAACCAACACAGCGGGCGCCGCGAAGCTCATGCAGGTCCAGCGTTTTACCAGCACGGACACCCCGGTCTGGCAGGGCAACATGCTGAACGGTACGTTGGTCGGCTTCAACGCCATGTCCTCTGAGCAGTTGGCTACTGCCAACCTGATCTTCGGATCCTGGGACGAAGTCGTGATTGGCGAGTGGGGCGTTCTGGAACTCTCCACCGACAACGGCGGAACGCGCTTCAACCAAGCGCAGGTCGGCATCCGCGCGATGTGGATGGTTGACGTACTGATCCGCTATCCGCAGGCGTTCGTCGTCAGCACGAATCTTTCGTAATGAAGGTCAAGGCTACGCGGGGCGTTTGCATCGGCGTCGGCCGGCACTTGGCTGCCGGCGACGTCGAAGACCTGGAGCCCGCCCTGGTCACCTTCCTCGTTGGGATTGGCGCTGTCGAGCGCGTACCCGACGAGCCACCCAAACAGGCTGAGCCTCCTCCTCCAAAAGTTGAGGCCCCTTCCACACGTCAAGAACGCGCCGGAGAGAAGTCCGGCGGCAAGGAGAAATAATCATGCTTCTGAATCAAGCTTCTGCAGCAACCACGACGAGCTTGCTCGACACGGTATCGGCCGCTGCCACTTCAAACGCCACCAGCGGAAGCGCCAAATGGCTTGACGTCCGTGCCTATGACGGGGAAATCCTCGTTACACAGGTGCTCGGCGCCGTCACTGGAACCATCGCTGGGAAACTGCAGTCCGCATCCGATGCGAACGGAACGGGTGCTGCTGACATTACCGGCTACACCTTCCCGGTCAACACCGCCAACCAGTCGTCCAAAGTCGTCGTGGATCCGAAGAAGGTCGTCGGCGGCTTCCTGGGATATGTGGGCACCATCGCGACCGGTCCTTCGCTGGTGGCCGTGACTGCCGCCGGTAAGTTGAAGGTTGTCTAACGGAAGATCGGCCATGCTTCTCGAAAATCCATCGAGTTTCATGGCCGACTTCGGTTCGCCTGTGATTTTTGAGTCGCAGACGGCACTGGCGATTTTCGATCGGCCCGATTCGCAGGTTTTGGGCGGTCGCGTGCAATCAACTGGATACTCAATCGAGTACCCAGCCAACAAACTCGTGGGACTGAAGAATGGCAGTACCGTGTTGATCGGGATCACCCAAGGATGGCGCTTCGATTCCACGGGTCGGCGATTGCAATTCTTCGGTCCGTGCCCTGAGCGGGCCGACTCCGGCCAGTTTCAGGTAATCGGCGTTCCGGCTCTGCTGGAGGATGGCATGTTCATGCGCGCGGAACTGGAGCGGCTGTGAGTTCCGTTCGCGAGAGAATCCTGCAGGCCTTGGCGACGAATCTGATCAGCGTCCCGAATGTGACGGTCTATCGTTCGCGGCAGACTGCGGTCGCGCGTTCTGAAGGTCATGCCATTCTACTTGAGCCGGAGAACGAGCAGGTTGAAAAGCGGGCATCCAATCCGGGCGGACTGGTAATTCGCAATTTCCTGGTGGATCTCTCGGTGCTCGCTCGAGGAGATCCGGCTGACGGCATCGCTGATCCGATCATTACAGCCGCCCACGTACTGATCATGGCGGATCCCACGCTCGGAAATCTGTGCTCGCAGATCATCGAGCATTCCACGGAATGGAAGTTCGAACAGGCAGACCTGACCGCAGTTGAAGTGTTAGTTCGCTATCAGATTCGATATGCGACAACGACGAATGACCTGACGACGCCCATTTAGTTCCCACGACCAATCCCACTACGACCCCGCCGCGAGCGGGGTTTTTCGTTTTCAGAGGTTAGAAAATGGCTACCCCGCAATATATCTTCGGGTCTGGCACCGCGTGGTGCACACCGTTGACGGACTATACGGGCGCTGCGATCGTCACACCGACGCCCTTTCTCGTGGCCGGCATGCAGGACATTTCGCTCGACTTGTCCGCCGATTTGAAGATGCTGTATGGATCCAGCTCCTATGCGATCGCCATCGGACGCGGCAAACAGAAGTTTGACGTGAAGGCGAAGAATGCGCAGGTGACAGCGAGGATCTGGAACAATATCTTCTTCGGCATGCCGCTGACAGCAGGAATCAAAACAACTGTCTTGGATGCGACAGGCGCTGCCATTCCCGGAACACCGTTCCAGATAACGCCGACCGTTCCATCCAGCGGAACCTGGGCCTACGATCTCGGGGTTCGCGACGTCAACAACTTGCCTTACGCGCGGGTCGCGTCAGGACCTACCGCAGGGCAATATTCGGTCGCAGCGGGTGTCTACACATTCAACACTGCGGATACAGGCAAGACTGTTTACATCGACTACAGTTATACGGCCACGTCGACGATTGCGCAGAAGATGTCGATTTTGAACCCGACGATGGGACAGGCGCCTACCTTTCAGTTCGATATGACCATTCCGTACAACGGCAACAACTTCAGCCTGACGTTGAATTCGTGCGTGGCGACGAAGATGAGCATCGGCACCAAGCTCGATGATTTCACGTTGCCTGAATTCGACTTCTCCGCTCAGGCGCCAGGCGCCGCCGCAGTGGGAACGCTTTCTTGGAGTCAATAATGACGGCAACGTTGGAAGGTTTCGAGGCGTTTGCGAATCCACGGGACGGGTTCGCGATGACTCTGCGCGGAGAAGTTCCCGACGCCGACGGAAATCCTGTCGGCGAGCATATCGAGATCGACGTCATTGTGCCGCCGCCAAGTTTCTACATGTTGAGACAGATACAGGCGAAACAGGCCGCCCGTACAGAATCTCCTACGCTCGATCAAACGCAGGCCGACATCATCGATATGATCTGGACCTGCTTGAAGCGCAACTATCGCGGCATACCAAAATGGCTCATTGAGCAATCCATGGATACTGGGTTACTCAATCAACTGAACGAGAAGCTGCGCGAGATGTCGGGGTCGACTGAGCCAAAAAAATCGACGGGGACGACCGCTTAGACTGGGACGAAATCTACTGCCATCTCATCGCGTGTACCCACCACGGCTGGCAGCAGATAGACCACGAATGGGACGTCCCCCGATTGGTGGCTTGGAATAAGTACTCGTTACAATTCCCGCCGTTACACGCGCTGGTCGCGAAGTACTTGGAGTACGAACCACCACCCAAGGAAGACGGCAAAAAACTAACGATGGAGCAGCATGCCGCCAAGCTTCTAGGGCAATTGGGATTTAACGCATAGGTTTTCTTCATGGCACAAGATGTATCCGTAGGCATTGGCGCAGACAACAGCCAACTGCTGCGTGTGTTGCAAGAATCGAAGTCTGCCATGACCGAGTTCTTTACGACCGTCACGGAAGAAGGCGAAGGTCTGGGTGGGATTCTGGAGAATATCCAGGGCAAGTTCGCCAATGCGTTCAACTTTGCTGGACTGACGGTTGGCATCGAGCTTATCAAGCAAGTCGGCGAGGCTTTCGAGCGCATGGGGCAGAAGGCTGTCGAACTGCGTTCCATGGCAGATGTTTTGGGTGTTACGACGGACCAGATGCAGGCGATGCAGGAGGCATCGGAGCATGCCGGAGTCAGTCAGGAAACGCTGGTTAGAACGGGCGAACGCTTGGTAACTATCCTCACCGAAGCTCGTGATGGTTCCGGGGCTGCGGTAGAGAAACTATTAAAGCTCGGAGTCACAACGGAGCAGATCAATGATCCCATGTTCAAACTCAATGATCTGCTGGGAGTCTTGCATGAGCGATTGACCGACGCTGCGACCGCTCAAGAAACGATGAATGAACTGTTGGCGGTGCTCGGAAATCGTGCCGGGTTGGCGGCGGAAGCGATCAAGAAATATGACGGATCGGAAGAGTCTGTAAAGGAGGTTCTTGCAGCAGTAAATGGATTGACGGCTGAACAGAACAACCAGCTTGCGACAGCAGGAATCAGTTGGGCTGAATTCTCTACCAAGGTTGAGAACTCGGCGAAGAAGGCGCTGCTGGCGATGGCCAACATGGGCAATTGGATGCGTGACCATAGTCCAACATTGTCTGCCATAGCTAATGCAGTTGGTGCGCCGAAGTCTCCAAACGCCGCCGCGGGTGGAAACCCTCTGGGAATCGCAACTGACGTTGCCGAGCGACAGGCAAAAGAGATAGCCGACTTGGCAGAGTCTTTGGCCCGTCAGCAAATGGATGCCAACCAAAAGGCGCAACTCGCCGAACTCGAAAATATTAAACATTCTGTTGCCGCCTTCCGAGAAGGCAGCACACAAAAGCTAGAAGCCCTACAGCGCGAGCATGCGTTGGCTCAGGAGATTTACGGCAGCGATCAGGTCGATAAGGTCAAGGCGATCTATGAGCAGGTCCTCGCTGAGGAACGTGCGGTATACGATGCTGGATTGCAGGCTGATCAGGAAGGGATGTCGAGGGAGGACCGGCACGTTCAAGGTGTTTTGCGCCATTATGCTGACCAGATAGAGGCGAATCAGCGCTATTTCGACGAAGCCGAGCAGAATCAGAAGAAGCTCGACCAGTTGACTGAGTTCTCCGAAGACTTACAGACTCGACTCATGAAAGAGCGCTCGCAGCTTCTGATGCAGCAAAGAGCGTTGGAACAGCGCGTCGCGAACGAATGGTATCAGCGGTGGTCAGGTGTTTCTGGCGCGATCCAAGCATCATTCAGCGGCGCGATCATGGGAATGCTCCAGGGTACCATGACGTTCAGCAATGCGGTTCGCAGCATCTTTTCATCCGTCGTTGAGAGCCTCATTCAGATGTTTGTGAAGATGGGTATTCAATGGGCTGAAGGGCTCATATACCAACAGGTGGCGCAGAAGGCCACGGCCATCTCAAGCATCACGGCTAACTCAGGTATCGCCGCAACCGCCGCTATGGCCTCGGTCGCCGCGATCCCGTTCTACGGTTGGGCGATGGCGCCCGAAGTAGGCGCCTCCACCTTCGCGGAAGGTCTGGCATATCTTGCGTCCGCTTCGGCTGCAGGTGGATATGACATTCCATCAGGAGTAAACCCAGTCACGCAGTTGCATGCGCGGGAAATGGTGTTGCCGCAAAGCATTGCGGATCCGATTCGCGATATGGCTTCTGGCGGTGCCAGGGGCAGCACAGTCCATATCCATGGTAAGCCGAACAGTGTTTATACGCAGGATCAACTCGTCGCGGCGCTAAAGAGCGCCGGCCATCGTTTCAAGCTGGCATGAGCAGCCTGGTTCTCCCGTCGTATAAGGGGCTGGTCTTCCCCTTCAAGCGCAAGACGACATACAAAACGTTGTCGGACACTTCTGTCGCAAATCAAGTCGCGAACCTCGCCTTACAGCAGTATCCCGTGCATTCCTACGACCTCCAATATGAACTGCTCCGGGATGACATCACTCCCTCCGAATACCGCGCCATTCAAGGGATCTTCAACGCCTGTGGTGGCCGCTTCGATTCGTTCCTGTATCTCGATCCCGTTTTCAACGCAGTCACTGCGGAGCCATTCGGAGTAGGTGATGGAACCACGACTGCATTTCAGGTCATCGCGACTTTCCAGAATACCGGTAGTCCCGGCGGCCCCGACATCATTCAGAATTTCAACGGTGCACCGTCATTTTTTGATAACGGCAGTCCTGCGGGTAGTTCGGTGCTCGGGCCAACCGGCGTTCTGACATTTACCTCGCCGCCAGCAGCGGGCCACATCCTGACGTGGACCGGAAGTTTCTATCAGCGGTGTCATTTCACCACAGACACGCTGGATGCCCAACAGTTCCTGAAGGGCTGGTGGAAGGTTGACTCGCTCCCATTTCAGTCAGTTTTAATCTAATCCATGTCATTCGGTCTGCAAAACAGCGTCATCGCGTTGACGCCGACGGGTCGTATTGACTCCGAATTCGTCAATGGAAACGATGGCTCCGGAGTGGTGCCGAGTTGGGTCGCGCCGATGCCTGACTTGTCCTCGCTGCAGGTCGGAACCGCGCTCTCGATTGATCTGGTGGCTTCCGGAGTCTTCATAGACCCCGGTTCGCCCAGTTCAGAGCTCGGGTTCAATTTCGTCTCCGGCGATACCGCACAGAGTGCGGGGTTCAGTTTCTCAGGAACGGTCCTGTCGAATCCCTGCACATTGGTGACCTCGGGCGCGTTTCGCCTGGTCGCTGTGCGCAATGGCGTGAGCGTTCTGAGCTCCACCATATCGTTCTCAATCAGCTCGGCGGTTGGCACAGACACGGTCGCGCCGACAATCCCGACGAACATTATCGCTGTACCTGGATCGGTCGTCGGCACGATTGCGCTCTCGTTCGATCCACCGTGCGACATTGCGCCCGGCGCCACGCCTGCGAGCGGCACAGCCCACGTCGACCTCCTGATCAATGGGGTTGCCTCGAGCCCGGGCCCGTTCATTACGCCTGCGAATGCGCTCAATGCGCCGAGCAACGTCAATATTGGCTCGATCTCGTCGCCCGACATTCCGTCGCTGACTCAGGCCGGCAAGGTCTGGACACTATCGGCCGCAGGGACCGGAATCACATCGACGACGAGCGAGCAAGCGCTATTCGCAGACTTCGGCACCTTTACCGGCGCTCGTAAGACCACTGCCAGGCTCAATCCATACACGTCCACGGCGGGAACCGCATTTATCGGCCTGATGATCCACGGCACGGCGGCGGCCGGTGGGCAGTTCATCGCAGTTGGCTTACGGCCGTCCAATGGAACGGTCGGGCTGTACGTCATATCGAGAACGACGGTCGGTGGGTCGAGTTCCCAAGTCGCGACCCAACTCAAAGATGCGAACGGCCAATCGATTGTTGGGCCAGTCTATGTGGCTATCGAGCGTGCAGCGGATGGCAAGACGCTGAAGGTCTTCTATTCCCTGAGTCAGGGTGGGCTCATCCTGATTACGACACAGACGATCACGATGCCGGCGAGCGTCCATATCGGCATGTTTGCCACCTCACAATCGGGCGGAACCGATGTCCTGGGCACGATTGATGAGTTCGCGGTCACGAACGATACGTCAGTCACGGCGTCGATCTCGGCTACATCGACGGTCAACATTCAGCTGCGCTCCGTTGATGTCGGTAACAACGTATCCGATCCGAGTGTGGTCATTCAAGGTGTGCCGAAGCAGGCAACTGTAACGGGCAGCAAGAAGTTCACAGGCGGGCATTGGGCGAACTTCAATACTGCCATTACCGGGACGGGTTTCAGTTCCACTGCGAAAGCAGAAATGACGGCGATTGCTCCATATCAAAATATCCCAGGATTCCATTCCAAAATGGAATGGGGCGCCTTGGAGCCTATCTCTGGTCCCACGGATATTACTTCCAAATATCCGAAAGGGTACGCGACAGGAGCCGCGCTCATACAATCGGTCGCCGACTATCTGCAGTCGATGACTCCGCCGAGAAAACTGGTCATCTACGCGGGTGCGGGATATGTGACGAGCACCCACCCCGGCAGTACTGACTGGAACATCTTCCCTCAGTGGTTGCAGACGGATTCGAGCTTTGGACCAACTGGCGGTGCTGGTTACAAGGTGGGTACTACGACCACCCGGGTAACCAATCGATATGGCTGGTGGGGAGCGGATGTAGGCCAAGGAGGCGTGACCTGCACATTCTCATTCATGCGGCCCGCAGTCCTCAATCGTTATATCCAAATGTGGCAAGTGTTTGGTGACTACTTCGATGGGAATGCTGCCATTGAAGCCATCGATTTCTCAGAGAACTCCTTCATACGTGGAGCGAATCAGTTAGGAGGATGTCCGGATTTCGACTACACCGGCTGGCTGGCGGCTGAGAGGACGTTTCTATCAGCAATACAACCGCATTGGCCTCAAACAGCATTGCAGTGGCAGAACACTTTCGAGAATAACGGAGCCGATACCCAAACCACAATGGACTGGATGATGGCCAACAATTTCGACTGGGGATCAACTGACACCAAGGGTCTGACGTACTGCAATGCCAATGGTGGAAAGCCGTATACACAGGGTGCGCAGATCATGTGCGGTCTCCTGACGCCTGGAAGTTTGAATTACCGCGATATGGGACGGTTGATGGCCCCCGAAATTGAGGCTCCTGATTTTGGCGCCTATCTGGGGGGCGGTTACACAAAGCAAGATATTCTAGCCTGTGCAAATCAGGTGTTGAAATCTCAAAGGTTATATTGGGTCGTTCTGACTAATCCGGAAAGTTCATACGGAACGAACACCGACGGATCAAACAAAATAAAGCCCGGATCTACATGGAAGGATCTGGGGCCATTCCTGAACGATCCTGCAAATGCACTGACACACGCAAACTCCCGGCCATCCAATTTCGGCTGATCCATGGCACAAACATTTTCGAGCACGCTGCACCTATCTAGTAGTTCGGTGCCAGCCACGGCTGCGCCCGTCACTCTATGTACTTGGACGAATAACTCCGGTGGCCAAGGTCGCCGCATTATCGTTCTCAGCGCCGGAGCGAGTGAAACAACCGGTGTCCTCGGCTTGCTTACGGATACCACCAGCGCAAGCAACAAGGTCAATGCCTATCGCGTTTCGTCTGGAGGCACGGGAAATCAGGCGCTCACCAGCATCGCGATTACGACCGGCTCGTGGCAGCACTGGGGCGTTGTATTTGCGAGCACGACTTCTGCCGCTTCTTATCTGAACGGCGCGAACAAGGGAACGTCTGGCACATCCATCTCGCCGGCCACACTGACTCAGCTCACCATCTCGGGTCGGCCGAGTGATTTTCAGTTTGGCATCGGAGGCCAGGCGGCTCATGCCGCTGCGTGGGCGCGAGCTCTGTCAGATACGGAAATGGCCTACTTGGGTGCAGGAGGCAATCCCCGTGCCGTCAAGAGTTGCGTCAGTTATTGGAAGATGGCCAGCGGCGAGACGCCGGTCATCGACCAGATCGGTACCAATGATCTGACGCCATCGGCAACGATCGGCGCCGGCACGTCGGATCCGAATTTCCAGACCTATATGACCGGCGGCCCGGTCGGGAATCTCTCGTACACCGCGGGCACGGCGATCACCGCCATCAATCTGAATGCCGGGCACGTCTTCGATGATGTCTCATCGGCATTTACGTCGACGCTCAATCAGCTGGGTACTGCGAGCAACCTGACGACGACGACCGGTGCTGTGACGGCCGCGCGAGAGATTCCCATCACCTCCGCTACCGGTATTGCGGCTGGGGATTACATCAAGCTCACGAGCGGCGGTACGCCCACACGAGTCCTCTGGGTCAATGGCACGACGGTCCTGGTGAAGGACGATCAGACCGCATCTTCCGGGGCCGCCGTATATCGATACGGCGTTTCGACTCTCACGGTTCCAGGGCTCTCGATCTCCAGCGGCTCATTCAGCGGCACGCCGACATCCGCTGCCACGAATTCATTGTGCCTCTTTCGCGCGACCTGCACCGGAAATACCGCGCTCGTCGCGGACTCGGATCTTTTCACCATCACGGTTACGGGCGGCGGCGGCGGTGGCGGCTCGGGACTCATGTTGCCGGCCGGCGTCTTCAGCGGCGGCATGGTTGGAGGCTGATCAATGTTGCTGTCACGTGTAAATGGCTGGACGAGCGGAATCTTGCGATTCGCGCTCATGGACAACACATCGACCTCCGGAGGTGGGTTGATCGGGCTCGCGCGGACGGAGGCTACACTTAAGATCGCGGTCACCGCCGATGTGGAGGCCTCCGCGACCGTCTATAGCCAGGCCGGCGGCACGATCGACGACATCACAACGCTTGGGACCTACGCCGCGCCAACGACCGGTCATTGTCGATTCAAGGAATTCGATTCCACGAACCACCCGGGGATGTATGAGATCCAGCTTCTCAACTCCCGATTTGCGGTCTCAAACGCCAGCTACCTGATCGTCACGGTGCAGGCCTCCGGCTTCAAATGTTCGCCGCAGAGTTTCCTGATTGATCTCGGCTCGCAGGTCGATATTCGTCAGGCCGGTGGTTCTGCCATCAATTCGACTGGTGGAATCATGGATGTCGATATCGCCCAGATTGGTGGCGCGGCGATCCGGATGACGAAACTCGCGCTAGAGCTCGATGGGCGCATCACTGGCACGGTGAGTGGGACCTATACCAATACCTCAACGTCCTTTGAATGTACTGACATCACCACTGCAGCTGCCTTCTCGCTCTTCCAGAATCGCGGATTTTTGGTCACCAGCGGCACGCAGACCGGCGAAATTGGCGTCATCTTGGCGGACCAGGTTGGGACCTCAGGACGTCGATTCACGTGCGCGGCCCTTCCAGGCGGCGCGCTGGCAGCCGGCGATACTATCGAGATCCTATAAATGCTCTGGGGCATCTGCCATGGGTCTCTCGGACCACCTCGAGGGATCTTCGGTCGCTCATTACTTGGTTACCAGACATTGCGCGCGCTCGGAAGCCCTTCGGGCGGTTCTGACTCGCTGAAGACTCGCTTTACGCCGAACGCTTCGGACGGCGATATCTACATCACCAGCGTTTGGACCTCCAGCCTCTACCGTTTGAATCTGCGCCAGGACGGCACCTACTGGTATGACGCCAAGGGTGACAAATCTCGCCAGTTCATTCTGGCTGACCTGCGCACATCGACGGGGCTCAATGGCGAGGGCACGCTTGCCGTCAACGACGATCCGCCGCGACCGGATACCCCGGATGGCACGCTGTTTAGCAACGCCACGTTCACGATCGGGCAGCCACTCAATCTACAGCTCAGAGCCAAGGATCTGCAAAATGATACGGTGACGTTCACCGTATTGGGTGGCGGCGCACCGTTTCCAGGTATTTCCACGAGCTCAAGCGGTCTCACGACTGGAACGCCGAACACTTACGGCGCCTTTGGATTCACGGTACGCCTGTCCGATCCATACGGAGCCTTTACCGACTCCGTCGAGCAGGTCACTGTCATCGCGATCCTGCCTGATTTCCGCGGGCAACTGCTTTCGCAGGCACAGGCTGTTCTGGCAACGATGGGCGTGACGTCCTCCAGCACGTCGATCAGTTCGAGCTTGCCGCTCAATACGATCATCACACAGAGCATTCCACCGTTCACAGTAATCAATTCGCCCGGGCTTTCGATCGCCTTCAACATTTCAAATGCGGCGACTTTCACATCTGTTCCGAACCTGTTTCCTCCGAACCTGGCCGGCATCACGTTCGAGTCGCATCGCTCCTACGAGTTCCGGACGGGCTATCAAGGTACGCTGCCACAGAAGGTGACGACGCTGGGGTACATGCAATACCCAACCGTCCATTGGGACCTGAACTACGAGATTCTGAGCCAGACTGGCGCGGTTGACGAGTTGAAGGAAATCGAGGGCCTGTTCAACGCGAAGCAGGCGCAGGCCGGAACATTCCTGTATCTCGATCCCATATTCAACACCGTTACCGCAGAGAGATTCGGAACCGGCAACGGTACAACGAAGCAGTTTCAGTTGATCGCCGCGTTCGGCAATTCCGGTGGATCATCGGCGCCTGAAATTATCCAGAACTTGCAGGCCGCTCCGGCCATCTTCGACAACGGTTCACCCGTGTCGACTTCGGCTTATACGATTGGCCCTACGGGTATCGTGACATTCAACACCGCTCCTACGACGGGCCATGCATTGACTTGGTCAGGAAGCTTCTACTACCTCGCGCAGTTTGAGACGGACGACCTGGAGCCGGAGGAATTCCTTTCGAAGCTCTGGGAGTTGCAGTCAGTGAAAATCAAGTCGGTTATCGTCTAAATGCTGCCCGCAAGTTCCGCCACTCTCGCCATCATGGCTGCCGGCCAGATGAAGCGAATAGACCTCTATGCGATTACTTTAGCAGGCGGGTCGCCGACGTACTACTTCACCTCGCACCAGACTCCTGTGGTCGTAGGAAACCAGCTGTATCAGACAGGGCTGATCATCAATCGCGGAACGCGGACTCAGACTGCCGGCCTCGAAGTCGATCAGATGCAGGTGACCTTTTCACCGAATCCGAACAGCAGCACTGGCACGCCATTGATCGCGGGATTACCGCTCATCAAGGCGGCCCGGGCCAGAGTGTTTGACGGTGCGAGATTACTGTTCTCAAAAATGTTCTTGGCCGACTTCAACGATCTGACGCCTGGCGCGGTTCCGTCTTTCCAGGGTCGGATGAATATTGACAGCATCGGCAGGCTGACGGTGACCTTTCAGGTTAGCTCCGATGGCGAAATGCTCAATACGAGCGCGCCGCCGAACCTCATTGAGAAACGGTGCCGCCATACCCTATTTGATGCGGGTTGTGCATTGGTGCCGGCGAACTTTCAGATTAGCGGATCTGTGGCCAGTGGCAGCACAGTGCTCAACGTCAACACGAATCTGACGCAGCCGGACAAGTACTTTTCCCTGGGCCGTATCACCTTCCTGTCGGGATTGAATGCCACCAATCCCAGCACGACTTACTTCGTGAAGTACTTCGCGCATACGAGTGGGCAGTTCCAGCTCGTCAGGCCGCTGCCGAACGTGCCACAGCCAGGCGATACATTCGTGGCACTGCCGGGATGCTCCAAACTGCGCTCGCAGTGTATCAACACGAATTCTGCTTTGGCGCCTCCGTTCAACAATGGCGGCCGGTTCCGCGGCATTCTCTTTGTGCCGGTTCCAGAGACGCTTTACGACGGTGGGACGAGTCAGAATCAGACACAGTCTATCGGTGGCGATGGCGGTTCTGGAGTGGGCTCCACGTTCTCATCTCGACTGGGTCAGCAGAATGTATTCAAGCCCTGACGAACTGAGAGCCGCCATAGTCCGCGAAGCGTACTCCTGGACTGGCACGCCGTACCAAAACTGTGGGGACGTGAAGGGCCCACAAGGTGCCGTTGACTGCGCGATGCTGTTGATTCGCATCTTCGTGGCAGTCGGCGCAATCGAAGACTTCGATCCACGTCCGTACAGTTCCAACTGGCATCTGCATCAGGACGAAGCACGCTATCTAGCAGGTCTCGAAAAATACTCGCATCGGGTTGATGAAGGGAAGCCAGGCGATATCGCGATGTACCGATTTGGAAAGCACGCAAGCCACGGCGCCATCATTGTGTCGGACGATCACGTGATTCATGCCCACAAAAGAGACGGGCAAGTGATCCTCTGCGAGCGGTCGGCAATGCTCAACCGTCTCGATTCTTACTGGTCGGTGATTTCCTAATGGGCGGTCTTTTCGGCAGCAAGGCGCAGTCTACGACACCGAAGCGCCTGAACGGCATTGCCGTCAATCAGAGTCTGTATGGCAATGTGGTACCGCTGGTATACGGTACTTCCCGCCTGCCGATGCTGTTGATCGACTACGTCGACTTTACCGCCCACCCGCAATCGCAGTCCGCAGGCGGAAAAGGCGGAGGCGGCGGAGCGACATCGAGTTACACGTACTCAGCATCGATCGTAGGACTGCTATGTGAGGGTCCTATCACTGGCATTCCGGCAGTCTACAGCGACAAGACGCAGACCACTCTCGCCGCTTTGAACCTCACGCTGTTCAACGGCGGGGCGAATCAGGCGCCGTGGTCGTACATGACCTCGAAGCATCCAGATCACGCGCTGCCGTATGATCACATGGCGCACGTGGACGGGGCAAACTTCGACCTGGGCGGCCAGGCCGGCCTACCCAATCTTTCGTTCGAGGTCCAAGGACTGGCGCTCTATGCGGGCGGACCGGACGCGGAGCCCTCGCAGATCATCGTTGACTACTGCACGGATCCGAATCACGGCGTTAAGTTCCCCTATCTGGCAAGCCTGACAGGAGCGAATTCCTATCAGGCGTACTGCATCGCCATGGATTTCCTGATCTCGCTTCAGGAAACCACGCAGCGGCAAGCGCAGGATTTCCTGCGGGAGACCCTGCAGCTCACGAACTCGAATGCAGTCTTCACACCAGGGGTCGGGCTTCGTATCGTCCCCTATGGCGATCAGCCGGTCACCGGCAATGGTGTGACCTATACACCGAATCTGACGCCCATCTATCGATTCGGTGACCTCGATTACATCTATGAGTCTGGCCAGCAGCCGGTTGTTGAGACTCCAATCCCATCAAACCAGACCTTCAACGTCTGGACTGTTGAGTACCTTAATCGGGCCAACCAGTACAACATCGATACGGAGACCTTCCGCGACGAGCAGGACATTGCCATCAATGGCGAACGTCCCGCGCCGACGGTCACGTTCCACTCGATCACACGTGCGTCTGTCGCACTGACTGTCGCGACACTGCTCTGTCTTCGAAGTCTCTACGTACGTTCAACTTATACGTTCAAGGTCCGCGCGGACTTCTCCTTGCTCGAGCCGATGGACTATGTCGCGATCGATGATTCGACCAGTGGGATTGTCGACAAGCTCGTTCGAATCATCAAGGTCGAAGACAGCGTCGATTCGGATCTCGGCGAAGTCTTTACCATCACGGCGGAAGAAGTCCTCGTCGGGCCCGCCAGTGCGCCTCTATATGATACGGAGCTCGCGCAGGGCTTCGCGGCGAACTACGGTGCCGACCCTGGCAATGTTGCCGCTCCCTATATCTTCACTGCGCCTCCAGCGCTGGCTGTCACTGGCTACGAGGAATGGATTGCAGTCTGCGGCCAGACGGGTCTGTGGGGATCGGCTGACGTGTTTGCGTCGCTCGACAATGTTACGTACGACCATGTTGGCGTCAAGAGCAATCCAAGCCGATATGGAACGCTAGTCAATGCATTGCCATTAGGAGCGGATCCCGACACCATTAACCAATTGACGATTGCATTCTCTGGGTCGATTCCGATTGAGCTCGATTCCGCCACACGCGCGGCAGCGGATAGCCTGCGCAACCTCTGCATTGTGGATGGCGAGATCATCAGCTACCAGAACGTAATCCCGATGGGGAACAACACGTTTCGGCTCACTTATCTGAGGCGCGGGAATTACGGCAGCACGGTTGCTGCTCACGCGGCTGGCTCATTCTTCGCGGTCCTCGACAGCGCAATATTCCGGATGCCGTTCGACCCTGGATTGTCAGGCCAGCCAGTCTGGTTCAAGTTCGTCAGTTCAAACTATTACGGTCGTGGTACCCAGGATATTTCCAAGGTACCCGCGTTTCAAGCCTTCTTCCAAGGCCAAAACAATGGGCAGTTATTGGCGCCTGGCGCTACTCCACTGATTGCTCGCGGCGACTGCGTCAACGTCGGATCACAGATTTTCAAGAAGCCTACCGCAGTACAGGCATGGGATTCCGATTGCTACTCAGTGGATGCATTCACAGGCGGGTGCACTGCTAGATTCCGACCAACACAGACAAACGCCGCCTTGATGATTGGGCTCAATGCACATCCGCCTACAGACGATCCATATTTCCAGAGCCTCAGTCACGCGTGGAATACGAACTCGGACGGTATTGCCTATATCTACGAGAACGGCATTGCGGTTCAACCTACGCGCGCCTACACGACCAACGACATTTTTGAAGTCCGGTACGATGGCAAATTCGTCACGTATTTCATAACTGGCGTCCAGTGGCATACCACGGCAGACCCCGGGCGAACCTTCTTCTTCGATTCGTCCTTCTACACGCCGGGAGCGGGGGTCGATAACGTCTATTTCGGCACGTTGAATCCCGCTAACCCCTCGCCATTCGTCGCTCGCGGTCAGTGCAACGTGAGTGACGAGAATGCATACAAGCAAGGTGGCGTGAGTGCATGGGATAGCGATATTTATTCCCTTGAAGGATATCCAATATGCCATGTAACTTGGAAGGCGAATCAGACTAATGCCGACGTCGTAATCGGTCTGGGCCTTTTTCCTGGAGCATCGTCCTCGTTCACGAACGTCAATTTCGGATTGCAATGTGCCAGCAATGGAATGCTGTATGCATTGGAGAGCGGCGTCACGACGCCGTTGAGCGTTGCTTACACTACGACATCACGCCTAGCGGTCGTATGTGACGGCGGCGCAATTATCTACTATAAGGACGGCATTTCCATTCGAAGTCTTTCGCTGGCGTCGGTCGGAATCTCAGGAGGGACGCCATTCTTCTTGGACAGCAGTTTTTATACACCAGGAGTTGCAATTAATACTCTGCAGTGGGGACCTACCACTCAACTGCAGCTCGCAGACACGTCGCAGATCGGGCAGAACGCAGCGACTGACGTCTATAGTACAACCCTTGTTGGTCCCTACGGATCAGTAGTTGCATCGCCCACCACATTGCTTGCAACCTCCCTCGCGTTCACAGTCAAAGTTACTGGCACATTCACTGTGCTATGCACATTTCAAGGCGGATGGGTTAATACCGCAAGCTCTGTAACATCCAGTGATGACTTGTGGCTCGAATTAACATCACCTCTGCTCGGGTCAAAATTGTCTAAATGCGGACAGACAACTCAGGTCCAAGTTATCTACACATTGCAGCTAGTCGATACAATGACGGCTGGAGATACGGTCACAGTTAATGTTTGGTATAAACAGCATAGTAGTGCAGGCGGAAGAACTGACTATTTTGAGATCGACAATCTATTGCTGCGAATAGAGGCAGTGAAGAGATGAAGCATTGGTCGTTCTACGATCCACAAAGTGGCCACTTTGCAGGTCGCACGTTTAGCGCCACGGATGAATCTGCTTTAGATATCAATACGCCGGAGGGGCTCGCGGCGATTGAGGGCAAGCATGATCATTTGAGTCGCCGTGTGGATATTGCCACCGGATTGGTAGTGGATCATCAGCCCCCGTCTCCCAGTGCAGATCACGAGTGGGATGATGCCTCGAAGCGTTGGAAGCTGAATCCAGAAGCCGCAGCGAGGGCGGATCGGAAGAATGGCGCAGCGGCCAGAGTCTCGCATCTCGAGGCGAATGTTCAGCCGCGGGCGCAACGTGAATTGCTTCTCTCAATAGCCAAGCGGATGGGAATCGACGGAGGGCGCGCTCAGGATATCGATGACGAAATAGCAAAGCTACGCATTGATTTGAAAGAATAAGCTGAATTGTTGGTGGATTCACGGGGTAAATCATGGAGTCAGCGATAGACCAGGCAGGTGCGCCGATCGCGCAAACTACAGTGGTGAAATTGGCGGCATTATGGCTCGATCGTTCACTGACGGCGGCGAAACGTATGGCCAATCTGATCACGAAGATGGAGAGTCATCGAACACGCCGAGGTCCGCCGGACTACGAGACAGTGAATCCTCAACCCTATGTGGTGTACGGCGGTCATATCGGGCCGCCGACGACAAGGGAGCCGTCCTGGCAGAAGTACGCTCTGGGGATCGTGGCAGTCGTGGTTGGGTTAGGGATACCTTCGATAGGTGGGATTCTATGGTCGATGAATATGAAGCTGGAGCAACAGGCGGGCCAGACAAACCTGATCAATCAACGACTGGAGCAGCAGGAGAGACACATGGAATCGACAGACCGTCACGTGGATGCGATAGAGCGGGAACTGTGGCCCCACAAACATTGAATACATCCCGTGATGCATATGATCCAATCGATGCGCGTGGTGGTGGGAATGTCAACGTCAATCGGTTCACACTACCGAAGGACCCGCGTGAGCTAATCATTGCCGTCATTTTGGCCATCTCTTTGCTGACAAACTTGTGGTTATGGCAGAAAATCCATGATGCCGACAAGGATATTCAGACTCAAGTCTGGCTGCGGGATGACGCGCTGACTAAGTTTGAACAGGGTCCTTTTGCCGACATGAAAGCTCACGTACTAGCACTCGAGATAGTTCAAAAGGAGAAAAGACCATGAGCGGCGGTATCATAATTCAGCGCAGAGCAGCGATCGTTCCAACGGTAACAGACCCGAGTTTGTATGACTCGTTACCACCCGCATGCAAGGCCGTGGTGGACGCCATTGTTGCCAAGGCTCCTGGAGATTGCACGGACAACGATCTATCGATCTTGGCTGCGATGATTCAGGTAGCCACGCACTGCTAATGGAAACGCTCTTGTGGGCACTCGGCATTCTGGTGACGGTCCAAATGGCCGTCCTGGGCTGGTTCGCCACCCAACTGTGGGCCCACGTCACCGAATGCCGGCGCCTGGGCGCACAGGTGGAAGGCATCAGCCATGATGTGGAACGGATGAAAGCCGACATCGGTACCCACGATACGGGCATGCGCGGGGCGATCCACAAAACATCCAACATGTGCACGGCTCTTGAGATGCGGGTGGCAACACTGGAGCGAGCCCTGCATGACTAATCTTGACGCATTTTTAACAGCGATAGCAATCTCGGAAGGAACGCAGTTCATTGGCGATCGAGGCTACAACTGTGTTGTAGGAAGCACGCCAGCGCATCCGCATCTATTCGAGAACTATGCGGACCATCCACGTATCGCGGTGCGACTCTCCTCAACGCTCACCAGTACGGCAGCGGGCCGATATCAGATCCTCGAGCGGTTCTACGATGCATACAAAGCCAGTTTGCACTTGCCGGATTTCAGCCCGAGTTCGCAGGATGCCATTGCGATGCAAATGATCCGCGAGCGCCACGCGCTAGATGATGTGATGACCGGTCGCCTTGAGTCAGCAGTGGCGAAATGCACGAGCATCTGGGCCAGTTTGCCTGGGAATACCTATGGACAACATCAGAACACCTTGGCATCGCTACAGTCGGCATATACGCAGTCCGGAGGGACGCTCGCATGAATTGGTTGAAATCTACCTATCGTGCCATTGCAGATCACGTCGGCAAGATCCTGAGCGGAATCGGCGCTACGCTGCTGTCGGTCGACGTTGCGGGCTACGGCGATCAGCTTCGCACATATGCCAGCCAGTACTTGGGCGCGAACTCTATGAAGAAGCTCGGAGTGACCATCTTTGTGCTCCTCTTCATTCGCACCTTTTACACTGGCTGGAAGGCGAGCCAGGCAAAGCAGGCGCTTGAGACTGCACAGGCGGCGCTCCCACCCGTTCAAATCACGCCCGTGCAACCGCAGGCTCCGATCAATCCGGCCGGCGGAGGCTGAATGAGCGTCCTCCTACTGCGATATCTACCCTGGCTGGCCGGGGTGCTGGTGATCTTCGGCGCCGGTACATATACGGGCTGGCACATGAACCCTTGGGAGAGTCGCTACAGGAGCCTGCAGGCGTCCGATGCCATCGAGCGGATGCACCGGGAGGAAGCCGTGCGAGCGGCGCTCACCGCTCAACTGGCGCAGGCGCAGGCCACATCCAAGAACAATGCTGACTCACTCGCGAGGCTCGCTGATGAAAATGCTCAAATCGCTCGTGATCGGGATGCCAATATGGCTCTGGCTCGCCGGTTGCTCGCCGGTCAGGCCAGATCCACCACCGGAAGTCATCCCATGCCAAAAGCCAGTGGTGGACAAGCCCCTGCTGCTGCCAGCGGAGCGGGCCAAAATGAAGACCTTGCGAGCCTCCTTGTCGACACCGCAGACGAGTGCGAGCGGAACGCCAACAGACTCGACGAGCTCATTGCCCAAATAAAGCCGCAGTTATGAGCAGCGGACAACCGTGGGCGCTCGAGTTCGGTCTAGGCCTGGATTTCTGGGCAGCTGCGACATTCTTCGGCCACTACGGGATTACTGTGAGCACCATGGCCGGTCTGGTCCGGGATGGCAAGGATGCGCCGCTGAAACTCTATGGCTGGCAGCGCGCGTTTCTGCGCTGGCTGGAGCCGAAATTGTCCAGGCAGCATTGCGCCTTGGCCCTTCAGAGCGACATAAAGCGTTGTAAAGATGCCCTAACCATCATGGGAGTACCGCCGTGATCACTATCGCCGTCGTTCTCGCGCTTGCTGCGCTGATTATCGCGATCCTGTCGTCGTTCAAACCCGTTCCCTTATGGATAGCGGTTGTATTGCTAGCCATTCTGGAGTTGCTCGTGCATCTGCCGCTGAGGTAATTCCAGGACCCTTGATTGACGCATTGCGTCGGGCATAGAGTTGACCAAAGTGACAATCTAACTAATAACTAAAAAGAGTCGCCTTATATGAACACGGATGCTTTCGAATTGGGCTTTACGCTCGATGAGTTTACGGCCGAGGTGAATCGAGATTCGCCGGTTCAGTACACCAACCAGCAGACCGAACCCTTTTGGAGCGCGGGTCAATCACCAGGGCAAGCGCGCGATAAATTGATCGCTGGCACAATCACGATCCCGACCCAATAGTCTTACCGCCAAACAGCGGCGCTGGACTCAATCCAAACCCAACGCTCGTGGACAGGTCGTCTTCCTGCTTGACGAGGTTTCGCAATGCGGCTTCCTTGGCGAAGGTGGGGGCGATCAGATAATCCTGCCTCGCGAGTCGGATCTTCATCCGTATAAAGGCCAACTGGCCGATACGCACATCATGCTCGCTATCGGGTAACTCCTCCCGGGGCTGATTGTCCAGGCTTTGCACGTCGGCTCCCTCCACACGTTTTGATCAACCTACGCGCACTGCGGCGCATCAATCAACGGCGCCTTCGCATGAATTCCTGATACCCCACGACGATCGCCAGCGTGATGGACACTCCGAGCAGGATCCCGGCCCAGATCTGGAGATCGTGGAAGTCGAGGCATATCATCGCTGTTCTTTTCCTTCAATCATTGCTGAAAAGAAGATGCTCATGGCGAGCGTTCGTACTTGGCTTTCAAATTTGCCAGCGTCTCCCGCTCCTTCCTTTCCTTTTCCGCCTCATTGGCAGCGACGCGCTTTTCGATCTCCGCTTTCCAGCCAACATACTCATCATTGTCCCAAATGCCCAGCTGAGCCAATCTGCGGGCGGTGTCCGGAATGATCGGCATGACATTCGGGCCGTCTAGCTCTTTCAATTCTGGCATCGCACGATCGCCGTCCCATGCCGGTCCGCTTTCAATGTAAGCGTAGGTACCATCGTCGAAGGTGAGGGCTATCCCTTCGTCCACTTCATCGAAGTTCTTGATGGTCTTTCCCACCAATTCTTCCCACTTTTTAACCCGCTTCATCATCGTGGTTTCTCCTCGACCGCCAGACTATTTCATCTCGACAGAGTGTTCGATCCGTCAACCACGTATATCTCAACCGGCCAGTTGGTAGTATCGCGTGGAGTTCCGGCATAGTCATAGGTCACTTCCCATGGTGGCACGCGCACTTTCTTGCCATTCTTTACGCGCCAGAAGCTGTTCCCGTAGAGCGTCTGATCAGACTGCAGCTTTGCCTCAGTCTCTGGACTGGTTTCGATGGCCATCGTCATTTTTCTCCACCGAGATTCGCAGTGCAGACTCGATAACAAGCGCCGCCACCGATACCGCCTGATGACGGCCAGATATGTTGGCCGAATTCATTCTTTGGATAGCCGCAGCGGCAACCTTCGCATTGCTGAATGGCGCGATCGCCGCGGTCGAGCCACCTCATGTTCAGATGATCTAACCGCTCTTTGATCCTCAGGACTTGAATGACGCCCGGAGTGCCGCTCCCAATTCCGTCACAGAAGCCCCCGAGCCAGAAGAAGAACTCCTTCGCCTCGACTTCGCAGAGTGCATCGTGTTCGTCGCGCGTCATGATTTGCTCGACAGAGTATCTCTTTCCACCAGCGCCTCACGAATCTCCAAGAGATTCTTTTTGGAGAAGCCATCAAGCGCCATCAATTCGGCGTCTGTGCATGCACGTAGCTGAGCTATCGTGACTACGCCAGCTTTCGCCAAAATGTTGGCTGCACGAATGGTGATAGTCAGATTCTCTATGGAGTCGTCTTCGGGTGGCTTGTGGTTAGTACGAACGAATCCAGTGCAGCGTCCATCGAGTTCGATAACTGCGGCGATCGGTCCCCATCCTTTGTACCTTCCGGAATCGAGTGTTCCAGCATACCCGTTCAGGATGCCGAGCAGCCCAACCTCGCCGTCACCGGTTTGCACAGTTGAATGATCGCTCAATGCGTCATTGCATGGCACGCGAGCCGCGATCAGTGCGCCTATCGCAACTGGATCAACCTTCGCAAGCGAATCGAGGAATCCGATCAGCTCGTCGGTGTCGGCGCGAATCGTCATGAGATCATCCTCCGCTATTACTGTCCGCTTCGATAGCAATGACCCCAAACGCCCATATCAGATTCGTGCCGTTGACCGTCCGCTGATAAGGGAACTCCAGCTGCACACCACGTGCACACAGGAGGCGTTTGAGGCGAATCAGACATCCCGAAGAAAGCTATCGCAGCTTCGTACTGCTCTCGGGTCTCAAAACGCATGCTGATGCGCAATTCGCGAGGAGCACCGAGAATGGCTGCTCGATCAAACGGTGCTGGCGCAGTCACTTGGTGAACCTCATCGTGCAAAGACAATAGACAAATAGTGCGATCCAAACTTCCGACAATGTGAACGCGATCACGACGCCGATAAGCAGATCTGCCCAGAAGTGGGTGTTGAGCCAATGAATCACTGACTACCTCCCCGACGCTAGGACCGTATAAAGGGCACGAAATAGGAACTGTTCTCATCCCGGCACTCAGTATGGCTGCTGAACCGCCCCAGCTCAACGTAGGTCACTGTCCGATGATTCACATAGCTTTGGGTTGTGCCATCCCAGTCCTTATCTGCTAGCGGCGGGTTCTGACGAACCTTGAAGTGCGAGGCGCGATTGGAGAAAGGCGTCGCCCCACCATTATTGCACTCGCATACGACACCTTCCGGATCGCACTTCTGCAAAAGCTCGATGAGCTGTCTGACTGTCAATTCATTCACGACTACTTCCTCGACGCTGTTGACCTCTAACACCGCAGTCGCATTCATGCTTTGGATCCAGCACGGACCAGCAAGAGTTGCGATGCCGCAGTGGCGCATCCCGCCAGATCCGTACCTGATACCGTCGGTACCAGTATCCGGTCATCGGCCAAACGCCATGTTCCCGCCGAAAGCGGGTTGCCTTCATCATAGTCCCTTGATCCTCGTCATCTGCCCGCAGTGCTGACACTTCGTCCTACGACGCTCAGCTACTTCCTTCGCGGTTTTCACCGCCGCTTCCTGGCGCTGCTTCCACAATGAGTCTTTGACCGCCAGTTGCCTCAGGACGAACATCGGCTCTAGGCGCGTTCCGCATCCGCCGCACTCAACCTCTGCCTCACCCTCCCTGATCCGGTAGGAAACCATCCTATGCGAGCAGGGCTGCTTCGGATCATAGTGCACGAGCTCCAACGCAAGATCGCGCGTTCGCTGGACCACCGGCAATCGAGTGACTTTGTCTTTAGACACGGTCAGGTTCTCAGACTGTCTCAAAGGCATGAAACACGAGTCGGCCGCCCATCATTTGGAATGTTGAGATGTAGCGCCCCGGCTTGTCAGGCATCTCATGCCCGGTTCCATAGACGTCGATATACCTCATTTCCTTCTCGGCGGCAGGGTCCACCAATGCCCAAAGGCACGGCGTCTCCCCCTGCATTTGAACCGACAGAAGCTGAGCGCCCGCTGGCAGCGGTATCCGTACTCGGTCTTCGATATCCAGCGGAAATTTCCAGATCGTTTTAGCCACTACTACCTCCCGATTTCTCACCATACAGATTGACGCGCTTCCCACCGTGTAGAGGACAGGCCGGGTCCACGGTCACAAAGAGGGTCGTCGGCGTCCGCTGAAACTTGCACGTGCAATCACTGGTGGTTGGCTCTTTCGCGCACTTCAGTTGCGAGTGGCAGAAGATGTACGGGCAATCATGGGGCTCGCCCGTACACCTCGAATATAGATCCACTGGTGCCGGAGATACTCCCGGTTCGTGAGCGCTTCTTGATGCAGCATTCCACGCGAGTGCGGCGAGTGTCCTAGCATCGTTCCAAGGTTCCGGATTAGCTGCCCACCACTCGTCGAAACTCTGGGGGATGCAGCGTAACCGCTCAATCTCACACCACGGACAATCGATGCTCTCCATGAGTTTCGCTGTCGTCAGCGAGACAGACATTTTTTTGTGCTCGCAGCGCTCATTTGTCATGCCGATTTCCCCAGTTCCTCATCGTAAACCTCGATCCCATCGAGACTCGTCGGGGCAACCCCCTCCAGAACGCTATTGAAGTACTCCTGCACGTCATCGACATAGCACTGATCCTTCCATGCATAACTGGACCAGCCTTTCATAGCCGCCTGCAGCCGCTCTATCTCGCGTCCGCATTCTTCTGGTGTCAGGGCGCTATATACATGCTGGTCGTCAACCCAATAGGGCGCGTCCCTCTCTATGACCAGCTTCTTTGTCATCGCTCACCCCTTGATCGGCAGTGCGTTGGACAGTTCACGGTTGCGCTTCTTCAGCCGCTCAATCTCCTGTAGCCGCGTAGCCGCCAACTCCTGGGCCGTCTTCACCGCGGCGTGCAGTTGCTCGACTGTCTCAACTTCCTTCGCTAGATTGGTGTCACGCTGTTCACGGAGTAGCGCGATCTCACGCTCAGCACGAGCGCATTTGATCCCGCATTTTGGTATATCGCTCGTCAGTCCGCAGTGAACGCATGCGCTTGAAAGGACATTTGTCATGACCTATCCTTCCAGATGATCCAATGGGCCAGTGCTCCAACCGCTGCGATGATGAGGAATGCCGTCATGAGGTCATCTCCCACAACCGCCGAGCATCAGATCGTCCCCATCCGCAGAACACGAAAGCGACGAACAGGGCGCGCGCAATACTGGCTGGCACAAACCACAGAAGTCTCCACGCTATGACGTACAAGGGGATTTTCTCTATCATAAGTTAATTACCAATTATCCCTTTTTCGTTGAGCCCATTCTGCGACCTTGACACCAGTTGAGCCGAAGGGAAGCATTAACAATCCAAGCAATACGACAATCGCCATGCATACCCGACGAGGCGTGACTTGATAGACGCTCATTGGATTAGAACCTCTTCACTTCAACGCAGACGGGTTCGGCACTTGCTTTCCACGACTGGACATACTCACCGCCACGCTGTTCACAGGCTGTCGCTAGGTCATAATGGTGCGAAAATTTTCTATAATCGTCTGCTGCGCATCGATATAGCATGGTTCCACCGAATCCACAGACGAGAGCAATTGCTGACATTTTCAGTACAGTCATGGGTTATCCTGACTTCGCGCGACCGGCAGCCTCACAAAGCCGCAGGCCTCACCACATCGAGTACATCGGACCACGTTGCCGTCCAGAATCTTGTCGGACCCAACATGGCCGCGCTCGGCGCAGGTTCTCTTGTTGTGGCGAAGGATGGCAACGTGCTGGCGATCCTTCCGCGCTGCGAAACCGTAGTCAGTCTTATTGATCACGGCTACCTCCTGAGTTAGAACTATTCGTTGTCCGCGATGGGGCCGCAGATGCAGTCCTTCTGGTAGACAGCCCCGCAACCATTGCACCAGAGAGTCGGGTCGTAGTCTGGGGACGCCTCGTGGTCTCCGTCCCGCGTATCCTCGCACTCGCACCAGGTCTGCAGACCGCAGTTGGCATGATCCCCTCGGCTACACGCTTCGCACATCATTTCCACAACCCCTTGGCTTTCAGATTGGCGATAATGCGCTCTTTTACCAGGCGCCCTTCCTCAAGCAGTTGTTCCACGGTCTTGCCTTCCTCCGCAGCCATCTCCTCGACAGACATCTTCATGATGCGTTCGCACTCGCGGTCGAGCTGGGCTTCGCGTTGGTCAGTGGAGGCAGTCATAGTTGGTCAGGTTGTCAGTTCGGGAGCGTGGAACTCTTTCCGCTCGTCAGGCTTGTGCCAGTCCTTCACCAGTAGTTTACCGCTGATCTCTTTGGCGTAGTTGGCCATGGCTGCCTCGGGCGTCCTACCATTGCCAAACGTTCCACGAAGCACTGCCCCGTCTTTCACGTCCACATCCCTGAACTGGGCATAATAGCGATTGGACTCGTAGTCAAATCCCCTCCAGAGTTCCGTTCGCGTACGTTCTTTGACTTGCATTACCAGCCCGTGCTTGTCCGCAAAGTCTGAAAGCGCCATGCGATTGGCGGTCACAACTTCTATTTGCATGGTGGAGATGCTTCCTGTGGTGGAGGTGGCATAGGCATCCAATGCGTGAATTCGTCGTCATCCCAAGCGCAAGACCAGCATTGATCTTCAGCATCCCACCATGTCTCCGGGATCCTGCCACCAGATTTGTGCCACAAATCAACTGGCGTACCGTCTCTAGGAGCGGTAGCTATAGGCTGCCATTCACTCACCGGACGCTCCCCACGGTTTGAGGAAGTCCAGGCTTCCAAGGGCATAGCTCCCACTCGCCAACTTCTTCGCGAGGCGCTGGTGGAGGCTCAAGTTTTTGAAGGCACTGAGGAACGAACCACTCATACCTGCCGTCATCGAAGTCAATTCGATGCGAATGGCACCAGTCCACACCCTTGATAGTGGGACACCGTTCCAGAGGCCCTGCGACTGTCCCCACGCTCCCCACAGGTATTTCCACATCCCAAACCTCGACATCGGGATGCATGACAATCACTACTCGATCGCCAATGCTGAAATTCATTTACCCTCCGAAGATGGTCTTGCGCTGTGACCGTGCTGCAGAACCAGAACGGTGCCTTTCATTTTCCGCATGATGCCGGCGCAGTCGAACTCGTCCAACGCTTCGGCAAGATGTGGCGAGCTCAACGCGCGCACGAGCTCAAT